>Ga0316222_1001658_pt1 | contig 26285 bp, 25 predicted proteins | sample TBH18011metaG_FD_206008 | JGI IMG/M metagenome (GOLD analysis project Ga0316222, IMG submission 206008) | Freshwater microbial communities from Trout Bog Lake, Wisconsin, USA - TBH18011 | ecosystem: Environmental > Aquatic > Freshwater > Lake > Hypolimnion/Profundal zone | place: USA: Wisconsin... | reverse complement strand
CTGCCACGCCACCCGCCTGCTGGAGACCGGCCTGCCGGTGGTGCTGGGCGGCGATTACAACATCTGCCCGACCGATGCCGACGTCTACGACCCAGCCGCCTGGCGCGACGACGCCCTGTGCCGGCCGGAAAGCCGCGCCCTGTTCCGCCAAGTGCTGCATGCCGGCTACACCGAATCCTGGCGCGCCCTTCATCCCGACCAGCGCGGCTATTCCTTCTGGGATTATCAAGCCGGCGCCTGGATGCGCGATTTGGGGCTACGCATCGACCACCTGCTGCTGTCGCCCCAGTCCGCCGACCGCCTGCGCGCGGCGGAAATCGACAAGAACCCGCGTGGCCAGGACAAGGCCAGCGACCACACCCCCGTCTGGATCGCGTTGGATTAGAAAGGAACTTTCGTGAGCGAAATCGAGGTTAAGGACAGCAACGGAACCTTGTTGGCGGATGGTGATTCCGTCCACTTGATCAAGGATTTGAAGGTCAAGGGCACCTCGGTAACCTTGAAGCGGGGAACCCTGATCAAGAACATCCGCCTCACCGACGACGAAGGCGAGATCGAATGCAACGCCGAGAAGGTGAAGGGCCTGGTGTTAAAGACCTGCTTCTTGAAGAAGGCGTGAGTGATGGGTGAGGAGATGGGAGCGCTGGCCGGGTTCGGGTCGGTGGTGGTTCTGATCGGCATGCTGGCCCTGGTCTTGTGGGCGTTTCCACGACTGGCGAATGCCGTGCTGGGCGCCTCCGCCACCCGGTCGGGAGAACTGGACGGCTTGCGGGGTCTCCTGAGCGTGCTGGTGATCCTGCATCACTGCGTCATTGTCAGCGGCTATTGCGCCACCGGCCAGTATGTTCCCGCCCCTGGGAACTTCACCAATCTGGCCGGAGAGGCCTCGGTCGCCCTGTTCTTCGTCGCCACCGGATACCTCTACTGGGCACGCATCCTGGGCGGTGCCAAAATGAATTGGCGCCACCTGTATCTGGGCCGGATTCGACGCTTGGTGCCGATGTATGTGGTCTCGGTACTGATGCTGATCGCCATCGTGATGGCGGAAACCGGCTTCACGCTCCGGGTTCCGGTCAGCGAATTCGCCGAAGAAATCTTCCGCTGGTTAAGCTTCACCTTCCTGGCACTGCCCGACATCAACGGGCTGCCCCAGACCGGCATCATCCAGGTAGTGCTGTGGACCCTCCGCTATGAATGGCAGTTCGTGTTCGCCCTGCCCCTCTTGGTCCTGTTCGCGCGCGGGCCTTTGCCTTGGCTATTGTACGTCGTCGGATTGCTGCTAGCGTTCAAGGGGGGCTTCGACAACCTCTATGCCTATTTCGTCGGCGGGCTGATCGCCGCTCACGTCAGAACCCGGCTGATTTTCGTCAGCATTCCGCCGCGAGTCTGGGACGTGTTGGGCGTCGCCGCGCTGATCCTGCTGCTGGCGAACTTCCACCACGTCTACGGACTGGCACAATTTGCCCTGGTGACCCTGATTTTCCTTGGCGCGATCTCGGGTAAGGGAGTGTGGGGTTTGCTGAGGCTCCGTCCCTTGCGCTTCCTCGGCCTGACCAGTTACAGCACCTATCTTGTCCACCACATGCTGCTCTACGTGGTGGCCAACCATCTTTACGGCGCCGAAAGATTCGGCGCGCTCGCCGGTTGGAGCCTGCAAGGGGCGGTCTTGTTGGTATCGATCTCCGCCGTGGCGCTCTCGACGCTGACCTATCTGGCGGTCGAGCGCCCTTGGATTCAGCCAGCCAAGGGCTGACGCCGCGCCAACAGCCGGCCCAGGCAGATCAGCAGCCCTCGGGCCGAAATCGGCTTTTCCATGAATTCATCGGCCCCGGCGCCAAGGGCAACGTCGCGATTGGCCAGGCGCTCGTGGCCGGACAGGATCAGCACCGGCAGGGTCGCCAGCTTTGGATGGCGGCGCACCCAGGAAACCAGATCAAGGCCGCTTTCCGAGCCGACATGCCAATCGGTCACCAGAAGATCGAAGGGCGTGGATTCCAGCGCCTCCCTCCCTGCGGCCAGATCGAAGGCGATGGCGATGTCCTTGACCCCTACCCCCTCCAGGATGGTCCGCATCATCTGACAGAAATTGCGGTTGTCATCGACCACCAGCAGCTTAAGCCGCTTCCAGTCGAGGGGCACGGCCCCGCCGCCACGACCGCCGGTCATCGACACCTTCTTGATCAATTGGGTAGGATCGGCCCGCCCCACCACATAGGAGCGGTAATCCATATCGGTCGAGCAGATGTGCTCGATCAACCATTTGTGCAGGAAGACCAGGCAATCCTTGGCTCGCACCGAAGTGCGATCCTGGTCGTAGTGTTCCTTCAGCTCGGTTACCCGACTGAACAGATCGTGGTGAGCGGCGACATGACCAGCCAGTCCGGGATAGCTGACCGCCGCCAGCACTGTTTCCTCGCGCGCGAAGTGGTGCTGGGCATAGTCCTCAAGCGCCTGTAGCACCGAGCCGAGGGTGGCATATTCCTCGTCGTCGCCGATTGAGCGGTGCAGATCGTTGATCAGATCGACCAGGGTGCGATGATCGGCGTCGAACTCATCGACGCCAACGCTCATCAACGCATTCCAACCGATCGCCGCCATCACAATCCCCCTTAGCGCTCGATGCGTCCCACATCGCGCACCGCCCCACGCGCGGCACTGGTGGTCATCGCCGCATAGGCCCTCAGCGCTGGGCTGACCACCCGCTGACGATCAACAGGGTGCCAGGCGGCGGCCCCCTTGGCCTCCATTTCCCGCCGCCGTGCCGCCAACTCGGCCTCATCAACCTGTATCTCGATACGGCGACTGGGAATGTCAATGGCGATTGTGTCACCGGACCGGATCAAGCCGATGGCACCGCCCTCCGCCGCTTCCGGCGAGACATGGCCGATTGACAGCCCCGAAGTGCCGCCCGAGAAGCGACCATCGGTGATCAAGGCACATTCCTTGCCAAGGCCGACGCTCTTCAGATAGCTGGTGGGATACAGCATCTCCTGCATGCCGTGACCGCCGCGCGGCCCCTCATAGCGGACGATGACGACGTCCCCGGCCTTGACCTCGCCGCCCAGGATCTTGGCCACCGCCTCGTCCTGGCTTTCGCAGATCACCGCCGGGCCAGTGAAGGTCAGATTCTTGTCATCGACCCCGGCCGTCTTGACGATGCAGCCGTCGAGGGCGAGGTTGCCGAACAGCACCGCCAGACCGCCATCCTGGGAGAAGGCGTGCTCGGCGTCGCGAATGACGCCCTGGGTGCGATCAGTGTCCAGCGCATCGAAGCGCTGGGCCTGGCTGAAAGCCTCGGTGGTGCGCACACCGCCGGGGGCAGCGCGATAGAATTCCTGAACTTTGGCATCGTTGGCCCGGCTAACATCCCACTTGGCCAAGGCCGCACCCATGCTGGGGGCGTGAACGGTGGCACAATCGGTGTGGAGCAATCCGGCCCGCTCCAACTGGCCGAGGATGGCGAAAATGCCACCGGCCCGGTGGACGTCTTCCAAATGCACATCGTTCTTGCTCGGCGCCACCTTGCACAGGCAGGGCACTTTGCGCGACAGCCGGTCGATATCGGCCATGGTAAAACCAACACCAGCCTCAGACGCCGCCGCCAGCAGATGGAGCACGGTGTTGGTCGAGCCGCCCATGGAGATATCCAGGGTCATGGCGTTCTCGAACGCCTTGAAGCCGGCGATGGTGCGCGGCAGCGCGCTGGCATCGTCCTGCTCGTACCAGCGCCGGCACAGATCGACGATGCGACGGCCGGCTTCCAGGAACAGTTCCTTGCGATCGGCATGGGTGGCGACCACCGTACCGTTGCCGGGGAGCGCCAGACCCAGCGCCTCAACCAGGCAATTCATGGAATTGGCGGTGAACATGCCCGAACACGAACCGCAGGTCGGGCAGGACGAGCGTTCATAGGCCAAGGCCTCCTCGTCCGACACCGAAGCATCAGCACCCTTGATCATGGCATCGATCAAATCGACCGCGTGGGTCTGGCCGTTGACGGTGACCTTGCCCGCCTCCATCGGCCCGCCCGAGACAAACACGGTGGGAATGTTGAGGCGCAAGGACGCCATCAGCATGCCGGGGGTGATCTTATCGCAATTGGAAATGCACACCAGCGCGTCGGCGCAATGGGCGTTGACCATGTATTCGACCGAATCGGCGATCAGATCGCGCGAGGGCAGCGAATAGAGCATGCCGCCATGGCCCATGGCGATGCCGTCATCGATGGCGATGGTGTTGAATTCCTTGGCGATACCACCGGCCGCCTCGATCTCGCGCGCCACCATCTGGCCCAGATCCTTGAGGTGGACGTGGCCGGGGACGAACTGGGTGAAGGAATTGGCGACGGCGATGATCGGCTTGCCGAAATCCGCGTCCGTCATGCCGGTGGCGCGCCAGAGGCCACGCGCCCCCGCCATGTTGCGACCATGGGTGGATGTGCGGGAACGGTATTCGGGCATGACGGTCCTATCGTCTCGTAGGGAGTGTTTGGGGCAACATAGCGATCGACCACCGGAATTCCTAGGGCGAAGCGTATGGCGCCGCGAGCCACCACTTTTCTCGTGGCCGCCGCCGTGCTATTTCGCCTCCCATGGAACAGCGCAACGAAAATTCGGAAGGCCGGGGCTTTCGGCACGTCACCGTGACCTACCTGGCGGCTCTGGCGGTTATCGCCCTGTTGTCGCTCGGCACCCATTTTGTCGCCGACGCCATCATCGGCCACGAGCAGGCCACCGCCAAGGTGGTCAATGTCAGCGGCCGCCAGCGCATGTTGTCGCAGCGCATCGCCGAATTGTCGCTTGAACTGAGCCGCGCCAGCGAATCCGAGCAAGGTGAAATCGCTGATCGCCTAAGCGCCGCGACCCGGCTGATGGCGACATCACACCAAGCGCTGACCCATGGCTCGCCCGAGATGGGTATCTCCGAGGAGCACAGTCCCGCCATCAAGGCTATCTATTTCGACCAGCCGAACGGCCTTGATCAGCGGGTCGCCGCCTATCTGGCCCTGGCCGAATCCTACCAAAAGCTGCCCCCCTCCCTGCGGGCGGACAGCGCGGAATTGAAGGGCCTGTTGGCCGCCGCCCACCAGCCGATTCTGGCGGCACTTGACGGCGCGGTGAAGCAATACGAGCGCGACAGCGAGGCGGCGATTGGGCGGCTGCGACTGACCATGCTGGGAATGATGATCCTGATGCTGTCGGCACTCTCCGCCGAGGCATTGTTCATCTTCCGCCCGCTCTTCGCCCGCCTCCGGGCTGCGCAGTGGGAATTGCTGGCATCGGCGCAGACCGATCCCCTCACCGGCTGCATGAACCGCCGCCACATTTTGGAGACGGGGGCGCGCGAATTCGAGCGGGCACGTCGCCACACCGCGCCATTGGCGGTGATGATGTTCGATATCGACCACTTCAAGCGAGTCAACGACACCTGGGGCCACGCTGCGGGTGACGAGGCGATTCTGACCTTCACCCGGGAAATCTTGGCCGGCATCCGCTCGACCGACCTGTTTGGCCGTATCGGCGGCGAAGAATTCGTCCTGGTGCTGCCGGAAACCACCCTTGACCAAGCCGCTGGCGTGGCCGAAAAACTACGCGCCCGGATCGCTGACGCCACGGTCAGCCATGACGGCCGCACCTTCTCGGTCACCGTCAGCATCGGTGTCGATCGACCCCGCGTCGGCGACAAAGCGTTGTTCGACACCATGAGCAGAGCCGACCTCCTGCTCTACCAGGCCAAGGCCGCCGGCCGCAACCGCGTGGCGGTAGGCGAAGGTTAGCCCAGGACCGGCGCCGCCCCCAGCAGTTCTGGAACATTGTTGAGATCGGCCAGGGTGACGTCGGGGCCAGCGGGAAGATTGTCGGCCGGCACCTTGGCCCGGTTGATCCAGGCGACGCGGAAGCCGTGGGCGGCGGCACCGGCCACATCCCAGCCATTGCCCGAGACGAACAGAACGTTCTTGGGCTCGATGCCGTAATGCTCGGGAACCAGATGGTAGACCGAGGGATGCGGCTTGAACACGCCGACCTTCTCGACCGAGAACACGTCATCGACCAGCCGGGTCAGCCCGGTCGAGCTGGTGCCGGCCACCAGCATCGACGGCGAGCCGTTGGACAGAATGGCGGTCTTGACCCCCCCCGCCTGCAACTTGGCCAGCACCTCCGGCGCCTCGGCGAAGGCCTTGGGGCTCAACCAGGCTTCCATCAGCCGCGAGCGCAGCGACGGATTGACAATCTCGAAAGCCGCCAAGGCATGGTCAAGGCTTTCCCCGGTGACGTGCCAGAAATCGGTATGGCGCCCCATCATCGAGCGCAGCCAGGTGTATTCAAGCTGCTTGCGCCGCCACAGGGCCACCAGCGGCTCGGCCCGCTCGCCCAGATCGGGGCGAAACCGAACGGCGAAATTGCCCAGATCGAACAAGGTGCCATAGGCGTCGAAGACGCAAACGGCAATGTCGGAAAAGCGAACCGTCTTGGTCATTGTGTCACCTACGACGCAGAAATGTTTACCGTAATTGTCATCCCGAGCGCTGAGAGGGATCTTTCACGTGACGGCGTTCGACGCCTATGCGTGAAATATTCCTCGTCGCTCCGCTCTGTCGGAATGACAGAACGTCGTTTCACCCAGCGTCACCACGCCGCGCCCACCGCTTCAAATCCCGTTCCAGCCCCGCTCCGGCGACGGCACCGAGGCGGCGGCGGTAGATTTCGACGCTCTCCATCACCCGCTGCACATAGTTACGGGTTTCATTGAACGGAATCATCTCAATCCAATCGACCACGTCGATCTGGGGATCGCGCGGATCGCCATATTCCTTCATCCAGCGCCTGGCCCGTGACGGACCGGCGTTATAAGCGGCCAAGGCCAGGATATAGGATCCCTCGAAATCAGACACTAGGCCGTCAAGATAGGCCGAGCCGAGGCGGACGTTGAAGTCCGGGTCGTCAAGCTTCTTGGGACTGAAGGCCAGCCGGATCGCCTTGGCCACCTTGGCGGCGGTCGAGGGCAGCAATTGCATCAGGCCGCGAGCTCCGGCGGTGGACTGCGCCTGCTTGTGGAAACCGCTTTCCTGGCGGATCAGCGCCAACAACAGCGCCTTCTCCGAGGCGCTGTTGACGGTGATTGGCAGAGTTGGCCAGCCCGCCTCGACCAAGGTGATCCCGTCGCGATCGGCACGCCTAGCCACCACCACCGCCAGATCCTTGCGCCCGCCGGCCTCGGCCAGCCGGCCGACCAGCACCCGCTCGCCAGGGGTTTCGGCGATATCGTTGAGGTGGATGAAGAAGGGCCGCACGCTGTCGGTCTCGCCGGCCCCCAGCATCAGCCTCAGCGCCCGCGTCGATTCCCGCGCCTCGAAGCGCCTGACGTCTTCCGCCGAGGGGGTCGGATCGGGTGGCAACGGCCAATGATGATCGTCGAGCTGCGACGCCGCCAACTGGCCGTAATAGGCGGTCACGAAACCGGCGCCCCTGGTGTACCAGGCCCTGGCCCCCCCGGCATTGCCAGCCGCCTCGGCGGTGCGTCCGGCCCAATAGGCACCGCGTGCCTTGGACATGCTGGAATTGACGTTATCCCAAAGCTGCTGGAAATGCGCCGCTGCCGTTTCCTTGTCGTCGAGATAGCGCAACGCGATCCAGCCGGAAAGGAATTGCGAATCGGCGTATTGGCTGGTGCCCCGTTCCAACCCATTGTCGGCGGCCACCTGATAGGCGCGCGACACCATACCCTTTTGCAGTGCCCGCCGCGCCAGCACGCTCCGCTCCTGCCACCACAGATCAGGGCGGACTTGGTTGCGGGCGGGATGAGACAACAGATCGATCGCCTCCTCGTCCATCTCCTTGATGCGGCGGAAACGGACTCGGTCGTAGATCAAGCCGGGATCATCTCGAAGCATCACCGGAACGGCGGCGATCAGCCCATCGGCGGCGCGTCCGTCTTGGAGCGCCAGGCGGGCCTGGGCCAGTTGGCGGTGACCGATATCGACCCTCAACAGCATGCGCTGGGCCGGGCCATCCTGCTTGTCCCACAGCAGCCGATCGAGTCTCCGCCAGTGATCTTCTGGATTAAGTTCATCTCCGAATGCATTGAGAAACTGTCGTTCTTGCAGAAGGCCAAAGCCACCTTCGACCCAGGTCTTGCGCACCAGAGCAAGCGCCTTGTCTGGCTGGCCCGAGGCGGCCAGCGCTTTGGCGTAAGCCATGCCGCCATCGACAGTGAGCGGCTCGTGCCGGCCGAACCAGGCCAGCAAGTCCGGCACGGGCGTGGCGGCGGTAATCAATTCTTCGGCATGGCGCTGAATATGGGCCAGTTGCGGCCAATCGGGGTTGGCTTCGATGAAGGCGGTCAACTCGGCAAAGCCGCCGGTCGGATGGGACGAGGCGTAATCGGTCCAGCGCACCAGCTTGGACAGCAGCTTGGCATTGCTCCTGGCCGCCAGCCGCGCCGCCTCCTCGAAGCGTTCACGGTGGAGCGCCTGGAACACCTGCCGCGTCGATGGATCCTCGACCTTGGCGATGATCTCGGCACCACCGGAAGCGGGCGCCACCGCCAGGCAGATGGCCAAAGATAGAACGGCACATGACAGCTTCAATGGGGGCGCCTCGGACATCCGCGATAGCCGCATAGTAGAGAAGCGGTCGAAGGGCATGCAAGCCGCTCGGCTGCAAAATCGCCACCAAAAGCCAGGTGTTTTGCTGCGCCAACCGGAATTTTCGCCGCCGTGCCGCCACCGCTTGCCCCACGCGCAGCATCCGGGTATTGTTTTCGGCTTTCCGGCGCCACCACTGTCATTGGGAACCTGTCATGTTCAAGGGATCGATCACCGCCGTCGTCACCCCCTTCCGCGATGGTGGGCTCGATGAAAAAGCGTTCCAGGCTTTGGTGGCCTGGCAGATCGCCGAAGGCACCAACGCCATCGTGCCCTGCGGCACCACCGGCGAAAGCCCGACGCTGTCCCATGCCGAACATCATCGCGTGGTCGAGTTGGCCATCGAAGTGGCCAAGGGCAAGGTGCCGGTGATCGCTGGCGCCGGCTCCAATTCCACCGACGAGGCGATCGACCTGGCCCGCTATGCCAAGAAGGCCGGCGCCGACGCCGCTTTGGTGGTGACACCCTATTACAACAAGCCGACCCAGGAAGGCCTGTTCCGCCATTACGAGGCGATCGCCAAGGCGGTTGATCTGCCGATCATCATCTACAACATCCCCGGTCGCAGCGTGGTCGATATGTCGATCGAAACCATGGCGCGACTGGCCAAGATCTCCAATATCGTGGGCGTCAAGGACGCCACCGCCGACTTGGCGCGCCCCTTGAAGACCCGCGTGGCCATCGGGCCGGATTTCTGCCAATTGTCGGGCGAGGACGCCACCGCCACCGCCTTTCTGGCCATGGGCGGCGTCGGCTGCATCTCGGTCACCGCCAACGTGGCGCCCAAGCTGTGCTCGGACATGCAGGCTGCCTGGGCCAAGGGCGATTTGGCCACCTGCTTCGCCATCCGCGACCGCCTGATGCCCCTGCACGACGCCATGTTCTGCGAGACCAATCCGGCCCCGGCCAAGTACGCGCTGTCGCTGCTGGGCCGCTGCCTAGCCGGCGTTCGGCTGCCGCTGGTCGAGCTGTCCGACGGCGCCAAGGCCAAGGTCGAGGCGGCCGTCAAGGGGCTGGGGCTGATCTGATCTAGATGCCCCCTCCCCATATCGCAGCGCAGAACCGCAAGGCCCGCCACGACTTCACCATCGTGGACACGGTGGAGGCTGGCATCATGTTGGTTGGCACCGAGGTCAAGTCGTTGCGCGCCGGCAAGGCCACCATCACCGAATCCTATGCCGGCGGTCGCGACGACGGACTGTGGCTGTTCAACGCCTATATCCCCGAATACCAATCGAGCATGCCGTTCCCGCACGAAACCCGGCGGCCACGTAAGCTGCTGCTGAAGAAGCGCGAGATGGTCAAGCTGATGACGGCGATCGCCAAGGAGGGCATGACCCTGGTGCCGCTCGACATCCATTTCAACGAACGCGGCATCGCCAAGGTCGCCATCGGTCTGGCCAAGGGCAAGAAGAACTACGACAAGCGCGACGCCGACAAGAAGCGCGACTGGGAGCGGGAAAAGGCCCGCGTGATGCGCGACAAGGGGTAAACCCCCGTCGCGGCGCGGGCCAACCCGTGCTACTCTATCTCCATTGTTTTGGGCCGATGATGGGCCATATGCACTGGAGTTCCACCGATGACGATGAGCCGCATGGCCGCTCCATCCGCCCCAGTTGGTCCCGTCGAATCGCTAGCGCAACGTGATGCGCGGCTGGCCTTTGAGCGTCAGTTGATCGAAGAGGCCCGGCTTCAAGCCCTACAAGGCCAAGTCCTGGATGCCGACGAATTCGACGCATGGCTCGACACCTTCGACGGCACCGACGACGTCCCACCTCCGCCGGTACATCCGCCAACGGTGCGCAGGGTCTGAGACGTCGTGCTGCGCCAAGTCGTACCGACTGAAGTCGCCAGCGCCGACCTCAGAGCCGCTAAGGTCTGGCTGCGCCAGCCTGGGGCGGGAGGGGCGGCGAAAGCTCGCTTGCGCCATATTCGAGACTCGATCCGCCAATTGAAACTCATGCCCTGTCTGTGGGCTTTTGGCGACCATCCCGGCATCCGCGAAATCCACGTCGAGGGCTACACAATCTTTTACGAAGTGACACCCGACACCGGCGACAATGCCACTTCAGGCGACGTGTTGATCTTGCGTGTCTACGGCCCCCATATGGAACCCAGCCAATTTCTGCAGCGCTAATCGTATCGAGCAGGCCAAGCCACCATGTCCGACGACCAAGACCCCCTCGCCCGCCATTACAACTCGAAGCTGGTCGAGACCAAGGAACGCTGGGCTCGCGACGGGCGCGGCCTGACCGGCGAGAGTGCGGCCCCAACCCGGCGGTTGCCGCCCGGTCAGCACGAGACCGCCGATTTCCCGGTACTGGATTTGGGCATCCAGCCCAGCGTCCGGGCCGATACTTGGTCCCTGGCGGTTGGCGGCGAGGTTGAGCGGCCGTTGTCGTGGACTTGGGCCGACTTCATGGCCCAGCCCCAGGTCGAGATGACCAACGACATTCATTGCGTCACCACCTGGTCGCGCTACGACAATCACTGGAAGGGCGTTAGCGCCCGCCATCTGCTGGCTCTGGTCCGCCCCCGCCCCGCCGCCCGCTTTGTCCTGCTGCGCTCCTATGACGGCTACACCACCAATCTGCCGCTGGAGCATTTCGCCGCCGAGGACGTGATGCTGGCCCATTCCTGGGAGGGCGAACCGCTCACCCCCGAGCATGGTGGGCCGGTGCGGGTGGTAGTGCCCAAATTGTATTTCTGGAAAAGCGCCAAGTGGCTGCGGGCCATCACCCTGATGGCCAAGGATGCCCCCGGCACCTGGGAATTGCGTGGCTACCACGATGTTGGTGACCCGTGGCAAGAGGAGCGATACCGCTGACAATGGATGGTTTGTCTCGCCGCCACCCCGCTTTTCTGATTGCCACCTGGTTCGGCGCCGGCTTGCTTCCGCGCGCTCCCGGCACCTGGGGTTCGCTGGCCGCCCTGCCCTTTGCCTGGGCGCTGGCCTGGTTCGGTGGCCCGATTGCCCTCGCGGCAGCGACGGTCGCCGTGTTCCTGATCGGCTGGTGGGCGGCGGCAATCTATGTCCGCCGCACCGGCCGCCAGGACCCAGGCGAGGTGGTGGTCGATGAAGTCGCCGGGCAATGGCTGACCTTGGTGATGGTACCGCCCGACCCGCTGCTCTATCTGGCCGGCTTCGCCCTGTTCCGGCTGTTCGACATCAAGAAGCCCTGGCCGGTGGGATGGGCCGACCGCGAGATCGGTGGCGGCCTGGGGGTGATGGTCGATGACATTTTCGCCGGCCTCTATGCCGCCATGATCCTGGGGGTGGCGCTATGGGTGAGATGACGGTTTCCGCAGAAACCACCCTGGCCGTGCTCCGTGCCGCCGGTCTGACCCTGGCCACCGCCGAATCCTGCACTGGCGGCATGGTCGCCGCCGCCTTGACCGCCATCGCCGGCTCGTCGGACGTGGTGGAGTGTGGTTTCGTCACCTACACCAACGAGGCCAAGACCAGAATGCTGGGGGTGGACGCGACCCTATTCGACAGCGACGGGGCGGTCAGTGAAGCGGTGGCGCGCGCCATGGCCGAAGGCGCTTTGCGCCATTCTTGCGCCGACATCGCCGTTGCTGTCACAGGCATCGCCGGCCCAGGCGGCGCCACGCCGGGCAAGCCGGTCGGCCTGGTTCATTTCGCCTGCGCGCGCCGGGGCTGCGCCACTGTCTCCCGCGCCGAAATCTTCAGCGGCGACCGCGGCGAAATCCGTCGTCAGGCGACGCTTACGGCGTTGGCTCTCGCGGTTGCCGCAGCTTCGCCGCCACCGCCGCCCTGAGAATGGCCAGCGGCACGGTGGGGGCGTTGGCCTCGACATGGAGGTCGCCTTGGGTCAAGGCCGCGTAGGGAAACATGCCGTTGGCGTCAAAGCCGACGTGCAATTTCCAGCCCGGCAACGCCGCCACCGCCAAGTCGTGGGCAGCCCCCACCGAAGCGGTGAAATCGACCGGGTCGGTGGCGAAAGCAGTGGCGATCAATTGGTCGAGCGCCGCCTCGGACCCGGTTGCGCGGGCCAGCGCCGCCGCCAATTCATCCCAATCCGCCATCAGGAAAAGTCCAGTTCCAACCGCCCCAGGATCGCCAACATAGCACGCAAGGACGGCGAATTGGCTTGCGGTTTATACGGGTTTCGCTAAACCTTGGGGGCATGAACGGCGACAAACTGCACATCGCGCGGGGCGAAAAGGTCTTCAGCCAGGGTGAAACCGGCGAAACCGCCTTTCTGCTAGAGACCGGCACAGTGGCGATTCATCAGCACATCGACGGCCACCAATTGGAATTGGACGCGGTGTCGCCTGGCGAAATCTTTGGCGAGATGGCCATCCTCGGCGGCGGGCGGCGCATGGCCACGGCGATTGCCGCTGAGGATTGCGTGGTGGTGCCGCTGCCCGTGACCTCGTTCCTGACCAAGCTGTCCGCCGCCGACCGCTTCCTGCGGGCGTTGGTCGAAATGGTGATCAAGAACATCCGCACCTCGCATCGGGTGTTTCTGCGCCGGCCCCGCTCATTCCGCGATCACGTCCGCCAGATCCGGGCCTTGGCTGATAATATCCGCCGCTTCTCATCCCGTCTTGAGGACGAGCAACTAGCCAGCGACATGGTGGCAACCTTGAGTCGCCTGGATGCCTCGCTGCGCGATCTCGACCGCCTGACGCTACGCTGTTCCGACCAGCGCCACGACATTATCCTCGACGACCAAGAGGCTGACGGCGTCGGCCTCGACGATGTGGTCGGCTCGGAATCCCGTCGGCGCGTCTTCTCGCCGCCCAGGGCGGAATAAACCCTACTTCAGCGGCTCGGAGGTAATCGGCTCGCGCCGAGGCACCGCGCTGGTCGGCGGCGGCGGAGCCGGATCGGCTTTCGTCGTCGCGGCTGGCGCCGAACTGGCGTAGGTCTGGTTGGCTTGGGCGCCAGGGCGGTTCTCATAGCTCTTGACGCCAACGGCGACCAGACCGGGAAGATCGCAGGCGGCAAGGGCCAGCGGCAAGGCGATGACTGCAAAGCGAAGAAGACTCATTCCACCCTCCCTGTAAACTGCCCGTCCCGACCCTACACCCAGCCCACCCCACCGCTCAAGCGAACCATCGAATCAGCGGCCGCTGGACCCCGGCTCGATCCCGGATTAGATTACTCTAATTGAATTGGGGTCTTCCTTGTTCCAGCACTGGCAATTCATCTGCTCGACGGCCAACGCCGCTCCGGCCTTTGTCGGCAGCCATAATTTCTGGCTGCTATCGCTATCGGTGGTGATCGCCATTATCGCCGCCTATGGCGCGCTGACCCTTGCCGCCCGCTTGCCGCTGATGGAGGAAACGGCGCAACGCCGCAATTGGCTTGGCCTGGGCGCTGTGGCCATGGGCGGCGGCATCTGGACCATGCATTTCGTCGGCATGATGTCGTTCGGACTGCCAGTGCCGGTGGGCTACAGCCTGACTTGGACGGCGGTTTCGGTGCTACCGGCGATCGCCGCCAGTGCCGTCGCCTTGACGGTGATCGGGCGCGCACAGCTCGACTGGCCTCGCCTGGTCGCTGGCGGCGTGTTGATGGGGGCCGGTATCGGCCTGATGCACTACCTGGGCATGGCGGCGATGCGCGGCGACTTCACCATGGCCTATGACCCCTGGCTGTTTACCCTGTCGGTGGTGGTGGCGGTGGTGCTGGCGATGGTGGCTTTGTATGTCCGCCAGGCAATTTCGCGCTGGGAAGACGGCTCGAGCCGGCACTGGTCGGTGGCGGCCGGCGCGGTGGCGATGGGCGGGGCGGTGGCCGGAATGCATTACACGGCGATGGCCGCCGTCCACTTCTGGCCACAGAACGCCGGCCCCATCTTTGGCGGCGGGGAATTGGTGCTGATGGACCAGGCGGTTCTCGGCAGCATCGTCAGCGTCGCAGCGGTGCTGGTCACCGCCGCCACCGTGGTTGCCGCCGCCACCGATCATCACTGGCGCACCGCCCAGCGTCTGCGCCACGAAATCGTGGATCGCGCCGCCGCCGAAGCGGCCCTGAGACACAAAAACGCCGCCCTCGAACGTTCGATGTCCGATCTGGAATCCTTCGCCTATGTCGCCTCCCACGACCTACGCGAGCCCTTGCGCGCCATCAGTGGTCACTTGACCCTGCTGGAACGTCGGCTGGGACCCAATCTGGGGCCGGAGGACAGGGAATCCCTCCACTACGCCACCACCGGCGCCAAACATCTGGATCGCATGGTGCTGGATCTGCTCGATTACACCCAGGCCGGACGGAGCGGGGGTGAGGAATCCGGCTTCGTCGATTGCGCCGCAGCGGCGCAGGCCGCCATCGATTCCCTCGCCACGACCATCGCCGACACCGGCGCGCGAATCGAACTTGCCGCCGATCTGCCGATCATGCCCGGCGTCAAGGCCGACATGACGCGGCTTTTCGCGATCCTGATCGGCAACGCGATCAAGTTCCGCGACCCCGACCGAGCGCCCTTGATCCGCATTTGGGCAGATCGGGTCGGAGAGAATTGGCGATTCCATGTCGCCGATAACGGCATCGGCATTCCCGACAAGCACGATTACCGCCAGCGGGTTTTCCGCCTGTTCCACCGCCTGCACGGCCGCGACGCCTTTGGCGGCGGCTCGGGGGTCGGGTTGGCCATCTGCAAAAAGATTGTCGATACCCATGGTGGCAATATCGCCATCGAAACCAGCGAGGACGGCCAAGGCGCGACCTTCGTGATCACCCTGCCAGGGAAAAGTTAATACTGGCCGGATCACCGACATCGCGTCCCATTTTGGGGATATCCGCCCGCCCCAGGACAGCTCGATAATCAATTTCGAGGGCAAGGCATTTCGCCCCGATCACATCGGCTGGTAACGTCCCTTATCAGGTAATCGCCCTACTATTTGCCATTGTCCGTACCGGAAGGCGAAAGTATGATCCGCAGACATGCGAATCGTTCAAATTTCAGACTCTCTCAATCCGACAGCCGTTTCAGGTGGTTTTCCACACGATAGAAGGAAACGAACATGACGTCTAAGCCGCTCAACCTCATCAGTGTTGTTGCAATCCTGTCGCTGGTCGCGGCACCCGTCCTTTCTGCGGAATTGAAGGTCAGCGGCGCCGCCGCCGTCGGGAACACCATCGTGGTCCCCAACAAGGCCGCGATCGAAGCGGAAACCGGATTGACGCTAACCGTTACGGTCAACGGGGACGGTAACGGCTTAAAGGATCTGTCAGCCAGCAAGTCCGATGTGATGATGGTGGCGGCACCGCTCAAGGTCACCGAAGATTCAGTCAATAAGACCGCGCCGGGGGCGGCAACGAGCGCCGGGGTCCAGATGACGCCGATCGGCTCGATCGCCATCAAGTTCATCGTCAACCCGGCCAATCCGGTGAAATCGCTGAGCGAAGGCCAGTTGAAGGATATCCTGACCGGGAAGATCACGTCCTGGAAGGCGGTCGGTGGCGCGGATCAGCCGATCATGGTGGTGGCCGAGGCTCCCGGCTTCGGCACGCGCTCCAACATCGTCGCCAGCCTCCTAGGCGGCCAAGAGCTCGCCGACCAGGCCCGCATCATGCAAGCCCTGGTTCAGGTGGTCCAAGTTGTTTCCCAGGCTCCAAACGCTTTGGGCTATGGCAATTCGGCGAGCATTAGCGGCGCCGTCGCCGTCATTCCCGGCACCGAAGTTAAGCAGGTGATCGGCTTTGCGACCAAGGGCGCACCCAGCCCCGATGCCAAGAAGTTCATGGATGCGGCGGCGAAATATGCCGGGTCCGTAAAGTAGGCAGCTGTTTAGCGGCATTCAGCTCAATTTCCTGACAATGTGGGGGGGCCACAATGTTCGGCGGTCGATTGACATTCAATATTGCGACCAGGCTCAACGGTATGGCCCTGGCGGGCCTGGTGGCGTTGACCATCATGGGGCTGCTTGCCGTCGGGGCATCCCATTCCCTCCGTGAGCAGGGGGCGGATCTTTACAGTGAGACCGTCCGCCTCCTCGACGCGGAAAAATCCGTGTTGTCCCTTGTCGAACGAACCTTCGCCGAGGTCAGGTCGGCACCGTCAGAACTTGACCTCGCCCAGTTGAAGGCGCGGCAGGATAAGGCAGGAGCTTTCCTCGGCGATGCCAGAAAAGCCCTCACCGAAGCCACCGCCAACAAGGCCTCCCTGGTCGAGAAAGAGGGCGCGGGCGTTACCGCGTCCATCGTCGCCTATGAGACCACCATTCAAAAGGTTTTCGAATATTCGGCTTCATTCGCCCAACCGCAAGCTATGGAGCACCTTCAAACCGTCGTTGCACCGGCTGAAGTCGGCCTGGAGAAGGCCCTCAAATCGTTCCGGGAAGCTGTCGATCACCAGGCTGCGGCGCGGATGGCGGAAATGGAGGAAAGGACAAGCACCATCAACTTTGTCGTTGGGGGATTTTTCGCCTTCGCATTCGCCACCACTATCATCTCAAGCCATTTCCTGGTGACGCGCGGAATCGTTCGGCCTATCACCAGTCTGAGCGGAATTATGGGGCTGATCGCCAAGGGAGACCTTCAAGAGACGGTCCCAGGGGCAGATCGCCGCGACGAAATCGGAGCAATGGCCAAAGCGGTCCGTGTCTTCCGGGACGCGATGCTGGAAGCGGATCGACTGCGGTCGGCCCAGGAAAGGGAACGCGTTCAAGCCGAGCAGGAAAAAGTCGCGGCCCTAGAGGCCATGGCAGAGAACGTCGAACGAGAAACCCGCTCGGCCGTCGATCGGGTGGCGGCGCTGACCTCGCGAATGGCGAGCAATGCCGTCGGCATGGCCAATTCCGCAATCGCTGTGGGGGACAATAGCCAGAATGTCGCCAATGCCGCGAATCATGCCCTCGCCAACGCCCAGACTGTGGCTTCCGCAGCCGAAGAACTGAGTGCTTCAATCAGCGAGATCGCGGCGCAGGTCGGTACGGCGGCCCAAGTCACGGGGACTGCGGTGGTGGCCTCTGAACGTGCGCAGGCCACTATCGCGCAATTGTCGTCGGCGGTTAGCCGCATCGGCGAGGTGGCCAATCTGATCAACGATATCGCGGCCCAAACCAACCTCTTGGCACTGAATGCCACCATCGAAGCGGCCCGTGCCGGCGAAGCGGGCAAGGGCTTCGCCGTGGTGGCGAACGAAGTGAAGAGTCTGGCCAGCCAAACGGCCAAGGCCACAGGAGAAATCACCGTTCAAATTGCCGAGATCCAATCGACCACTCTGGAGGCCGTCGGGGCGGTGGGCGAGATCGGCCATGCCATCAGCGACGTCCAAGGCGTTTCTGCGGCGGTGGCCTCCGCTATCGAAGAGCAAGGAGCGGCGACCCAGGAAATCGCCCGGAACGTGAGTGAGACGACACGGGCCGCCCAGGAGGTGGCCGAGCGGATCGCCAGCGTTTCGCAGGAGGCCCATTCCACAGGCGAAAGCGCTGGTCAGGTTGGCCAGATTTCCTCTGAGGTCGCAGGCAGCATTGGCCACTTGCGCGAAGTCCTGGTGCGCGTGGTGCGCACATCGACCAAGGAGGTAAACCGACGCAAGAAGGCGCGTTTCCGCATCGACCGTCCTGGCAGTATCCTGGTCGGGGGACAAAGCCATGCGATTACCATCGGCAACATCTCTGAATGTGGGCTGCTGGCCTCCGGTATGCCGATTGGACTTTCCTCGGGAACACGCGTTAAGGTTTCCATCTCTGGCGTATCGTCCACCATTGACGCGGTCATCCTGGTGAATGACGACGGCATGGTGCATGGCAAATTCGAGTTGGAGACCGGCGAATGTGAGCGCTGGAAGCAGGAATTTGCGCGGCTGACCGCAGGTTCATCGCCGTTGCAAGAAGTCGTTTAGGAGGCGGAAAGGCTTCCCGCGAAAACAGCAGCTAGGCGCCCCTCTCCCGCTCAGGGTAAGTGGCGTAGATGGCGATGAACTGGTCGATGTTGGCCAGAAAGGCTTCGACCAGACGCGGATCGAACTGGGCGCCGCTTCCGTTGCGAATATAGTCGATCACCTCGCCCATCCGCCACGCCGCCTTGTAGCAGCGATCATGCGACAGGGCGTCGAACACATCGACCAAAGCGACAACGCGGCCGAAGATGTGGATATCCTCGCCCCTCATGCCCTGGGGGTAGCCTTGGCCGTTCCACCATTCGTGATGTTGATGGGCGATCAGCGCCGCCGAGCGGAGCGGCAGCCGGTTCGAGCCTTTGAGGATGTTGTAACCGATCAAGGTGTGCTGGCGCATCAGGGCCATTTCCGCAGGCGATAATTCGGACGGCTTTTTCAACAACGCGTCCTCGATCCCGATCTTGCCGAGGTCGTGCATGGGCGCGACCATCCGCAGCAAATCGCAATCACGTTCGGAAAGCCCCGCCAGACGCCCCAGCAACTGAGCCGATTCACCGACCCGGAACACATGCAATCCGGTTTCCTTCGAGCGGGTTTCGACCACGTCGCTCAACGTGTTGATCAGTTCGGCCTGGGTGTGAACCATCTCGTCATTGAGATAGACGTTGTCGAAGGCCACCGCCAAATTGGTCGAGAACACGTGCAGCAGATCGATATCGAGCGCCGATAACGGTTGGCAGATCTGGAGATAGACCAGATTATCAGAGCCATTGGATGTGCGGAAATAGCCGATATAGCTGTCGGCATCGATCAGGGTTCGGCGTTGGCCGACCGCCAGATCCAGTTTGGCGCGCAGATCCGGCGACACGATCTCGCCGATCGGACGACCGACCGCGTCGGCATAAGAGTGGGTGCCAGCCAGGATGCGGTACTCGTCGATCACGCCGTTATCGCAGCGGGCGGCAAAACCCGAGGCGTGGATATAGAGCGAGGAACCGTCGAGATTGAGCAAAGCGGTCAGTTGTTGCAGCACACCCATGGAAAAGCGCGACAGCGATTGCGGCTCGAACAGGTTGGCCGAGGATTTGATGATCTTCTCAAGGCCACGCCGGCTGTTATCGATAATCTGAATGTCACGGAAAGAGCGCAGCGCCGATACCAGCGAGGTCACCAGCTTCTGGGCGGTCAGCTCGGTCTTTTCCTTGTAATCATTGATGTCGTAATCGATCACCACCGAGCGCTCTGGGGCCTGACCCGGTTGGCCGGTCCGCAAGATGATGCGCAGCATCCAGTTTCCAAGGACCTCGCGGATGTGGCGTACCACCTCAAGCCCGGCGCCATCGGTTTCCATCACCACGTCAAGCAGCAGCACGGCTGCGTCGGGATGGTCGGCCACCATGCGCTTGGCCTCTTCCCCGGAATGGGCGCTGATGATCTGAAGGTCCCGCCCCTCGAAGCGGAAATCCCGCAGCACCAGCCGGGAAATGGCGTGGACTTCCTCGTCGTCGTCGGCGATCAGCACCTTCCATTGCCGTTCGGAAGCGGATACGGGCGGACGCTCATCGTCGAGAAATGTGACCAGCGGATCGTCCATTTTAGGTCTCCTTGGCGCCAGGAAGGCGAAGGGTGAAGGTGACGCCATGGTCCGGCGCAGTGACGCAATCTATGCGACCGCCCATGGTTTCGGTCACCAGGGTGTAGACGATGTGCATGCCCAGACCGCTCCCACCTGAGCCGCGCTTGGTGGTGAAGAACGGATCGAATATCTGGGCGGCGGCATCCGCCTCCATGCCCTTGCCATCGTCCTGGTAGGTCATCACCGCATCGCCGCCCGAGTGGGCCACCGCGATGCGAATGGTTCCGGCCGGCTTGTGCTCGAAACCATGGATCAGCGAGTTCATCACCAAATTGGCCAGAACCTGCGAGAGCGCGCCTGGGAAGCTGTCAAGTTCGATGCGATCGGAACAATCGACTTCGATCCTGTGGCCAGTGCGTTTGAATTGCGGCTGCAGACTGAGCAAGGTCTCGTCGATGTACTCGCGCAGGAAGAACACCCGGCGGGCATCGCTCGATTGATCGACCGCCACCTGCTTAAAGCTGCGCACCAGATTGGCGGCGCGACGCAAATTGGTCAGCAGCGACGCGGCGACCTCCTCGGCGGTGCCGAGAAAACCGTCCATGTCCGTCCGCTTGACCTGGCCAGCGGCATAGGCTCTGGCGAAATCCCGAACCTTTTCGTCGAGATGAGACGCGGCGGTCAGGCCGATGCCGATCGGAGTATTGATCTCGTGGGCCACCCCCGCCACCAACCCGCCCAGCGCCGCCAATTTTTCACGCCGCATGTTGTCCGAGGCCGCCCGCATGGATTCGGTGATATCGGCATAGATTCCGACGGTGCAGCCGTCGGCGGTACGGCGTTCGCGGATCTGGATGACGCGGCCATCCAGCAACTTGTATTCGGTGGTGCCGGTCCCTATTCGATGGCGTTCCATCCGCTGATCAAGCCAGCCGTCATTCGCCGCGAGATTTGGCAAGGTGACGGCGTGCAGGATATCGGTGAAGCTGCGGCCCATCACCTCGGGACCCAAATCCCACATCGTCAGCCAAACATGATTGCACAAAGCCAGATGGTCATGCTCGTCCCACAGGGTAAAGCCCTCTGAAATGCTCTCGACCGCTGCCGCCAGCCGCTCCCGGGCGGCGCGCTCGGCCACGTCCAGCTTGGCCCGCTCGATGAAATTGGCCCGGAACACCGCCAGCGCCCGCAGCATCTCACCGATCTCGTTGTCCTCGGTGGGAGCCGTCACCGCCACGTCGAGCTTGCCCTCGGCCAATCGGCGCATGGCGGCAATCGCCGCTTGCAGCGGCCCCACCACCGAGGATTGGGCGATCAGGAAGCTTGCGGCCAGGGCCATCAACGACAGCACCAGGGTGGCAATCGCCGTGGTCCACAACGAGGCGCTGACCGTCTGGAGAAATTCCGCTTGGCGGATGCCGACATACAGCACCCCGATCACCTCGCCACCCCGATCAAAAATGGGGTCGTAGGCCGTTATATAAGGCTCGCCCAGGATATCGACCTCGCCGCGGAACGGCCGGTGCTGAGAAAAAATGGCGTCATAGGCGGCCGAGCGCGCCAACCGCGTCCCCACCGCCCGGCCCCCATCGGGGCCGAGGACATTGGTCGCAACCCGAACGTCACCCATGAAAATGGTGCAGGTGCCGCCGACCAGATCGCGCACCTTGTCCACCACCTGAGTGCCGCCATTCAGCACATGGCCGCCGACAATCAACTTTCCATCGGCCACGGTGAAATCGGACCCGTTCTCGCGCAGGACTTCCCAGGCCACTCGGATGTTGGATTCAACCCTGGCCAAGGCCGCTTCCTCGGCATTGACCCTCAGCAAATAGCTGATGAAGCCACCCAGGCATAGCCCCAGCAGCAGCACCCCGGTGATCGACATCCCAAGGATCTTGCCAACCAAGCCGGAGACGCCCAAGCGCTGCAACAACCGATCGACGAGACTGGTACGACCGGAAATGCCCACTTCTCCCCCCGCCAACTGAGCGTCAACCTCATACCAAGGTATGATAACGCTGTGCGCCTCCGGCGGGAAGCGGCTATCGTCAATGAGGGGTTATTCGACCGCTTCAACCCGAACGCTTTGGCCCGGTTCAACCTCGCGCAGACGGCGGACGTCGTCGATGGCGCGGCCCCAGATATTAGCCGGCGCGGCAAGACGGATTTCCTCACCCTCGGAGGCTGGAGTGGGGCCGAAGCCGATGACGATCGCCTCGCCCTCAAAGCGATAGGCCAACTCGCCCGCCTCGACCACGTCACGGGCATCGGCCTCGCGCTCGACCCGAACCGGGGCGACGAAATAGACTTCGTCCCCCCAAGTGGTGGCGCGGGATTCAAACGGCGTTGCGGCGAAAATGGCGTCCGCAGTCGGCGTCTCGAACAACTCGGCGGTGAGCGTCACCCCGCCAAAGGTCAGTTTCAGCTTCCGCATCGCATCGTCCCCGGCGACCTCAATCGAGAACAGTTTGCCTTTTTTCCCGCGTTAGCTCCAGAAGGAAAGGCTCACCCCTTCGGCGGGTTGGCCGCCTGGATGGCGGTCAGGGCGATGGTGTAGACGATGTCATCGACCAGGGCGCCGCGCGACAGATCGTTGACCGGCTTGTTGAGGCCTTGCAGCATCGGGCCGACGCTCACCACGTTGGCGGTCCGCTGCACCGCCTTGTAGGTGGTGTTGCCGGTGTTGAGGTCGGGGAAGACGAACACGTTGGCGCGCCCGGCAGCCTGGCTGCCGGGGGCCTTCTGACGACCCACGCTTTCCACCGAGGCGGCGTCGTATTGGAGCGGACCATCAACGATCAACTCGGGACGGCGCTCGCGCACCTGCTTGGTGGCCTCGCGCACCTTTTCCACGTCGTCGCCGCTGCCCGAGGTCCCGGTGGAATAGGACAACATGGCAACGCGCGGTTCGATACCAAAGGCCTTGGCCGAATCGGCCGATTGCAGAGCGATCTCGGCCAATTCGACGGCGGTCGGCGAGGGATTGATGGCGCAATCGCCATAGACCAGCACCTGATCGGGCATCAGCATGAAGAAGACGCTGGAGACGATGGAGTTACCGGGAGCCGTTTTGATCAATTGCAAGGCCGGCCGCACCGTGTTGGCGGTGGTGTGGACGGCACCCGAGACCAGGCCATCGACCTCACCCAGGGCCAGCATCACGGTGCCCAGCACCACATTGTCTTCCAACTGCTCCTCGGCCTGTTCGACGGTCAGGCTTTTGCCCACCCGCAACTCGACCAGGGTATTCACATACCGGGCGCGAATGGCGGCGGCGTCGATGATCTCGACATCGTCCGGCAGGCTCACCCCCTGGGCGACCGCGCCTTGGCGGATACGCTGAGGATCGCCCAGCAGGATGCAATGGGCGATGCCCTTGGTATGACAGATGGCCGCGGCCCGAATCGTCCGAGGCTCGTCGCCTTCTGGCAACACGATGCGCTTGCCGGCCTTGGCGGCACTTTGCACCAGCAGATGGCGGAACACCGCCGGAGTGAGGCGCAGCAGCGACGGCTCGTCGAGCCTGGCCGCCAGCGGGCCGGTATCGATGTGATCGGCGACGAAATCGATCACCCGATCCATGCGCTCGCCGTCATCGGGACCGCAATGGGTGTCGAGCTTGGCCAGCAGCGACGCGGTCGCGAAGGTATCCTCATCCGTGGCCAGGATCGGAAGCCCACCGCCGCTGGTGCGGCCGGTGGGCAGCAGCGCGGCGATTTGCTCCGATAGCCCCTCGCCGCAGGTCAGCAGCAGACCGGCCAGTGGCGTGCCGTGCTGGGCGACGACGATGGCGGCCAGGATGATGTCATGCCGGTCTCCGGGGGTGACCACCAGCGCGCCCGGACGCATGCGGTCGATCACGTTCTCGACCGAGCGGGCGGCGACGACGATCTCCTGCACCCGCGACTGGGTCAGATTGGCGCCGCTTTCGACCTTGAGATTGAGGGCGTGAACGATATCAATCAGGCGGGGCGCGGTCAGCCGCGGCTCGAACGGCACCGCACCGAGAACCGGCACCGAGACATCCATCCGCTGCAAATCGTCCCGCAGCCGCTTGACGGCGCCCACATTGGGCACCTTGTTGATGATCACGCCGGCAATGGCTGGCCCGCCATCGGGCAAGAATTCCGAGCGGGCCAATTCGATGATCTCGGCCACCTCGTGCGCGGCCAGACGCCCCCCAGACAGTACCGGAATGAGGGCCGCGCTTTGGCTGCGGGCCATCTCGACATTAAGCCTGGACGCCAATTGCGCATCGACGTCGAGGGTCAAACCTTCGATCACCACAAGCTGGTTGCCGCCGCAGGCGGCATCGACCACCTTGACCACCTCTTCCAGCAATTCCCCCAACTGGCCGGTGCGGAACATCTCCTCGGCATGGGAAAACGGAATCGATTCCGGCGCATCGACATGGCATAGCGAGCGGGCGAAGCGGGTGCTGGCCTCGACCGGCGCGTCCTTTTCCGGCTGGGCGATCGGCTTGACGAAGCCGGTCTTGATACCGGCGCGCTCCAGCGCCCGCACCAGCCCCAGCGCCACCGAGGTCAAGCCGGTATCCAGCGCCATCGGCGCCAGGAACAGGAAGCGTTGTTGCCGCATGGAGTTCATGCCACGCCTCCCAGGGCACGAACCACGTCGGCCGCTTCGCGGGCGATCATCCATTCCTCGTTGGTGGTGACCACCGCCACCAAAGGCCGGTCACCGCGACTGACGCGCCCCTGCTTGCCCAGCACCGTCGCCTGATTGGCCGCCTCGTCGATCTTGACGCCAAGTACGCCCAGCCGAGCCATCGCCGCCGCCCGCACCGGCGCCGAATTCTCGCCGATACCGCCGGTGAAGACGATGGCGTCAAGTCGCTTGAGCGACATCGCCAGGGCGCCGATGTAATGGGCCAAGCGGTGGACAAACACATCCAGCGCCAATTTGGCCCCGTCATGGCCGTCATTGGCGGCAGCGGTCAGGGTACGAACGTCGTTGGACAACTCGGACAGGCCGAGCAGGCCGCTGCGGGTATTGAGCAGCGACATGATGCCGTGGACGTCGAGGTACATCTGCTCGCCCATGAAGCCGAAGATGCCGGGATCGACGTCGCCCGAACGGGTGCCCATCACCAAGCCCTCAAGCGGCGTCATCCCCATCGAGGTATCGACGCTTTTGCCGTTCTGCACCGCGCAAACCGAGGAGCCGTTGCCGAGATGGGCGATGACCATGCCGTGATTGGCGGGATCGAGGCCCAGCATCGCAATCGCCTCTTCAGTGACGTAGCGGAAGCTGGTGCCGTGGAAGCCATAACGGCGCACGCCGTGCTCGCGGTAGAGCGAGCGCGGCAGGGCGTAGAAATAGGCCTCGGGTGGGATGGTCTGATGAAAGGCGGTATCGCACACCGCGACATTTGGCACGTTAGGCAGCTTGGCCATCGCCGCGCGAATGCCCAGTAGATTGGCGAAGTTGTGCAGGGGCGCCAGGTGGCGGCAGGCGTCGATATCGGCCAGCACCGCGTCGTCGATCACCGTCGAGGCCTTGAAGCGCTCGGCGCCATGGACGACGCGGTGGCCAACGGCCACGATCTGATCCAGCCAGCCGCGCTCGGCAAGATGGTGCAACAGCACGTCGAGGGCCCCGGAATGGCTTTCCCCGTTCAGGCTGACCGTGACCTTATCGGCATCCTTGAAGGTGATGGCCGCATCGTTCTTGCCCAGATTCTCGGCTAGCCCCGACAGCATCGGCTGACGGTTGGCGCCAGTGAAAACGGCGAATTTCAAGGATGAGCTGCCGCAGTTGATCACCAGGATCAACGGATCATTCATGGTCATGTGCGGATTCCAAATTGCGGATCGAATTTGCCCCAATGACGGCCAAGGCAGCTCCCCCCGAGTGGAGGCCTGATCGTCCGGCGCGGACTATACCCAATGCCGGCGGGGTCCCACAACCTCGCGCGAGGCGGGGCACACCCGCGAAATCGATGGGGGTCTGTGTATTCCGTTCGCTTGGCGTTGCCGGCTGAGGCTTCCAACGATATGCTGCCTTGGTCCTCATCCCCGGTCATAGGTTTCCCGCCCCATGAGCATGCGCAACCTGAAGGCCCTGCTCCGCCCCCAGTCGATCGCCGTCATCGGTGCCACTAACCAGGAGCACGCGCCTGGCTCGGCGGTAATGCGCAACCTGCTCCAGGCCAATTTCGCCGGGCCGATCATGCCGGTGACCCAGGATCACAAATCGGTGGGCGGAGTTCTGGCCTATC
>Ga0316222_1001655_pt1 | contig 26300 bp, 28 predicted proteins | sample TBH18011metaG_FD_206008 | JGI IMG/M metagenome (GOLD analysis project Ga0316222, IMG submission 206008) | Freshwater microbial communities from Trout Bog Lake, Wisconsin, USA - TBH18011 | ecosystem: Environmental > Aquatic > Freshwater > Lake > Hypolimnion/Profundal zone | place: USA: Wisconsin... | reverse complement strand
CGCCTGATCGGGGACGATCCAAACCCTAGGATCGACACCAATCAGATGGTTTTACAGTGGCTCTAAACTTAAACCGGACAGCCGTGGGTCAAGCCCGGCCATGACGGAACTTGTTGATACGCAACAGTAAGATGTGTGAATCGCCAAGTGCGAAGGCGGGGGGCCATCTCCACCCCAACCCCTCTGGACAATCACCGCGAAATGACCATGATCGTTTCCATCATGGAAACGACATTCCCCCTCGATACCCTGGTCGGTATGGCGGTGTTCGCCCGCGTGGTCGATGACGGCGGCTTTTCAGCCGCCGCTCGTGCGCTCGGCATGTCGAAATCGGCGGTGTCGAAGCAGGTGTCGGCGTTGGAGGATCGGCTGGGTGCCCGCCTGCTCAACCGCACCACCAGGCGGATGAGCCTGACCGAGGCCGGTGCCGCCCTGATCGACAATTGCCGGCGGGTTCTGGCCGAGGCCGAGGCGGCCGAGAGTGCCGTCGGCGCCCTGCAATCCGAGCCGGCGGGGGTGCTCCGGGTTAACGCTCCGGTGACCTTCGGGGCCGTTCATTTAGCCCCGGCATTGCCCGATTTTCTCGCCCGCCATCCGGCGGTGACCATCGATCTTACCCTTAACGACCGCATGGTCGATCTGGTCGATGAAGGCTACGATCTAGCGATCCGCATCACTCGGCTGGCTGATTCCAGCCTGATCGCCCGCAAGCTGGCACCGGGACGGCGGGTGATGGTGGCGGCGCCGGCCTATCTGGAGCGCTGCGGTGTTCCTGCCACCCTGGTTGATCTCAAAGAGCACGATTGCCTGTCCTACACTTACGTCGCCGCCGACGAGGAATGGCGGTTCCGCGGACCCAAGGGTGAGGAGGCGGTGCGGGTGGGTAGCCGGCTGCGCGCCAATAGCGGGGAAGTGCTGCGCGCGGCGGCGATGGCTGGGGCCGGCATCGCCGCCTTGCCGACCTTCATCTGCGGCGCCGACCTGGCTGCGGGTCGGTTGGTGCGGGTGCTGCCCGAGTATGACAATACCAACTTCGCCATCTACGCGGTGTGGCCAGCCGGCCGCCACCCATCACCGAAATTACGCGCTTTCATCGACTTTCTGGCCGAACGATTGGGGCCGGTGCCCTATTGGGAAGCGTGAAACGCAGATGCCTTGGCCGCACCGCTCGGTTATAGTGGCGGGCCAGGGGAGGTCGGCGGGATGATTGCAAAATTGGAACACTGGTTGCTCGGGTTGTTGTCCCAAGGGCCGATGTCGCCGAGGCGGGCTGCTGCCTATCGCGGACTGCTGATTGTTTGCATCCTCGGCTCGACCTCCTATGCCGCCATGGATACCGTGCCAGGCTTCTGGGGAGATTTCGCCGGCTGGTTTGCCCTGGTCAATCTTGGGGCGTTGGCGGTGATGGCGGTCGATTACATGCTGCGGATGCGCCTGGCCTGGGGGGGCGGCGACGAGCATGGCGCCGAAGTGGGCGGTGGATGGCGCGGTGTCGGCCTGTACGCGGCTAGCGCCTATGGGATATTCGATCTGTTGGCAGTGGCACCCTTCGCGCTGGGCCTGGTATTCGGCATGCCTGCGGATCTGGCCACCGTCTTCGGCATCGTCCGCTTTCTCAAGCTGGCCCGTTACTCGCCAGCGTTGGAAACCTTGGGCGCGGTGGTGGCCAACGAATTGCAGGCGCTGCTATCGGCCCTGTTCATCGTCATTCTGCTGGCGGTATCGGCCGCGACGTTTCTGTATTTCGCCGAGCGTCACGCCAATCCCGGCTTCGCGACCCTGCCCGACGCGCTGTGGTGGGCGATCGTCACCCTGACCACCGTCGGCTATGGCGACGTGGTGCCGCTGACCGCGATCGGCAAGATGCTGGGGGCGGTGGTTGCCGTCCTGGGTTTGTGCATGTTCGCGCTGCCGGCCTCGATCCTGGCTTCGGGCTTCGCCGAGGAGATGCGCCGCCACACCTTCGTCAATAACTGGCAATTGGTCTCCAAGGTGCCCTTCTTTACCAGCCTCAATGCCGGTGAAATCGCCGAGATCGCGGGCCTCCTAAAGCCGTTCCGCGCCATCAAGGGCGAGGTGCTGATGCAGGCCGGCGACATTGGCGAATCCATGTATTTCATCGTCAACGGCCAGGTCGAGGGGAGCTCTCCGGGGGGCAGCTTCAATCTCAAGGCCGGTGACTTCTTCGGCGAAATCGCCCTGTTGGAGCGCTGTCCGCGCACCGCCACCATCAAGGCTGTGGGGCGAAGTCAGTTCCTGGTGCTTGATGTGCGGGATTTCCATAAATTCGTCGCCAGCCATCCCGATCTGTTGACGGTGATCAGGCGGACAGCCCACCAGCGCCTGGGCCGTGAGACCGAGCGCCGGGCTGATCGCCGGACCATGAGTGATCGCCGCAGCACCAGCAACGACCGCCGCTCTGTGCCTCGGACAGACCCCGAAGCATGAGCGAGCCCCGTCTCAAGGCCAAGTTGTGGGTGCAGGCGGCGATCCGGCGCTGCATCGTCGAGAACGTCTCGGCGGTGGTGTCCGCCAAGGGCGACGAGAATGCCGGCGCCGTGTTGGTCAAGCTCAATCGGGGCGCCCTGGGGTGCGAGGTGTTCTCCCAGGTGCGCGACGGCGATGGGAATCCCGCCTGGCTGCGCGCCACCGGCCTGGCCCCGGTGCCCGAGGATCGCGCCGATGCCTATATCGCCCGCGCCCGCGATATCGATTGCGATCTATGGGTGATCGAGGTCGATGACCGCGCCGGGCGGGTGCCGTTCTTGGAAAATATTCTCGAACGTTGAAGCGTTTGCGCGTCGAGAGAAATGCGCTAAGAAGCGCACCGCGTTTTCTTTCATGACAAGGATCGACATCCCATGACTCGTCGTCTGATTTCCTCCGGTTCGCCGTTCGAAGAAGTTGCCGGCTATTCCCGCGCCGTGGCCGACGGTAATTGGGTGTTCGTCTCCGGCACCTCGGGATTCAAGGACGGCAAGATCGCCGACGATGTGGCGGGCCAGGCCGAGCAGGCTATCGCCACCATCGCTGCCGCCCTGGCCGAGGCCGGTAGCTCGCTGGCCGACGTGGTGCGGGTCAAGGCCTATGTCACCGAGGCCAGCTTCTTCCAGGCCATCGCCCCGGTGCTGGGCAAGGCCTTCAAGGGCATTCGCCCGGCCAACACCACCATCGTCTGCGGCTTGGTCGATCCGGCCATGAAGGTCGAGATCGAGGTGACCGCGCTCAAGCGTTAATTTGTCATCCCGAGCGAAGAGAGGGATCTTTCACGCGAAAGCGTCGGACGTCCGGGCGTGAAAGATTCCTCGTCGCTTCCTCCGTCGGAGTGACAAAACAGCAGTGGAGAAGGCGATGCCAACCATCCTGATCACCGGGGCCAATCGCGGGCTGGGGCTTGAGTTCGTTCGTCAGTACGCCGCCGCCGGGTGGCGGGTGCTGGCCACCGTTCGCGATCCCTTGAAGGGCAGGTCGGCCTCGGAGGCTGGGGCCGAGATCTATGTTTGTGACGTCGGCGATCCGCGCCAGGTCGCTCGCCTGGGCGAGGCGTTGCGGAGTGTCGAGCTGGATGTCGTGCTGGCCAATGCCGGACTCTATGGCCAGAACCAGGAATTCGGTGCGGTCGATGGCGACGGCTTTCTCGAAGTAATGCGGGTCAACACTTTGGCGCCATTGAAGCTGGCCGAGGCATTGGTGCCGCGTCTGGTCGGGCGCAAGCTGTTCGCGGCGGTCTCGTCGAAGATGGGGTCCATTGCCGAGAACAGCTCGGGCGGCTCCTACGCCTATCGCGCCAGCAAGGCGGCGCTCGATATGGTGATCAAGACCCTGGCGATCGATCTGGCCGGGCAGGGAGTGACGGTGCTGGCGTTGTCGCCCGGCTGGGTGCGCACCGACATGGGCGGGCCCTCGGCGCCGCTCGACGCCGCCACGGCGGTGGCCGGCTTGCGTCAGGTGCTAGACTCCGTCGGCCCGGCCGATAGCGGCAGCTTCCGCCATTACGATGGCGCAAAGGTGGAGTGGTAGGGTCGATGAGCCGTTTCTGGAATCCATTGGTTCACACCCTGAAGCCCTATGTCGCGGGGGAGCAGCCGGTGCTGGCCGATCTGGTCAAGCTGAACACCAACGAGAACCCCTACGGCCCGTCGCCCAGGGCGCTGGCGGCCATCGCCGAGCAGCTTGGCGATGGATTGCGGCTCTATCCCGATCCCCATTGTACCGCGCTGTGCGACGCGATCGCCGCGCGCCACGGCATCGGCGCCGATCAGGTGTTTGTCGGCAACGGTTCGGACGAGGTGTTGGCCCATATCTTCCTGGGTCTGCTCAAGCATGATCGGCCGCTGCTGTTTCCCGATATCACCTACAGCTTCTATCCGGTCTATTGCGGGCTGTACGGCATCGATTATCGCGAGGTGCCGCTCGACGCGGCGATGGGCATCGACATCGCAGACTATCGCCAGCCCTGCGACGCCATCATCCTGGCCAATCCCAACGCGCCCACCGGGCGGGCACTGCCTCTGGATGCCATCGCCACCTTGGCCGGTGACCATCCTGACCAAGTCGTGGTGATTGATGAGGCCTATATCGATTTCGGCGGCGCCAGCGCCATTGGGCTGGTGGCCCAATTCCCCAATCTGCTGGTGGTGCAGACTTTTTCCAAGTCGCGCTCGCTGGCCGGCATGCGGGTCGGCTTCGCCGTCGGCCAACGGCCTTTGATCGACGCCCTGGAGCGGATCAAGGACAGCTTCAATTCCTATCCGCTCGACCGCCTGGCCCAAACGGCGGCGAAGGCCGCCATCGAAGACGAGGCCTGGTTCGACGAGACCCGCCACCGCGTCATCGCCAGCCGAGACCGTCTGAACGCGGCACTGATCAAGCTTGGCTTCGAGGTTTTGCCTTCGGCTGCCAATTTCGTCTTCGCCCGCCACCCCGCTCATGACGGCGCCGATCTGGCCGCCGGCCTGCGCCGCCAATCGGTGATCGTGCGTCACTTCCCCAAGCCTCGGATCAAGGATTACCTGCGCATCACCATCGGCACCGATGCCCAGTGTGATCGGTTGATCAAGGCGCTGCGGGGGGGGGCCGGCTTATAGGCTCGTCACGTCCATGGCGCCGTGCAGAACACGCAGGACCTCGACCCCGCCCCTAATCGGTTGATAGAACACCATGTAACGGCGGATTGGGAAGCTGCGGGCGTTGGAGCGGAGGGCGCCCCGCTCCCTCCCGATCTTCGGCGAGGCTCGATAGGCGCAGAACCGCCATCAGGACGAGTGCGGGCGGTATTTCGCCAGCAGGCGGGTAAACGCCTCTCGCCCGTCGCTCATGCCGCTTTCCGCACCGGCGTCCAGCGCGGCGCGAAGGGTGGCGACCCGGTCGTCGTGGCTGCCGGCCAAAGCGACGCGGATGGCGTTCTCGTCCGCCGTCTGAAGGAAGCCGGCCAAGTCGGGATCATTGAAGTCGCGGTCTACGCGCATGGTGGCACCTGGTGGGGGGGCGATCTGATCGGCATTCTAGCATGGGCTTTGCTTCCCTGTCGAAACCTCAACCTCGGCCCTTGCGCCCCCGCCGCTGGCAGGGCTACAACAGCGCCGTGCCCGTTATCGCCCCGTCCGACATGCTCGCTCTTTTGAGCCGCGATCAGCGGCTGATGGGGCTTGACCTGGGGACCAAGACGATTGGGTTGGCGTTGAGCGATGTCTCGCGCTCGGTCGCCACTCCCTTCGACACCATCCGCCGCACCAAATTCACCCAGGATGCCACCCAATTGCTGGCCATCCTTGACCGCCAGCAGGTGGCCGGGTTGGTGGTCGGGCTGCCGGTCGAGATGGATGGCAATGAGGGGGCGCGCTGCCAATCGACTCGGGCCTTCGTCACCAATCTGTTTCGCCTGCGCGAGCTGCCGGTGTGCTTCTGGGACGAGCGGCTGTCCACCGCCGCTGTTACCCGCACTCTGCTGGAGGCCGATTCGTCGCGTAAGCGTCGGGCCGAGGTGGTCGACAAAATGGCCGCCGCCTACATCCTGCAAGGCGCGCTCGACGCCATGAAACGCTAGGTCGCCATGCCCCGCGACCTGTTGCGCGACGTGTTCGGCTTCGACGGCTTCCGCCCCGGTCAGGAGGCCATCGTTTCCGCCGTGCTGGCCGGGCGCGATGTGCTGGCGATCATGCCGACCGGCAGCGGCAAGTCGCTGTGCTTCCAATTGCCGGCGCTGGTGCGCCATAGCCTGACCGTGGTGGTGTCGCCGCTGATCGCCCTGATGCGCGATCAGGTGGCCCAGCTTCGCGCGCTGGGAATCGAGGCGGCCAGCCTCAATTCCGCCAACACTCCCGAAGAGACCCGCGCCACCTTCGAGGCGCTGCGGGCAGGACGGCTGAGGCTGCTCTACGCCGCGCCGGAACGATTGGCCCGGCCCGACACCATCGATCTACTGCGCCAGGCCGGGGTGGCCACCCTGGCCATCGACGAGGCCCATTGTGTGTCGCAATGGGGCCACGATTTTCGCCCCGAATACCTGGCGATGGGGGCGGTGCGCGATGCCCTGGCCCCCGATCTGCAAACCATCGCCTTTACCGCCACCGCCGATGCCGCCACCCGCGCCGACATTGCCCAGCGGCTGTTCCCGCAGGCGCCGGAAATCTTCATCGGGGGGTTCGACCGCCCCAATCTGCGCCTGGCGATGCAGGCCAAAGGCGGGAAACGCGGCCTGTTGTATGACTTCGTGGCGGCGCGCAAAGGCGATAGCGGCATTGTCTATTGCGCCTCGCGCAAGGGCACCGAGGCCACGGCGGCGGCGCTCTGTCAGCAGGGAATCCGGGCGCTGCCCTACCACGCCGGCCTGGACACTCGTATCCGTGACGCCAACCAGGACGTCTTCCTCAAGGAGGACGGGGTGGTGATGGCAGCGACGGTGGCCTTCGGCATGGGCATCGACAAGCCCGACGTTCGCTTCGTCTGCCATGCCGATTTGCCCAAGAATATCGAATCCTATTACCAGGAAATTGGCCGCGCCGGCCGCGACGGCATGCCGGCCGAGACCCTGACCCTGTACGGGTTGGACGATATCCGCCTGCGCCGGATGCAGATCGAGGAGGGCCAGTCGCCCGACGAGCAGAAGCGGGTCGAGCGCCAGCGGCTCAACGCCCTGTTGGCCCTGTGCGAGGCGCCGCGCTGCCGCCGCCAGACCCTGTTGGCCTATTTCGGCGAGCGCGATACGGCACCCTGCGGCAATTGCGATCTGTGTATCGACGGCGTCGCCGTCTATGACGGCACCATCGACGCCCAGAAGGCGATGTCGGCGATCCTGCGCACCGGCCAGCGCTTCGGCACTGAGCATCTGGTCAATATCCTGATCGGTACCGACAGCGATGCCATTCGCCAATACGGCCACGACCGCCTGCCTACTTTCGGCATCGGCGCCGAATTGGGGCGCGACCGCTGGCGCTCGACCTTCCGCCAGCTTTACGCCCTGGGGCTGATCAACCAGGACATCACCGAGTTCGGCCGCTGGACCATGACCGAGGCGGGAGGCGAGGTGCTGCGCGGGCGCCAACGGATCGAGCTGCGCGCCGATGTGCTGCGGCCGCAATCGGGCAAGAAGCGTGGGCGCGACAAGGCGTCGCCAGCCGCGTTGGGCGATGCCGATCCCGCGCTATTGGCCGGGCTGAAGGCGCTGCGCACACAGCTAGCCGCCGCCGAAGGCGTGCCGGCCTATGTGGTGTTTCCCGATCGCAGCCTGATCGAAATGGCCTTGAAGCGGCCAGCCAGCCTCGACGCAATGGCGGAAATCCACGGCGTCGGACAGGCCAAACTGGCGCGCTTCGGGCAGGTCTTCCTGGCCGAGCTGGCTCGGCTGAGGGAAGGGTAAGTTACCGCCGACGGGGCGGCGGACGACCTGGGCCGCCCATGGGCATCTGGCGCTCTTCCTTGTGGCGGAAGTTGATCCGCCCCTTGGTCAGATCGTAAGGGGTCATCTCGACGGTGACCCGGTCACCCGCCAGGATGCGGATGCGGTTCTTCTTCATGCGGCCCGACGTATAGGCCAGGACTTCGTGGCCCCCTTCGAGGCTCACGCGAAAGCGCGAGTCGGGCAGCACTTCGCTGACCACGCCCTCGAACTCGATCATTTCTTCCTTCGCCATCTCCACCTGCCAAATAGAAAGACAGGCGCCGCCCCGCCGTCGGGACGCGCCAGCTCCGCCAAAATTCAAACCGTAACCGTACTCAGACGGCCCGCAAATTCACTGCGGCCATCTTGCCGGTTTTGCCGCGCTCAAGGTCGAACGATATGTTCTGCCCCTCCATCAGGCCCTTCATGCCGGCCCGTTCGATGGAGGTGATGTGGACGAACACATCGGCCGAACCGTCTTCGGGCTGGATGAAGCCGTAGCCCTTGGTGCTATTAAACCACTTCACAGTGCCAGTCGACATTCAGGGTCTCTCCTAGTCTGGCATTGCCCCACGGGCGACATTGCCCTTGGGGTATCAAATTGCCGGTGGGAGAAGACTCTAACTGACACCAAAGCGGGGCCATGGACGTACCCAGACGAATTCGACGCGCCATTCATGGGCCGGTGCGAGGGATTTGGCAAGGATTTCGTGACTTCCGGGGGAGCGCCAGGGTCCCCGCCGACGGTGGCGAGGGCGGTGGCGCTATGGTAGAATGGCCCCGTTCTGTGGGGATTTGGACGGGCGGAGAATTTCATGCGCACTCACCCTCCCGCCCATCGCGCGTTGGATGTCGTGGCGGGATTTACCATTTATCGGGTGATCGGGCGCCGCCCTAGCGGGGTCCATGTCGATTCCTCCATGCGGGTCACCACCGACATGCGCGACGCCCAGCCGTTGTGGGACTTGGTCTTCGAGGTGGTCCCGGCCGGGCCGGGCGACCAAATCCAGGACCGGCCAGGGGGGCTGGTGCTGGTGACCCGCGATGGGCAGCCGCGCCCGATTCAATTGACGCCGCCGGTGCCGCGCACGGTGGAGAGCGCCTTTACCCATGCCGAGCGGGCGCTGGCCGCCGACCGGGCCTTACTTGATCGGCTGTTAGCCGATGGCTCGGTCACGGTGGCGCCGATCCGCCGCATCAAGGTGCCGGCTCCCGCCGCCATCAAAACCATCTTCGCCGAGGATCACCCGCTGGTGACGCCGATCCCCGCGGCGTCGTGAGTTCAAAGGGCAGGGCAGGCATACGTCCGCCGGGTTTGACTTGCCGCAGGAAGCGCCCAATATGGTGGATAGGGAAAACATTATTGGAATAGGGGGCGTGCGATGAAAGTCTCCCAACTACTCCTCCTCGCGGTGCTGGTGCTGACGCTCGGCGCGTGCGCCCGTGGCTACACCCCCTCCAGCGTGATCAGTATCGGCCCACAACATCAGTTCTATGACGGCGGTTCCACCTTCCAGCCTGCCATGATGGACGAACGGGTCGGCGCTCAAGAGGAATAGCCGCAGGTTTCGATGCAAGCGAAGTGTCACAGTTTCCTCGGTTGGAATGTGTAAACTCTCGTCGTGGCCATCATGGCAATGGACGGGGAGTTCCGGGGAGATGAATCAAGTGACGCCAAATCGCATCACGCCCGAGCAATTGCGCGACAAGATTCTCGAGCACGCCACCCGGACGGTGGGCGAAAACACCGAGACCATGCAGCCCGAGGACTGGCACAACGCCACCGCCCATGCCTGCCGCGATCTGCTGGCCCCGGTCTGGCTGTCCAGCCATGACGAATATTACCGCACCGACGAAAAGCTGGTGTTCTATCTGTCGATGGAATTCCTGATCGGCCGCTCGCTATCGGCCAATCTGGTCAATCTCGGCCTCTACGACATCTGCCGCGAGGCCTACGAATTGTTGGGCCTGGATTGGAAGTCGGTGGTGTTCACCGAGCCGGAAGCCGGCCTTGGCAATGGCGGCCTTGGCCGCTTGGCCGCCTGCCTGATGGATTCGCTGGCCACCGTCGGCATCGCCGGCTGGGGCTATGGCATCCGTTATGATTACGGCATGTTCCATCAGCGCCTCGATCACGGCGTTCAGATCGAGGAACCCGACGATTGGGCTCGCCACGGCACGCCCTGGGAATTCATGCGCGAAAAGCATGTGTTCGAGGTTCAGTTCGGCGGCCGGGTCATCCATTTCCGCGATGCCGAGGGCCGCGAGCGCCATGAATGGGTCGATGGCGAGCGAGTGTTGGCGGTGGGGCGCGACCAGGCGGTCACCGGCTATCTGTCGAAGACCATGAACACCATCCGCCTGTGGCGGGCCGAATCCACCGAGCAATTCGATTTGCGCCGGTTCAATACCGGCGATTATGTGGACGCGGTGCGGCACGGAATCGAGTCGCAGAACCTGTCGCGCATCCTTTATCCCGACGATTCGACCCATTCGGGCAAGGAATTGCGGCTGAAGCAGGAATATTTCTTCGTCTGCGCCTCGCTCAAGGACATCCTGCGCCGCTATCTGAAGAAGAACGCCGATTTGACCCGGCTGTCCGACAAGGTGGCGATTCAACTCAACGATACCCATCCGGCGGTGGCCATCCCCGAGATGATGCGCTTGCTGATGGATATCCACGATCTGCCTTGGGATGCCGCCTGGAAGGCCTGCGTCGAAACCTTCTCCTACACCAACCATACGGTGATGCCGGAAGCCCTGGAGACCTGGCCGGTGGAGATGTTCGAGCGCCTGCTGCCGCGCCATTTCGAGATCGTTTGCGAGATCAACCGCCGCTTCCTGGCCCAGGTGCAACATAAATTCCCGGGCGATTTCGACCTCTACAGCCGGGTTTCGATCATCGACGAAAGTCACGGACGGCGGTTGCGCATGGCCCATCTGGCCTATGTCGGCTCGCACCGGGTCAACGGCGTCGCCCGCGTCCACACCGATCTGATCCGCACCGGCCTGTTCCGCGAATTGGATATGTGCCTACCGGGGCGCATCCTTAACGTCACCAACGGTGTGTCGCCGCGCCGCTGGATGATGCTGTCCAACCGTATGCTGAAGGACGCCATCACCGAGCGCATCGGCGATTCCTGGCCGCGCCACCTCGACCAGTTGCGCCTGTTGGAACCCCATGCCGACGATCCCGAGTTCCGCGCCGTCATCGGTGCTATCAAGGCCCACAACAAGCGTCGGCTGGCCCAGACCATCCTGGAGACCACCGGGGTGGTGGTCGATCCCACCAGCCTGTTCGACGTTCAGGTCAAGCGCATCCATGAATACAAGCGGCAGCTTCTTAATCTGCTGCACGTGGTGACCTTGTATGGCCGTATCCGCGAGAACCCCGATCTGGCCTTCGTACCGCGCACGGTGGTCCTGGGCGGAAAGGCTGCGCCGGCCTACCAGATGGCCAAGCGTATCATCCGTCTGGCCTGGGATATCGGCGAGGTGATCAACAACGATCCCCTGGTGGGCGGGCGGCTCAAACTGGCCTATATCCCCAATTACAACGTTTCCCAGGCCCAGATCATTATCCCCGGCGCCGATCTGTCCCAGCAAATCTCCACCGCCGGCACCGAGGCCTCGGGCACCAGCAACATGAAATTCGCCCTCAATGGGGCGCTGACAATCGGCACCATGGACGGTGCCAATATCGAGATGCATGAGGAAGTCGGCGACGACAACATCTTCATCTTCGGTCTGGGCGCCGACGAGGCCAATTCCATCCGCTTCCAGGGGCGGCAGACGCCGTGGCGCCACCGCGAGGACGATGCCGAATTGCACATGGCGCTGAACATGATCGCCGACGGCTATTTCTCGCCCGATCAGCGCGACCGCCATCAGGTCATCGTCGATAGCCTGATGAACCATGACGAGTTCCTGGTGCTGGCCGATTACCGCTCCTATGTGGATTGCCAGGACCGGGTGGCGGCGGTGTTCGCGGATGCCGATTCCTGGAACCGCAAGGCGGTGATGAACATCGCCCGCATGGGCAAGTTCTCCAGCGACCGCACGGTGCTGGAATATGCCCGCGACGTTTGGAACATCGAGCCGCGTCAGTGGAGTTGAGGGGGGGGGCACGGACCTGGGCAATCGGGCGAAGGACGTTCTCCATCCCTGTAAAGGCACATAGGCGCTGACTTAGCTGCGTCCACCCCTCATCGGTTGGCCACGGACCGAGAGCAAAACGGATGGAAGCCGATGCCGCTCTGCGGCCAACGGATTGAAACGGATCAATTTCTTATCCGTTCTCATCCGTTGGGGATCCGATTTTATCCGTTTTGCTCGTCGCCCGTCGAAGCGAATGGGGATGGTCGATGACGGATTGCCTTCCGTCCCCGCTTCGCCGCCTTCAGCGTCCGCCCCGTCTCCGCCTCCAGCCGGCTGAGAAAATCGTCGTCTCCGACCGGGCGGCCGATGGTTTCGCTGTGGCGCAGGCGGCTCATCGCGGCTGGGTCTCCCACTGTCGCGATGAAGCCGGCGAAGTTTGGGACGCGCTCCAGCACCGGGGCGACCTGGGTGATGCCGTCGCCACAGCCCGCCAGATGGGCGTGGACGCTCGACCAGCGCCAGTCCTCGGGGCGGGCCACCAGACCGGCGCGGACTGGATTGTAGGCGAGATAGCGCAGCGCCGCCGCCAAATGGGGCTCGTCCATGGCCACCGCGCCGAAGCGGCCCTGCCAGAAATGGCCACTGCGTTGGAGGCGGGTGTGAATGTGGCCGGCATAGCGGCGGTGGGTGGCGGCCAGGGCGCGGCGCAGGCCGTCGGCATCGCTGGGCACCAGGATCAGGTGGACGTGGTTGGGCATCAGCACCCAGGCCCACACCTCGACCTCGGCGGCTTGGCAGGCGGTGGCCAGCAAGTCGCGGTAGGTGGCGTAATCCTCGTCCGAGAAGAAGGTGGGCGCCCGGCCGTTGCCCCGTTGGGTAACGTGGTGGGGAATGCCGGGGATGACGAGGCGGGGGAGGCGGGCCATCCGAGGATGGTGCCCGACTCGCCGCCGCCTGTCAATTAGTGCACTGTCACCGAATTAGCCTCTGGCCCACTTGGCCAGACGCATGCGCAGCGCGTTGAGCTTGATGAAGCCCTGGGCGTCGCGCTGGTCGTAGACCGAATCGGCTTCGAAGGTGACGAAGTCGAGGCGATAGAGCGATTTGGCGCTCTTGCGGCCGACCACGGTGACGTTGCCCTTGTAGAGCTTGAGCCGCACCGTGCCCGAGACGTTTTGCGACACAGTGTCGATCATGGTCTGGATCGCCTTGCGCTCGGGGCTGAACCAGAAGCCGTTATAAATCAGCTCTGCATAACGGGGCATCAGCTCGTCCTTGAGGTGGGACTCGCCGCGATCGAGCGTCAGGCTTTCGATGGCGCGATGGGCCACGTGCAGCACGGTGCCACCGGGGGTTTCGTAGACGCCACGGCTCTTCATGCCGACGAAGCGGTTCTCGACCAGATCGAGGCGGCCGATGCCGTTGGCGCCGCCCAATTGGTTGAGCTTGGTCAGCAGGGTGGCGGGAGACAGGCGCTCGCCGTCGATGGCCACGGCGTCGCCGTTGTCGAATTCGATCTCGACATAGGTGGGCTTGTCGGGGGCCTTTTCCGGGCTGACCGAGCGGGTGAACATGTCCTCGTTGGGCTCGATCCACGGATCTTCCAGCGCCTTACCCTCGTAGGAGATGTGCAGCAGGTTGGCGTCGGTGGAATAGGGCGCCTCGCCGCGCTTGTCCTTGGCGATCGGGATCTGGTGCTTCTCGGCGAAGTCCAAGAGCGCGGTGCGGGAATTCAGGCTCCACAGCCGCCAGGGAGCGATCACCTTGATGTCGGGCCGAAGGGCGTAATAGCCCATTTCGAAGCGGACCTGATCGTTGCCCTTGCCGGTGGCGCCGTGGGACACCGCGTCGGCGCCGACTTGATTGGCGATTTCGATCTGGCGCTTGGCGATCAGCGGCCGGGCGATCGAGGTGCCCAGCAGGTAGACGCCCTCGTACAGCGCGTTGGCACGGAACATCGGGAAGACGAAGTCGCGGACGAATTCCTCGCGCAGATCGTCGATGAAGATGTTCTCTTCCTTGATGCCCATCAACCGGGCCTTCTGGCGGGCGGGTTCAAGCTCCTCACCCTGGCCGAGATCGGCGGTGAAGGTCACCACCTCACATTCGTATTGATCCTGCAGCCAGCGCAGGATGATGGAGGTATCCAGGCCGCCGGAATAGGCCAGCACAACCTTTTTAACGTCGCCCTTCATGGCATCGCCTCGGGTTTGGGAGAATTGGCGGGGAGTATAGGGGAATGGGGGCCAACAAAAAACCCCCTCCCGTCGCCGGGAGGGGGTCTTGTTGGAACGCCCGATTACTGCAGGACGATCTCGACGCGGCGGTTCTGCGGCTCGCGCACACCGTCCTTGGTCGCGACCAGCGGATCGGACTTGCCCTTGGCGACCACCGAGATCTCGGCGGCCGGCACGCCCTGGCGGACCAGCGCGGCCTTGACGGCCTCGGCACGCTTCAGCGACAGCGCCATGTTGTACTTGTCCGAACCAGCCAGATCGGTGTGGCCGGTCAAACCGACACGGGTGACGCCCGGGTTCTTCGACGCGACGGCGGCCTGGGTGATGATCTTCGAGGCTTCCGGAGTGATGTCGGCCTTGTCGAAGTCAAAGAAGACCAGGAAGTTCTTCATTGCCACCGGAGCGGGCTTGGCCACCGGAGCGGGGGCGGGGGCGGCCACCGGAATCGGCGCCGGAGCCGGAGCGGCTTCTTCTTGGACCGGGGCCGGAGCGCCGAACTTGTAGTTCATGCCGATCAGGATGCCATGGCTGGCATAGCCGGCCTTGAGGGCCTGATTGCCCGGCACCGAGTGAACGGTGGCGTCGTCGGTGGCGAAGTAGCGGTACTGAGCGCTGACCGACAGGCTCGGCGCCAAGTCGTAGGACAGGCCACCGAAGCCCTGATAGGCCAGGACCCAGTCATTGCCGCTGTAATTGGTGGCGTGGTTCTGCTGGATCGACTTGAAGGTCAGGAACGAGGTGCCCAGACCGACGCCGACGAAGGGATGCCACTTGGAATCAGTCAGGAACTGGTAGACGCCGTTGACCATCACGTCATCGGACGAGACGGTGCCGCCGCCTTCCTGGCCGCCGACCTTCGAGACCGTGGCGGTGCGGAGGCCGCCTTCGATTTCGGAGCGGAGCTGGCCGTAGGAATAGCCGACATGGGCATCTTCGACGACGCCGGGGCGATTGATGTCGGTAAAGGTGGTGGTGCGCGACGAGCCGGGGCCGGTCACGCTGGAATCCGGGTAGAAGGAGAGACCCATGTCTCCGCCAACATACCACTGGGCGTGGGCCACGGCCGGGAGGCCGAGGACCATCACACCGGCGATCAGAAGAGCCTTTGCGCTGCGCATGATAAAACCTTTCGCAATTAACTGATGTTCGCGCGATTGGTTTAATATCTACGCCCGATGGTGCAATGCCGCAAGGGCGCGCGAGCCTCGCCCCAATCAATGCCGACACACCGTGGCATTCCTGCAACTATGCGGCAGCGCGGCTACGCCTGGGGCGGCGGCGGTTCTGTGGCCTCGGCGGGGGGCGGTTGGCCGGCCACCTCCGCCGCCTGCCGTTTCAACCGGCGGAACGAGCGGATACTGACCGGAATCATCCCCAGGTATAGGATTCCCAGGCAGGCCAGGGTCAGCCACGGCTCGCTGACCAGGAAAGCGGCCAGCAGGCCGACCAGCAACAGCACCGGCAGCACCCAGCGATGGGGCACCCGCATCTTCTTGCCCGAGAAGGTCGGCACCTTGCTGACCATCAGGAAGGAAACGCCCAGCAGGAACACAGCCACCACCGGCGGCTGATCGACATAGCCGGAACCGAACTGGAAGGTCAGCACCATCGGCAGCAACACCAGCCCGGCCGCCGCCGGAGCCGGCACCCCGGTGAAGAAGTTGTAGGCATAGGGCGGCAAATCGGGTTGGCCGATCATGGTGTTGAAGCGGGCCAGCCGCAGGGCGCAGCAGACCGAGAACAGCAGCACAAGCGCCCAGCCGGCGCCGCCAGCCTGCTGCATGGTCCAGAAATATAGCACCATCGCCGGCGCCACCCCGAAGCAGACGAAATCGGAGAGTGAATCCAGCTCGGCGCCGAATTGCGAGGTGCCGTGCAGCAATCGGGCGACGCGGCCGTCGAGCCCATCGAGCACCGCCGCCAGCATGATCGCCCCCACCGCCTGCGGCCATAGGCCATGCAGGCCAAAACGGATCGAGGTCAGGCCGGCACACAGTGCCAGCAAGGTCAGGATATTGGGGATCAGCTTGTTGATCGACAGCCCCGGAATGCGGGGCGGACGACGCACCGGGCGGCGGCGGAACATTACCGGACCTCGCCGTCGCGGGCGGGTTCAACGCCGTCGAGATCGGCCAGCACCGTCTCGCCAGCGATGGCGCGCTGGCCGGGGGCGATCAGCGGGGCCACCCCATCGGGCAGATAGACATCGACCCGGCTGCCGAAGCGGATCAGGCCGTAGCGTTGACCGGCGATAACCTCGGTGCCCTCGGAAATGTCGCACTTGATCCGGCGCGCCACCAAGCCAGCGATCTGCACCGCGGCGACTTCGCGGCCATCGGGTAGTTCCACCCGGATGCCAAGGCGCTCGTTGTCCTCGCTGGCCTTGTCGAGGGAGGCGTTGAGGAATTTCCCTGGCTTGTAGGCCACCCGCACCACCTTGCCATCGATGGGGATGCGGTTGATGTGGACGTCGAACACGCTCATGAACACCGACACCCGCATGCGCGGCTCGGGTCCCATGCCGAGTTCTTCCGGCGGCACCGCGTGGCCAACCATGCAGACCATGCCGTCGGCCGGGCTGATCACCAATCCGGCCCGGTTCGGGGTGACCCGATCCGGATCGCGGAAGAAGCTGGCGCACCACAGGGTGGCCGCCAAGCCCAGCCAGCCCAGCGGTGACCACAAGAGTCCCAGCAGCAGCGCTCCCAGCGCGAACAGGGCGATGAACGGCCACCCCTCGCGGTGAATCGGCATCACCACGTATTGCGCCATCGATATATTTTTGGCCTTCACCGCTCGGTCTCCCCGTCCTCGAAGCACTCATTGTGGATTTTATCGCGACCGGGGGCATGATAAGGTCCCTGGGCGCAAAACTCGATAAGCGAAATGTCAGAACCCAAAACACTCAAATTCGGCGGCCAAACCCTTCCCATCGATCTTGCCGCTTTCGTCTCGGTCGAGGCCGGCGCCTTGAGCCGCAAGCTGGCTCCGATCAAATTCGACTTCGTCTACGCCGACATTCGCTTCGTCTGCCGGTGCGAGGATACGGGCGAGATCCTGGCCCTCAAACTGATTGGCGATGTCGGGCCGCTGCCCTTTACCGCCGAATCCCCCCATGGGCGGATGGCTTTGAATGCCATCATCGACGAAGCCAATTCCGTCCTCGGCCCGGTTTTCAAAATCGGCCGTGGTCGCATTCTGCTTGGCCACGACTGCACTCTGCCTCGGCCGCTGACCGCCACCGTGTTGGTGGCCGCCGCCGCCGCTTTCCTGGTTCCGGCGCGTCCTTACCTGGACCTGATCGCCGAGGTTATCCGCCCGCCGCTGGCCCCGTCCAAGCCGGGCGAAAGCTCGGTGCGGCCGGGTTGGCGCCGCGTTCCGGTCAAGGCGGTGCGGAACTGAACACCTGGCCCGGATAGATCACGTCGGGGTCGCGCGCTTGGGCGTGGGCGGGTGGATAGATCATCGCATAGGCACCGCCACCATCGCCGGTGCGCAGCGCCACCCGCCAGGCGCCGCCCGTCGCCTTTACTGCCGCCACCGGCGCGGCGCTCGCTAAGTCGTCCCCTGGTTGCCACGGCTGCTCGACCCGGGCCATGACCTTGCCTTTGCCATCGACCTGATCGGCCCGTAGGGTGTGGCCGCCCTGGCGAGGCGCTCGCGCCGCCAGCAACCAGGCGCTCGAGGAATCCGCGCGGGCGCGGCCGACGAAGCGGTTGTCGAGATAAAGATGAACGGTGGTGTCCGGCTCGGCGCGGCCACTGACATAAAGGCGTCCATCGCGGTCGCGATCAACCAGCGAAAAGGCTAATTTCACCCCTGCCTCTCCGCCCGCCGACGGCGCCTGGAGAAGTTTGCTGACGCGGCCCGGCGCCGATTTGAAGGCGAAGGAGCCGCTCGGGTCGCGTTCCGGCACCACTAGCACCACTGGGGCGTCGGGCGCGCCGCCCGCCAGGGTCAGGCGCCAGGCGCCACTGGCGAAGGGCAGGCTGGGGACGAACACCCATTCGCCGTGGGCATCGGCGGTGGCGCGACCGAGTTCCTGGCCGTCGGCGAAGATGGGGATCTCGGCCATCGGCTCGGCCCGTCCGGCGATCATTCCGTCGCCCGATTCGCCCACCCGCACCACATCGACCACCGGCAGGCCGGTCTCAGCCTTCAGCCCGGCATGGGCCGGGGCGCCCACCACCGGCGGCGGCGGCAGGTCGGAGGAATCGTCGCGGTCGATCAACAGACTAAGCACGCCAGCGGCGGCTGCCGCAGCGAAGCCGATCGAGGCGAGGACCGAGGGGCGAAAGACGGACGGAAACAAATTTCGGGCTGCCAACCAGATGGCGGGCGGCCACCCTAGCCCGGATTCGTCGCCCTGTCATCGCCCGACTCGCCCTGCCCACCGGCCCCCCACCCGTTCCCCCCACTAAGGAGTGGGATTCGGCTTGCCTTCCCGGCGCGGAGTGATATTTTCCCCGCAGTCCAGGGGCATTCGTTTGAGGTTAACAAAGATGACAACCGCGAAAATCATTTGGTCCAAGATTGACGAGGCGCCGGCGCTGGCGACCTACTCCCTGCTGCCCATCGTCCAGACGTTCTGCGGAGCGGCTGGTGTCGCCGTTGAAACCAGGGACATCTCCCTGGCCGGCCGCATCATCGCCACCTTCCCCGAGAACCTGACCCCCGAGCAGCGCATTGCCGACGAATTGGCCGCGCTCGGCGATCTGACCCAGTTGCCGGAAGCCAACATCATCAAGCTGCCCAACGTCAGCGCCTCGGTGCCGCAGTTGAAGGCGGCCATCAAGGAATTGCAGGCTCACGGCTACAAGATCCCGGAATATCCCGAGGATCCCCAGACCGATTCCGAGAAGGAGCTACGCGCCCGCTTCGGCAAGGTGCTGGGCAGCGCTGTCAACCCGGTTCTGCGCGAAGGCAATTCCGATCGCCGCGCCGCCGTGGCGGTCAAGGCCTTCGCCCGCAAGCATCCGCACAAGATGGGCGCCTGGTCGCCCGACTCGAAGTCCCATGTCGCCCACATGAACGCGGGTGACTTCTACGGCAGCGAGACCTCGACCACCGTCGCCGCCGCCACCTCCGTCCGCATCGAGCATGTGGGCAAGGATGGCAAGACCACCGTGCTGAAGGATAAGCTGGCCCTTCAGGCCGGCGAAATCATCGACGCCGCCGTGTTGAACACCCGCCTGCTGCGCGCCTTCTATGCCGAGCAGATCGAGGATGCCAAGAAGCAGGGCGTGCTGTTCTCGCTGCACCTCAAGGCGACCATGATGAAGGTTTCGGACCCGATCATGTTCGGCCATTGCGTCACCGTGTTCTTCAAGGACGTGTTCGAAAAGCACGCTGCGGCGATCAAGGATCTGGGCGTCAACGTCAATAACGGCTTCGGCGATCTGATCGCCAAGCTGGGCAAGCTGCCGGAAGCGCAGCGCGCAGCCATCGAAGCCGACATCCTGGCGGTCTACAAGGCCAGCCCGGAAGTGGCGATGGTCAATTCCGACAAGGGCATCACCAACCTGCATGTCCCCAGCGACATCATCGTCGATGCTTCGATGCCGGCGATGATCCGCGATTCGGGCAAGATGTGGGATACCGCTGGCAAGCTGAAGGACGCCAAGGCGGTGATCCCCGATCGCTGCTACGCCACCGTCTATCAAGTGGTCATCGAGGACTGCAAGAAGCACGGCGCCTATGATCCCAAGACCATGGGCAGTGTTCCCAATGTCGGCCTGATGGCTCAGAAGGCCGAGGAATACGGCTCGCACGACAAGACCTTCGAAATCGCCGCCGATGGCGAAGTCCGCATCGTCGATGCCGCCGGCACCGTGCTGCTGACCCAGAAGGTCGAAGCGGGCGATATCTTCCGCGCCTGCCAGGTCAAGGACGCGCCGATCCAGGATTGGGTCAAGCTGGCGGTGGGCCGTGCCCGCGCCACCGGTTCTCCCGCCATCTTCTGGCTGGACAAGAAGCGTGGCCACGACGCCCAGATCATCGCCAAGGTCGAGAAGTACCTGAAGGACCACGACACCAAGGGCCTCGACATCAGCATCCTGCCGCCCGAACAGGCGACCCAGGTGTCGATCGACCGCATCCGTGCCGGCAAGGACACCATCTCGGTGACCGGCAACGTGCTGCGCGACTACCTGACCGATCTGTTCCCGATCCTCGAACTCGGCACTAGCGCCAAGATGCTGTCGATCGTGCCGCTGATGGCCGGTGGTGGCTTGTTCGAGACCGGTGCCGGCGGGTCCGCGCCCAAGCACGTCCAGCAATTCCAGCAGGAAGGCTATCTGCGCTGGGACTCGCTGGGTGAGTTCCTGGCCTTGGGCGTGTCGCTTGAGCATCTGGCCCAGGCCTTCAAGAATCCGAAGGCCCAGGTTCTGGCCGATACCCTTGACCAGGCCAATGCCAAGATCCTCGACAACAACCGCTCGCCGGCCCGCAAGGTGGGCGAGATCGACAACCGCGGCAGCCACTTCTACTTGGCTCTGTACTGGGCCCAGGCCCTGGCCGAGCAGACCAAGGACAAGGACCTGCAAGCCCGCTTCGCTCCCCTGGCCAAGGTGCTGGCCGAGAACGAAGACAAGATCAACGCCGAGCTGATCGGCGCCCAGGGCAAGCCGGTCGATTTGGGCGGCTATTACGACCCCGATGCCGAGAAGGTGTCGAAGGCGATGCGTCCCAGCGCCACTCTGAATGCGGCCCTGGCCGCAGTCTGAGACGTCTGGAATTAGGAATGGCCCGTCGGGAGCGATCCCGGCGGGCTTTTTCTTTACGCCACCGCCTTCGTCTCCCCCACCACCAAGCCTGCGACATTGAGCGTTGGCACCGACACGAACTGTGCCGCTGCTTCTACGCCCAGGCGGAGCAGGGTGGCGGCGATGGCCACTTCTGCGGCGCGGCCGGCGCCGTCGTCGATCTTGACCGCGACGCCCAGGCAGCGCGACGGCAGGATGGCGACGTAAACTCCCTCGGCGCCGCCCTTCAGCACGATGCCGGGCATACGGGCCATCATCTCGGTGCAGGCCCGCCCCGGTCCGGCCACCAAGTCGGGGTGGGCTTCCATGGCGCCGACGATGGCCTTGGCGGCGAGATGGCGGGGGTCGGCCAGCTTGGCCATGGCGGTGGCCAGGCCCGTGAGGGGCAGGCCGAAGACCGGGATGCCGCAGCCATCGGTGCCGCAGGGGGCCGCCACCAGATCGCAGCCGCACATTTCGGAGATGGCCGTCTCGACCAGCGCTTGGACCGGGTGGTCGCGCCGGATGTAGCCGGCGGTGGGGATGCCGAGATGGCGGGCAATGGTGAGAAAGCCGGTATGCTTACCCGAGCAATTGTTGTGGAGTGGCGAGGGTGCCCGGCCGGCGGCGGCCATACGGACCGCAGTCTCGCCATCGACCGGCGGGTGGGCGCCGCATTCCAGCGCGCTTTCGTCCAGCCCCAGCCGGTTTAGCCAAGCCGCCACACGCTCGGTATGGAGCGCGGTTCCGGAATGGGAGGCGGCGGCAAGGGCCAATTCCTCAGCCCCCAGGCCAAAGGCCGCCGCAGCGCCGCTTTCGAGCAAAGGCAGAGCCTGGATGGGCTTCAGCGCCGAGCGCGGATAAACCGGGCGGGCGCAATCGCCCAGGGTGTCAACCCAGCCGCCGATGGTGGCGACCGCCACCGCGCCGCGATGGAAGCTTTCGACCGTGCCGCCGCGTCGCAGCTCGACCAAAACCGGATTGAGGGGAAGGGGCGATTGTCCTGACATGGCGTTCTCGGTTGTTGACAGCGCGTCGGCCAACAGGCTTTAACCCATGGGCGCTGAAAATGGGGGACCCGACCATGCACCGTCACCGCCTAGCCCTTATGGTGGCCGCCCTGCTGGCAGTGGCTGCTGCCGTTCCGGCGGCCGAGGCCAAGACCGCCGCGAAATCCGATAGCTCTGGCAGTGAACGGCTGGGTGAGTTCGGCGCCTGGCAAGCCTATTCCTATAGCGAGGCGGGCGGCAAGGTGTGCTATGCCACCGCCGCCGCAGGCAAGGTCCTGGGCGGTGCCCCTGGCCGTCAGCCCAGCTATCTGGCCGTCACCCATCGGCCGTCGAGCAAGAACGAGGTCAGCCTGATTGGCAAATACCTGTTCAAGCCCGATAGCGATGCCGATCTCGACATCGATGGCAAGAAGAACGCCTTTTTCACCAAGGGCGATTCGGCTTGGAGCAAGCAGGCCAACGCCGACAAGGATATCGTCGCCGCTCTGGCCAAGGGCGACAACGCCACCATCCACGCCGTTCCGGCCAAGGGCAAGCCGGTCGTCGATGCCTTCAGCCTGAAAGGCTTCGGCAAAGCGCTGGCGGCGATCGATAAGGCCTGCGGCGTCAAGCGCGCGGCCCCCGCCGTGGCCAAGCCGGCGGCCCAGGCTCCGGCCAAGAAGGCCAAGAAGTAAGTTCCGGGCGGTTGCGTCGTGCCGCCGCCGCCTCTATGTGTGGGCCATGGATCCAATTAAGAACCTGATCGGGCTGTCGCGCCAGGAGCTGACCGACGAAATGGCGGCGATCGGCGAGAAGCCGTTCCGCGCCAAACAGCTTTGGCACTGGATGTACAATCGCGGCGAGACCGATTTCGCCCGCATGACGTCGATCGCCAAGGTGATGCAGGCGCGCCTTGCGGAGCAATACGTGGTTGCTCGTCCCAAAGCCTCGCGAGAGCTTCAATCGACGGACGGGACCCGCAAGTGGCTGTTCTCGTTCAGCGACGGCAATGAGGCGGAAACCGTCTACATCCCCGATGTCGACGAAGAACGCGGCGCCGTCTGCATCTCGTCCCAGGTCGGCTGCACCCTGACCTGTCGCTTCTGCCACACCGGCACCCAACGCCTAGTGCGCAATCTGACTGCCGCCGAGATCATCGGCCAATTCATGGCGGCGCGAGACAGCTATGGCGAATGGCCCACCCCAGATGACGGTGGGCGCCAGCTTTCGAACATCGTCATGATGGGCATGGGCGAGCCGCTCTACAATTTCGACAACGTTGCCACCGCCCTCAGGATCGCCATGGATGGCGACGGAATTGGCATCTCGCGGCGCCGCATCACCCTATCGACCTCGGGCGTGGTGCCGATGATGGCCCGCTGCGGCGAGGAATTGGGGGTCAATCTGGCGGTGTCGCTGCATGCCGTCACCGACGAGATCCGCGACCGTATCATGCCGATCAACAAGAAATATCCGCTGGCCGAGCTGATGCGGGCTTGCCGCGACTATCCCGGCGCTTCCAACGCTCGGCGCATCACCTTCGAATACGTCATGCTGAAGGGCGTCAACGATTCTGCGGCCGATGCCCGCGCCCTGGTCGCCCTGTTGAAGGGGCTGCCGGCTAAGGTCAATCTGATCCCGTTCAACCCCTGGCCGGGGGCCGAGTTCGAATGCCCGGCGGTGGCCGAGATCAAGCGCTTCTCCGACATCGTCCAGGATGCCGGCTATTCCGCCCCCATCCGCAGCCCGCGCGGACGCGATATCTTCGCCGCCTGCGGCCAGTTGCGTTCGGAAAGCAAGCGCGAGCGCCCGACTGCCGAGGCTTAGGCCGGGTTTCCCCGGGCTTGGTGGGGCGCCTACGAAACCCTTGCGGCAATGTCTTGGCAAGAAATATTGACTTTCGGCGTATGCACCCTCCATACTAACGTCGTATGGGCACGCTCCTTATGCTTGCCGCAAAGGAGGGGACCATGAACTCGTGTGACGGCGCTCTAACGCGCCAGCATGTTGCTGAACAGATTGCCGATGGCCTCGCCGATGCGGCGGAGCGCCTCCACGACGCCCACGACCTTGAGCAATTCATCGCCGCCCTTGAGGCCCATCGCCAGGTTTGGCGAAGCGTCAGTATGGCCGCATCGACGGTCGGTTGGCTCGTGCCCGAGCAACTGGTAGAGTTCTCCCTGACCTGCGCCGGCCGGGCCGATGGTCATCTCAATGATCATGAGATCGAGGCGTTGATTCGCATCAACCGCTTCGCTGCCTCGGCGGTGGCCAAGGCTTGTGCCACGGCGGTCTCGGGAGTTGAGGCTTAGGGGGCATTTGCCATGGATTTGATGGAAGCGCTGCGCGGGCGTCGCACCATCCGCGACTATACCGCCGAAACGGTGGTTCCCGCTTTGGTGAGCGAACTGATCGACGCGGCGATCCTGGCGCCTAGCGCCATGAATCTTCAGCCTTGGGCTTTTGCGGTGATCGAGGGGGCCGAGCGGCTGGCCGGCTATTCGGCGCGGGCCAAGCAGTCGATGCTGGCCACCTTGCCGGACGATCCGGCACTGGCCAAGCTGCGCGGGCATCTCGAAGACCCCAGCTTCCAAATGTTCTATCACGCCCCGGTGCTGCTGGTGGTCTGCGCTACCTCGGATGAGGCCCAGGCCAAGGAGGATTCCTGCCTGGCGGCGCAGAACCTGATGCTGGCCGCCCATGGGCGCGGACTTGGCACCGGCTGGATCGGTCTCGCCCGGTCCTGGTTGGACGGCGCCGAGGTCAAAGCCGAACTCGGCATTCCGGCCGATTGGAGCGTGGTTGCCCCCTTGATCGTCGGTCACCCCAAGGCGGAGGTGCCGCCGACTCCACGGGCCGCCGCCCGCATCGTCTGGAGCCGGTGACGGGCTCTTTCAGCCCTTTTTGTCGATCGTCTTCTTGGTTTTCTTGGTTTGGCTGGCGGCTTCCCGCACCGGGCAGGCCTTGCCGCCATAGGGTGTGCCGACCACTTCGGCGGCCAAAGCGTGGAGATCGGCCGGTTGGGTCGCCGCGACCCGCTGCATCAACCGCGCGCGCTCTTCGCAGTAATCCGGAATGGATTGGCTGAGGATCTGGGCCTCGTTGAATACTCCGGTCGAATAGCGATCGACGGCGCTGGCCCCCTTAGGGGCGAGCAGCGCCTTCAATTGGTGCGAATTTTCCACCAGCGCCGGGCGAGCCTTCTCGGTGAAGGCGTTGTAGCCGGCAGCGTAATCGAAGTCGCCGCCTTGGCACTTCAGCGCCGCCACGTTCAACTCCGCCTGAAGCTGGCGGAATTGCAACGTCGCCAGTTCAGCGGCGCTGTTGCAGGCCGGCTTGGCAATAGCCGGCAGGGTGGCGAATGACAGGACGAGGGCGAGTGCGGTAAGGCGGCGGCTCAAGGGAATCCTCGCTAGGTTAGGGTGCGGTAACCAGTTTGACCGCCTAACCCGCAAAGATCAACCTTCCGCAGAGGAGGCGTCACGCAGCGGCGGACAAGGCCACCGGCCGCAGCATCCCCACAAATTCCCGCGCCACGCTGTCCCAGGAAAAGTGCTCGGCATAGGCGCGGCAGCTTGCGGGGGAGATGGTCAGCGCTTGGCGGGCGGCGGCGGCGAGATCGTGGTTCAAGACGCCCACCGGAGCATCGCCCAGCACGTCGGCAGGGCCGGGAACCGGGAAGGCGGCCACTGGGACGCCCGAGGCGAGGGCTTCCAACATGACCAGGCCGAAGGTGTCGGTCAGGCTGGGGAAGACGAAGGCATCGGCGGCGGCGAAATAGCGCGACAATTCGGCGTCACCGTTGGCGATGCGCCAGTGGACCTGGGGAAAACGGCGGATCAGGCCGGCTCGGGCCGGGCCGTCGCCGACCACCATTTTGGACCCCGGCAAATCGAGTGACAGGAAGGCCGGCAGGTTCTTCTCCACTGCCACCCGGCCGACATACATGAACAGCGGTCGCGGCAGGTCGATGAAATCCTTGGGCTGGGGATGGAACACAGCGGTATCGACGCCGTGGCTCCACTCCGCGGCGTTGGTGAAGCCCCATTCGGTCAGTTCACGCAGCACCGAGGGCGACGGGCACATCACCGCCGCCGCCGGAGCGTGGAAGCGCCGCACGATGTGATAGGGCCAGGACAGGGGCACCCCGGTTCGGGCGCGGACGTAATGGGGAAATTTGGTGTGGTAGGCGGTGGTAAAGGGATGGCCCTTGGCCAGGCACCAGGCCCGCGCCGCCCAGCCCAGCGGGCCTTCGGTGGCGATGTGGATGGCCTCGGGGGCGAAGTCCTCCAACCGGCGGGCCAGCCGCCGTTTAGGGCACAAAGCCAGCCGGATTTCCGGGTAGCTGGGGCAG
>Ga0316222_1001651_pt1 | contig 26348 bp, 18 predicted proteins | sample TBH18011metaG_FD_206008 | JGI IMG/M metagenome (GOLD analysis project Ga0316222, IMG submission 206008) | Freshwater microbial communities from Trout Bog Lake, Wisconsin, USA - TBH18011 | ecosystem: Environmental > Aquatic > Freshwater > Lake > Hypolimnion/Profundal zone | place: USA: Wisconsin... | reverse complement strand
CGCCATTATTCCCGCACTCTTCTCGCGCTATGGACGAGCCGACGCGCATCCTCTCTGCCACTGAGCGTCTCGACTGGCTGCGGCTGATTCGCAGCGAGAATGTCGGGCCGCGCACCTTTTTCCGCCTGCTCGAACGCTTCGGCAGCGCCGCCGCGGCGTTGGCGGCCTTGCCGGAATTGGCGCGGCGCGGCGGGCGGGAACGGCCGATCACCATTTGCGCCAAGGCCCAGGCCGAGCGCGAAGTCGAGGCGGCGGGCCGGCTGGGCTGCACCTTGATCGCGGCCATCGAACCCGCCTATCCGCGCTGGCTGGCCGCCATCGACGACGCGCCGCCGGTGCTGGCTTTGCGCGGCAATCCCTCGCTATTGTCCCGCCCGATGGTGGCGCTGGTCGGCGCCCGCAATGCCTCGCTCAACGGCCGCAACTTGGCGCGGCGGCTGGCCGCCGATCTTGGCAAGGCCGGGATGGTGGTGGCCTCGGGGCTGGCGCGCGGTATTGACGCGGCGGCCCATGAGGGATCGTTGGCCTCCGGCACGGTGGCGGTGATGGCCGGCGGCCTTGACGTTATCTATCCGCCCGAGCACGAGCGCCTGTTCGCCGATGTGGTGGCGGCTGGTGCGGCGGTCTCCGAAATGCCTCCAGGCACCCAGCCCCAGGCCAGCCACTTTCCCCGCCGCAATCGCATCATCTCCGGCCTGTCGTTGGGGGTGGTGGTGGTCGAGGCCAATCTGAAGTCCGGCTCGCTGATCACCGCCCGCTTCGCCGCCGATCAGGGCCGCGAGGTGTTCGCGGTGCCCGGCTCGCCGCTTGATCCGCGCGCCGCCGGTCCCAACGATCTGCTGCGCCACGGCGCCACCCTGACCGAGACCGCCGCCGATGTGCTGGCGGTGCTGGGCGATCTGTTGCGGCGGCCCTTGAGCGAGGGGCGACGGGCCGCATTTCGCGACGCGCCGCCGGTGCCCCCGGCGGAAGCCGAGCTGCCTTCGGCCCGCAGGATGATCGTCGAATGCTTAGGGCCAACCCCCGTGACGGTTGACGAAATCATCCGGCAATGCCAATTGTCTCCCTCCTCGGTGTCCATGGTCCTGCTCGAACTCGAGCTGGCCGGCCGCTTGGAGCGTCAAACGGGTAACCGCGTCGCGCTTCTGGCAGGCTGACGGGCACCGTTTGCCGGGGCGCAAGCCTCCTGCCAAGATTGGTTCGGATGAAGGTCGTCGTCGTCGAGTCCCCCGCCAAGGCCAAGACCATCAACAAGTATCTGGGAAGCGATTTCCAGGTGCTGGCCTCCTATGGTCATATCCGCGACCTGCCCGCCAAGGACGGCAGCGTCCGGCCCGACGAGGGCTTCGCCATGGACTGGGAGGCCGATCCCAAGGCCGAGCGCCAGATTAAGGCGATCGCCAGCGCGGTCAAGGGCGCCGAGAAACTGTTCCTGGCCACCGACCCGGATCGCGAGGGCGAGGCCATCTCTTGGCACGTCAAACAGGTGTTGGAGGAACGCAAGGCGCTGAAGGGCGTCGAGGTCAAACGGGTGGTGTTCAACGAAATCACCAAGACCGCCGTGCTCGACGCCATGCGCAACCCGCGCGACATCCACCAGGAATTGGTCGATGCCTATCTGGCTCGCCGCGCGCTGGATTATCTGGTCGGCTTCACCCTGTCGCCGGTGCTATGGCGCAAGCTGCCTGGCTCGCGTTCGGCCGGGCGGGTTCAATCGGTTGCGTTGCGGCTGGTGTGCGAGCGCGAATCCGAGATCGAAGCCTTCCGTTCGCGCGAGTACTGGACCCTGGCGGCCGATTTCGCCACCCCCAAGGGGGCGACGATTACCGCCAACCTAACCACCCTCGACGGCGCCCGGCTCGACAAATTCGACATCGCCGATGTCGCCACCGCCGAATCCGCCAAGCTGAAGGTCGAGGCTGCCAGTTTTTCCGTCGCCCTGGTCGAGCGCAAGAAGGCCAAGCGCAATCCCTTCCCGCCCTTTACCACTTCGACCCTCCAGCAGGAGGCCAGCCGCAAGCTGCACCTTCCCACCGCCCGCACCATGCAGCTGGCCCAGCGCCTGTATGAGGGCGTGGATATCGGCGGCGAGACGGTCGGTCTGATCACCTATATGCGAACCGACGGGGTGCAGATGGCGGCCGAGGCGATCGCCGCCTGCCGCGCCCAAATCACCTCGGATTTCGGCCCGCAATACCTGCCCGAGGCGCCCCGGCTCTACAAGACCAAGGCCAAGAACGCCCAGGAAGCCCACGAGTGCATCCGTCCCACCGATTTGTCGCGCCGGCCCGAGCAGGTGGCGCAATACGTCGATAAGGACCAACTGCGCCTGTACGAGATGATCTGGAAGCGGGCGGTGGCCAGCCAGATGGCCTCGGCCGAGCTGGATCAGGTGGCGGTCGATATCGCCAGCGCCGACAAGAAGATCCAGTTGCGCGCCACCGGCAGCGTGGTGGTGTTCGACGGCTTCCTGAAGGTCTATCGCGAGGACAAGGACGAGCCGGCCGAGGACGACGAGAACGACCGCCTGCTGCCGCCGGTCAACGAGGGTGACGCCATGGATCGGCGCGCCGTCCGCACCGACCAGCATTTCACCCAGCCGCCGCCGCGCTATTCCGAGGCCAGCCTGGTCAAGAAGATGGAGGAGCTGGGCATCGGTCGGCCCTCGACCTATGCTTCGATCCTTTCGGTGCTGCAAGAGCGCAATTACGTTCGCCTCGATTCCCGCCGCTTCATCCCCGAGGATCGCGGCCGGTTGGTCACAGCCTTCCTCGAGCAATATTTCAAGCGCTACGTCGAATACAACTTCACCGCCGATCTGGAGAACCAACTCGACGACGTGTCGGGCGGGCGCAACGACTGGCGCAAGGTGCTGGAGGAGTTCTGGAAGCTGTTCTCGGCCTCGGTCGAGGACACCCGCGAATTGCGCGTCTCCGAAGTCATCGAGGCGCTCGATCGCGAACTGGGACCGCACTTCTTCCCCGAGGAGGCCTCGGGCCACGACCCCCGCCTGTGCCCCGGCTGCAATTCTGGCCGGTTGTCTTTGAAGCTGGGCAAGTTCGGCGCCTTCATCGGCTGCTCCAACTACCCCGAATGCCGCGTCACCCGGCCGCTGACGGTCCAGGGCGAGAACGGCGAGAATGGGGCCGAGGCCAATGACGGGCCGAAGGATCTGGGAGCCGATCCCGCCACCAAAATGCCGGTGACCCTGCGCAAGGGTCCCTATGGCTGGTATGTCCAGCTGGGCGAGGACGTCAAGGAGAAGGGCGCCGCCAAGCCCAAGCGGGTGTCGCTGTACAAGGGCCTCGACCCGGCGACGATCGACAACGATTTGGCCGTGAAGCTGCTGGGCCTGCCACGGCCGGTCGGGGCGCACCCCGAAACCCACAAGCCGATCACCGCTGGCGTCGGCCGCTTTGGACCCTATCTGCTGCATGACGGCATCTACAAGTCGCTGCCGGCCGGCGACGACGTGCTGGCCATTGGCCTCAACCGCGCCGTCGATCTGTTGGCCCAGGCCAGGGCCAAGAAGTCGAGCGAACCGCTCCGGACGCTGGGTGAGCACGAGGGCAAGCCGGTAACGGTGCATGAGGGTCGCTATGGCCCCTACACCTCGCGCGACGGCGTGCACGCCACCCTGCCCAAGGGTGTCGATCCGCTGACCATTACGCTGGAAGAGGCCCTGCCGCTGATCGCGGCCAAGGCCGCCAAGATGCCGGCCAAGCCGGTGAAGAAGACCAGGGCGGCGGCGGCGCCGAAGAAGGCGGCGGCCCCCAAGGCGGTGAAGGAGCCGGCGGCGAAAAAGGCCACCGCAGCCAAGCCCACCGCCAAAAAGAAGGCAACGGCCAAGAAGAAGCCGGCGGCCAAGGTCAAGGCGGGGTAGGGGCGTTTTGGCCCTGCGTTGTCTTCCGCAAGGTCACCAATTGCTTCCGATCCGAGTGGGGCGCCAGCGTCTACGCCAACGTCAGGTCCGTCATCGAAGCCGCCCGAGGACGAGGCATCGGAACATTGCGCGCCATCAGGCTCACCCTGGTCATATCTATCCGTACATGCCGATCCCAATAAGCACCGCCGTTGCACCGATCACAGCAACGACGTTTGCAATAATCAAGGGAGGGTCTCTCCGGATCAATCCATAAACTAACCAACTCCACACAGAAATAAGCCCGAACGCAAAGCCTATCGACGAGACGTCGTGCGCACTTTTAGACGAAAATATTTTGTACGCTTGGGCAAAAAACACCATTTGTCCGACGACGCCTATTATTGACATATAGTATTTATAGTATGTTTCGAATGCCGTTATTTTAAATGGTTTTCTCAAGATACTTTTCCTTCGAGCTATAATGTTGACGGCGGTTGTCTGGGTATGTATTTCGTGATCGCTTGATCCATTATGCGGAGGTGTCCATCTCCTCCCTTCCGTGCGTCGAGCTCGCCACACATCAGATCTATAGTACATGCGGACTTAATGAATTACAGCGCGCTCGTGCCACCGATAAAATCATAATACACATCCGATTGCGCCGACTGGCACTGATGCCAAATTTGCCGAATGAGACAGAGATGTGATTTGTGTATCATCAATCTTTGCTTGATCGCGCAGTCACTACTTATACTTTAATTAAAATCGCTTTCCCAAAGCAGCGACGGAATATACTCAGGAAAGCGCAATGACCGCCACTCGGCCTGCCTTGGGCCGGAGCGTTGCTCAACGCCGTCAAAGCGGTGGAGGGGGCTTTAAGCGTGGGGCAGGTATGACATCGCTGATTGTCTAGCGATGGTAGCGGACCTTCACACGGAACGACGGATATGTGGGGTAGAGCGGTTAGACGCGGCGCAGGGCCTAATCGGCGGGACACGACCCTCAGAGTCCGGATAGCTGCGGCACAGAGGAACGGAGCCTTGACCACCTCGCCCCGCTAGTAAAGAGTTCGTTCTTAGCGCCCTGTGCAAGGAACGATGCCATGCCCATCGACGTTGCCACCCGCCCCAACCGCATCCCCTGGCCGCCGCTGATCTATGCGGCGTGCGTCGTCGGGGCCGTGGCCATCGGTCGGCTGTGGCCGCTTGATCTTGGTACCGACCTTCGCCCCGTCGGTATTGCCATCATGTTGATCGGTCTCGGCTGCGACGGGACGGCGATGGTGACGATGCGGCGATTCCGCGCCAACATTCTGCCCCATCGCGCCGCGACCGAATTGGTGACCACCGGGCCGTTCGCCTGGTCGCGCAATCCGATCTATCTCGGCAACACCCTGATGCTGGCCGGTGCGGCGCCGACCTTCGGGGCGGCGTGGTTCCTGGTGCTCAGTCCGGTGGCGGTGGCGCTGGTGACGGTGCTGGCCATCCGGCGCGAGGAGCGCCACTTGGCGGCCCGGTTCGGTTCGGTTTGGGCCGCCTACGCAGCGCGGACGCCGCGCTGGTTCGGAATTCACATCAAGCAATAATTCTTCGGCGTCAGCATCTCCGGCAGCTCGGTTTCGCCCAAGGCCGCCAGCAAATCGATCTCGATGCGCCGGCACATGGCGGCCAGCGGCAGATCATTGGGCAGCAAACCGAACGGCTCCTCGATTTCGTCGCCCAGGGCGTCGAGGCCGAAGAAGGTGTAGGAAATCAGTCCGACCACGAAGGGGGTCATGAAGCCGATGGTATCGACCAGACCGAAGGGCAGGGTCAGGCAATACAGATAGGCGGTGTGGTGCAGCAGCAGGGTGTAGGAAAAGGGCAAGGGCGAGGTGCGGATGCGCTCGCAGCCGGCCTGGATATGGGCCAGTTCGGTGACGTTGCGCTCGATCTCCACCAGCATCATCGGATCGACCTTGGCTCGGCCGGCGGCGAGATCGCGGCTGATTAGATGGAGCAGGGCGTCGGGGCGATTGTGGGGCCAGGCTCCCACAATCACCCTGTCGTCGGCATCGAGAAAGCTGTCGCTGTCGATGTCCTGGGTGCCGCGCAGGTGATGCATCAGGGCGTAACCGAAGGCGATCACCCGCCGCACCGAGTCCTCGCGGCGGGCGCCGGCATCGACATGGTTGAGCAGCAGGCGGGCCAGCGAGCGGGTGCGGTAGACCAGCGCGCCCCACAGATTGCGCCCCTCCCACCAGCGGTCATAGCTGGCGGAGTTGCGGAAGCTCAGGAAGATCGCCAGGGCCAGTCCGATCAGGGTGAAGGGGATCGGCGTCAGTGTGACCTTCCAATGAAATAATTGGCCCTGGATGGCGGTCACCGCCACCGCGATCAGGATCGTGGTCAGCACGTTCCACTTGATGCGGGGAAGGATCGAACCCCGCACGATGAAAAACATTCCGAAGGCGGACGGGCGGTCGCGGACGATCATGGCGGCTCGGCTTTGCTGAAAGAGGGGAAATTATAGGAGGCCTTCGGCGCCTCCGCCATCGTCCTCCAACGCAAGTCACCACCTTGCGGACCTGCCCTGTCGAACGTATAGTTCGCACCCATGACCGAAGCGCGCTTCCCGCACCCGCATCTCCTTGGCATCCAGGGCCTGGGCCAGCCGGAGATCACCATGCTGCTCGATCTGGCCGATGGCTATGTCGAGCAGAATCGTTCCGTAGACAAGCGCAAGAATCTGCTGCGCGGTCGAACGGTGGTTAACCTTTTCTACGAGAACTCGACTCGAACCCGAACGTCGTTCGAGTTGGCCGGCAAGCGGCTGGGTGCCGACGTCATCAACATGCAGGTGGCGGCGTCCTCGGTGCAGAAGGGCGAGACCCTGATCGACACCGCGATGACCTTGAACGCCATGCATCTTGACGTGCTGGTGTGTCGCCATCCCGATTCGGGCGCGGTCAAGCTGCTGTCGCAAAAGGTCAATTGCGCCGTTATCAATGCCGGCGACGGCAGCCACGAACATCCCACCCAGGCGCTGCTTGACGCCCTGACCATCCGCCGCCGCAAGGGCCGGCTGTCGGGGCTGACGGTGGCCATTTGCGGCGATGTGCTGCATTCGCGGGTGGCGCGCTCCAATATCCACCTGTTGAACACCATGGGCGCCCGCGTCCGCCTGATCGGGCCGCGCACCCTGATGCCGTCCCGGGTCGAGCGTTTGGGGGTCGAGGTGTTCCACGACATGCGCTCAGGGCTAGAAGACGTCGATGTGGTGATGATGCTGCGCATCCAGAACGAGCGCATGCGCGGCAATTTCATCCCCTCGATCCGCGAGTATTTCCACTTCTTCGGCCTGGATTACGACAAGCTGGCCCTGGCCAAGCCGGACGCGGTAATCATGCATCCCGGCCCGATGAATCGGGGCGTCGAGATCGATTCCGATGTCGCCGACGACGTCGAACGCTCGCTGATCCGCGAGCAGGTGGAAATGGGAGTTGCGGTTCGCATGGCTTGCCTTGATGTGCTGACCCGCTCGCTTCCCAACAGCGACGGAGTCTGACGCCATGGCCCCTCGTACCGCTTCCGGCCTGGTCGCCTATATCAATGCCCGCCTGGTCGATCCCGCCGGTGGCCTCGACGGCAAGGGCGCCCTGCTGATCAATGGCGAGATCATCGCCGATGTCGGTCCCGGCTTGTTCCAGGGCGGCGTGCCGTCCGGCATCGACGTGGTCGATTGCCAGGGCCAGGTGCTGGCTCCCGGTCTGGTCGATATGCGGGTGCAATTGCGCGAACCCGGCGAAGAGCACAAGGAAACCCTGCGCTCGGCCGGCGAAGCGGCGGTGGCTGGCGGCGTGACCTCGATGGTCTGTCTGCCCAATACCGACCCGGTGATCGACGATGTGGCCACCGTTGAATTCGTGGCCCGGCGCGCTCGCAAGAACGGCCTGGCCAAGGTGTTCCCCTACGCCGCCGCCACCAAGAACCTGGAAGGCAAGGAGCTGTCCGAAATCGGCATGCTGGCCGAGGCTGGCGCGCTGGGCTTTACCGACGGCACCCGGGCGATCAAGAACGCGCTGGTGCTGCGCCGCGCCCTGGCTTACGCCGCCAATTTCGGCGCGATGATCCTGCAGCATGCCGAGGAGCCGACCCTGGCCGAGGGTGGCGTCATGAACGAGGGCGAGTTGGCCACCCGCATGGGTCTGTCCGGCATTTCGCCTGCCGCCGAGGCGATCATGCTCGAGCGTGACATGCGCCTGGTGGCGATGACCGGCGGCCGCTATCACGCCGCCCACATCTCCACCGCCGAGGGCGTGGCGATCATCCGCAAGGCCAAGGCCGCCGGCCTCAAGGTCACCTGCGACACCGCACCGCCCTATTTCGCCCTGAACGAATTGGCGGTCAGCGACTATCGCACCTTCGCCAAGCTGTCGCCGCCCTTGCGCTCCGAGGCCGACCGTCAGGCCATCGTCGCCGGTCTGGTCGATGGCACCATCGACGTGGTGGCCTCGGACCACGCTCCCCAGGACCAGGATTCCAAGCGGTTGCCTTTCGCCCTAGCCGAGTTTGGCGGGGTCGGGTTGGAAACGCTGCTGGCGGTAACGCTGGAGCTGTTCCACAACGGCCATATGAGCCTGATCGAAGCCCTCGGTCTGGTCACCCACGCCCCGGCCGAAATCCTCGGACTGCCATCCGGCCGTCTGAAGGTGGGCCATGCCGCCGATCTGGTTCTGTTCGATCCGACCCGCGCCTGGAAGGTCGTGCCGGACCAGTTCCGCTCCAAGTCCAAGAACACCCCCTTCGACGGCCGCCCGGTTCAGGGCGTGGTGCTGCGCACGGTGATCGACGGACGTACCGTCTTCAAACACGATGCCTGACGCGTTGCCGCTGGGTCTCGCCGGGCTGGTTGGGTATTTGCTCGGCTCGGTGCCGTTTGGCTTGGTGCTGACCAAGGCAGCCGGTCTGGGCGACATCCGCACCATCGGCTCGGGCAATATCGGCGCCACCAACGTGCTGCGCACCGGCCGCAAAGGCCTGGCCCTGGCCACCCTGCTGCTGGATGGCGGCAAGGGTGCCATCGCCGCTTTGGTGGCGCTGTTCGTTCTGGGCCATAACGCCATGCTGGTGGCCGCCTTCGCCGCCGTGCTTGGCCACAATTTCCCGATCTGGCTGAAATTCAAGGGCGGCAAGGGCGTGGCCACCACGCTGGGCACCCTGATCGCTGTCGCCTGGCCGGTCGGCCTGGCCTGTTGCGCCTCTTGGCTGGTGGTGGCCAAGCTGTTCCGCATCTCGTCCCTGGCCGCCCTGGTGGCCCTGGCCCTGGCCCCCGCCTACGCTCTGGTCTTTGCCGATCCGGAAACGGCAGTGATGGCAGCGGGCCTGGCGATTCTCGGCTTCATCCGTCACCACGCCAATATCCGCCGCCTGTTGAAGGGCGAGGAACCGAAGATTGGGAAGAAAAAGGGGTAGGTTTGGGGCGTCCCCGCAACTGTCATTCCGACAGAGCGAAGCGACGGGGGATATTTCGCGCACTGGCGTCTGGCGCTCCTGCGTGAAATATCCCTCTCTTCGCTCGGGATGACAGACTATACTTACCCAAAATCCTCGCCCTTGGCCGCCTTCTCCAGCAGCGCCACCGTTTCCGTCACGCCGTACAGCGCGATGAAGCTGCCCAGCCGCGGCCCCTGGTCCTGGCCCAGCAGGACCTCGTAGCAGGACTTGAACCAGCTTTTCATTTCCGGAAAAGCCGGGCGCTTGCCGGTCTCATAAACCAGAGTCTGGATGTCCTCGGCCGAGGCGCCAGGGGCCAAGGCCTCGAGGCCGGTGGCGAGGTCGGTGAAGGCCGCCGCCTCGTCCTCGGTGGCCTTGCGGTACTTCTTGGCCGGCTTGACGAAGTCGCGGTAATAGGCGGTGGCGCAAGTGACTAGGCCGTCGAGGATCGGTGCCGTCTCCGGCGCGGCGCCGGGGGCGTAGCGCTGGATGAAGCCCCACAGCACTGCCTTGTCGGCGGAATTGCACACGCTGGCCAAGTTTAACAGGATCGAGAACGACAGGTGCGCCTCTTCGCTGGGCGGCTTGCCGTTGTGGATGTGCCAGACCGGGTTGTCGAGTTGCTTGGCCGGCTCCTCGGCGGGGAACTTGTCGAGGAAGGTCAGGTACTCATCGACGGCGCGCGGGATGACGTCGAAATAGAGCCGCTTGGCCGCCTTGGGCTTCTGGTACATGTACAGCGCCAGGCTTTCCGGCGGCGCGTATTTCAGCCAATCCTCGACCGCCAGGCCGTTGCCCTTGGACTTCGAGATCTTCTGTCCCGCCTCGTCCAGGAACAACTCATAGGTCAGGTTCAACGGCGGCTTGGCGCCGAGGATGCGGCAGATCTTCGAGGCCAGCTCGACCGAGGGGATCAGGTCCTTGCCGCTCATTTCGTAATCGACGCCCAGCGCATACCAGCGCATGGCCCAATCGGCTTTCCACTGCATCTTGCAGCGCCCGCCGGTAACCAGGGTTTCGACTAGGCTGCCATCCTCGTCGCGATAGACGATGGTGCCGGCCTTGGCATCGTGCTCGACCACCGGCACCTGCAACACCTGGCCGGTCTTGGGGCAGATCGGCAGGAAGGGTGAATAGGTCTGGCGACGCTCGTCGCGGAGCGTCGGCAGCACCACGTTGATCACCGCGTCGTAATGGGACAGCACGGTCAGCAGCGCCTGATCGAAGCGGCCCGAGCGGTACCAATCGGTGGCCGATTGGAACTCGTACTCAAAGCCAAAGGCGTCGAGGAAGGAGCGCAGGCGGGCGTTGTTATGGGCGCCAAAGCTGTCATGGGTGCCGAACGGATCGGGGATATTGGTCAGCGGCTTGCCCAGATGGCCGCGCACCATATCCTGGTTGGGCACGTTGTCGGGGACCTTGCGCAGCCCGTCCATGTCGTCGGAAAAGGCGAACAGGCGGGTGGGAATCTCGGGCGCCAGCAATTGAAAGGCGCGGCGCACCATGGTGGTCCGCGCCACTTCGCCGAAGGTGCCGATATGGGGCAGGCCCGAGGGGCCGTAGCCGGTCTCGAACAGCACATAGCCTTTCTCCGGCACCTTGCCTCCAAGGCGCTCAAGCAGCGAGCGGGCCTCCTGGAACGGCCAGGAGGTGGCGGATTGGGCAAGACTGCGAAGATCGGACATGGCGAACCGTGGGGTCAGGGGATGAAAAAATGAGGCGGAACCCTAAGCCCGCCAAAGCCCGTCGTCAATCAACGCAGCTTCATCCTCAAATGGGGACTGCGCGGCTGACCGAAAACAGTAATGATTCGCAGTGGTGGGACTCCACCCAGGGAGGACGGCAATGGCACAGATCATGGACCTGCGCAATTTCCGCCGGGTCGGCGGACACAGCATGGTCGCCCGGATCGGCGACGAACTGGTCGAGGTGTTCAACATCTCGGTTGCCGGCATCAAGGTGGCCCGGCCGAGCGATTGGCAGGCCCATCGCAACCTTGATTTCCAGATCATCCCCCAGAGTGGCGCGGTACTGGAGCCGCGCCACGCCGTCGCGGTTCACGGCCATGTTGTCGGCGAGGGACCAGATCACCTCCGCATCGTCTTTTCCGCCGTCACCCACGCCTTGGCCCATGTGATTGGCAGCCATGCCGCCGAGGACGGTCCGCGCGACGCCCAGTGGGCGGGATAAACACGATAGCTGTTGCCAGCGTTCCTCCGAATGCCATCATGGTGTGGCAAATGAGGAGCGGATTATGGGTGACAAGATTGCTTTGATCACTGGCGGCAGCCGGGGCTTGGGAAGAAACGCGGCGCTGAAGCTGGCGGTGCGCGGTGTCGGTGTAATCGTGACCTATCGTGCCAACCAGGCCGAGGCCCAGGCGGTGGTCGGCCAAATCGAAGCCGGCGGCGGGCGCGCCGTAGCGCTTCAGCTTGATGTGGGCGATTGCGCCTCGTTCGGCGCCTTCGCCGCCCAGGTGGAAAAGGTGTTGGCGGAGAAATGGGGGCGTAAAGGCTTCGACTTTCTGGTCAACAATGGCGGCGTCGGACTCCATGCCGCCTTCGCCGACACCACCGAGGCCCAGTTCGACCTCCTGATGAACGTCCATTTCAAGGGTGTGTTTTTCCTGACCCAGCGACTCTTGCCCTTGATCGCCGATGGGGGGCGCATCCTCAACATCTCGTCGGGGCTGACCCGCTTCGCCCGGCCCGGTCTTGCCGCCTACGCGGCGATGAAGGGTGGGGTCGAGGTGCTGACCAAATATCTGGCCAAGGAATTGGGGCCGCGTCGCATCGCCGTCAACGTGCTGGCGCCCGGAGCCGTCGAGACCGATTTCGGCGGCGGCATGGTGCGCGACAACGCCGAGATCAACGCCGAGATCGCTGCCGGGACGGCGCTGGGCCGCGTCGGTCTGCCCGACGACATCGGCGGTGCCATCGCCGCCCTGCTCAGTGACGATTGCGGCTGGATCAACGCCCAGCGCATCGAGGCCTCGGGCGGCGTCTTTATCTAGACCTAGTTTGCGCAGCTAAGATGGCGATCGGTCAGATGGCAGGTGCGAAGGAGGCCGCCATCGAAACCGTGCTGGGTGATGGTCCAGCCGGTGGCACTCTGGTCGAACAGCACATAGCCGTAAGTGGAATCGCCGAGTCCCTCGGTGATGGTGACACCGCCGACCCGCTTGCCGGCAAGATCGCGCGGCACGCCGTCCAGGCGGTCGCCGCCCATACCGGCCACCAATTGCGGCGGAAGGCCGCCGGGATAATTGGCGGTCTCGAAGGTGTGGATGTGACCGGACAGCACCAAGCGCAGACCGCTTTGGTCAAGGCCGGTCAGGGCCTCGACCAGGGTGGCATTTGCCCCTTGGTCGCCATCGCCGTCCAGATCCTTGAGCGCGGTGACGCCCCGCACCGGATGGTGGGTCAGCAGCCAATCCGGCTTGCCGGCCAGGAGTTCGGCAAGGTCGGCGCGGAGCCGGGCGACATTGGCCGGATCGGGATGGCTCTCGGCTGCGTCGCTATCGTCCATCACGCCCACCAGCAGCCCGCCCAATCGCACCAGGCGCGGCCGCTCATGGGGGAGGCAGGAACCCGTCGCAGCCTCAGGCGACAGCAATAGGCCCCAGCCCAGACCGGCCCTTTTGCAATCCTCGTGATTGCCCCGCACCAGCAGCCAGGGAGCGGCCTGGAACAGCGGGGTGGCGGGGGCCAGGAAATCGGCGTCCCAGGTCGCCCAGGAATCGCCCCAGGGGGTGCCGGCGCAGCCGGTCTCGTTGGCCGGGCAGGGGGATTCGCGGTACAGATAATCGCCGACATGGATGATCAGATCCGGCTTTTCCTTGGCCGCCGCCGTCGCCAAGGCGGCGAAGGGCCAGGCCACCGGGTCGTTGCAGGCCTGAACAATGGCGCCCTTCAAGCGGCAGCCGGTATCGCCGATCACCAGGATACGTTTGGGCGTGGCCACCGGCACCGGCAGGGGCCGGCCATTCACCGACACGCTCTTGACCCCGGCCGGAAGGCCAAGGGCGCACACCGTCACCGGAAATTTCGCGGTGGCTTCCGCCCGTGCCCGCATCTCGCTTGGCTGGCCGTCGATTACCGCCTTGGGGCAGGAGGAATCGGTGCCCACCGTCCTCAGCTCGGCGCCGCCATCTCCCCCATAGGAAACCCAGGCCCGCAACGTTTCGGCCTGGGCGGTGGGCGCCAGAAATAGCGCGACGAGGAGGAGCGCGGTGCGGGCTGGTTTCATGGTGTCCTCGGCGTGGATGGTCCAGTCGATGATAGCCCAGCCGCCCTGAACCTGCTCGTTACATTGCCGCGACGGTGCTACCGCGCCAGCCAGGCCTGGAGCATCAGCGCGCCCCACAACTCATTGCTCCAATCCTTGCGGCCGGATTGGTGCTCCTCCCAGGCGCGTTGCACCGGGATGGGGTCGATCAATCCTTGGGCCTTGAGGCGAGCGGGCGACAGCAGATCGCCGGCCCAGCTTTTCAGCGAATGGCGGATCCAGTGGCCGGACGGCACTTCCAGCCCATGCTTGGGCCGCTGGGCCAATTCGTCGCCCAGGCGACGGCGCAACACCTGGCGCAGCACCGCCTTGCCGGTGCCGTCGGGGGCCAGTTTGAAGGCGCTGGGCAGGCTCCAGGCGAAGGCGGCCAGATTGTGGTCGAGGAAGGGCAGGCGGGCCTCCAGGCTGGCGGCCATGGTGGTGCGGTCGGTCTTGACACACAGATCGTCGGGCAGATAGGTCAGCACGTCGGTCAGCATCGCCTCGGCGGTGGCATCGGTCAGGGTGAAGGGGTCATCAAAGCGGGTGGGAAAGGCCTGGGCGCCGAAAACCGCTGGCGGCAGCCCGCGCCACAGGGTGCGCAACTGACCGGCCAGAGCGGCCGGCGCAGGGGCGGTGAGGGCGCGGGCGGTCTTGATCAGGCGGTGGCCGGGATGACTGCGGCGGCGGCGCCCCACCAAATCGCCGGCTAGCACCGCAACGCGATCGATGGCGGCGGCCGGCAGCAGGCCCAGCAGACGGCCCAACAGCATGCGCGCAGGAACCTGCTCCAGTCCGGCCCAGCCGGCGGTGACGGCGCGATGGGTGCCATAGCCGCCGAACAGCTCGTCGGCGCCGTCGCCGGACAACGCCACCTTGACCTTTTGCCCGGCCAGGCGGGCCAACAACGCCACCGGCACGGCGGCGGCGTCGCCCACGGGCGCGTCGAGGATGGCGGCAAGGTCGGGAATGGTGGCCAGCGCCTCGGCATCACCCACCGGGACGGCGGTGTGGTCGAGGCCAAGATGGGCGGCGAGATGGGCGGCCTGGGCCGATTCGTCGAGGCAATCATGGCCAAAGGCGATGGTGAAGCTTTTCAGGCCCGGCGCCGCTTCGGCAGCGAAGCTGGCCAGTAGCGAGGAATCAATGCCGCCCGACAGGAACACCGCCACCGGCACGTCGGCGCGCAGGCGCCGCGTGACCGAGGCGGCCAACATCGCCTCCAGGCGTTCGCTCGCCTCGGTGAAATCGCCGGTGAAGGGCTCGATTTCACTGGCAACCTGGCGCGCCGACCAATAGGGGGCGATGCGCTCGCCGCCCGGTCCCGCATCGGCCTCCAGCACCAGAGTGGCGCCTGGCGGCAGGGCGCGAATGGCGCGGTAGGGCGAACGCGGCTGCGGGATCCAGTTCCAGCGCAAATAGGCGGCCAGGGCATCGGGGTCGAGCGCCGAGTCGAAATCGGGATGACGCTCCAGCGCCTTCAATTCCGAGCCGAACAGCATCGCGCTGCCGCACCAGCCCCAATAGAGCGGCTTTTCCCCGAAGCGGTCCCGCGCCAGGGTCAGGGTGCGGGCGGCGGAATCCCACAGGGCGAAGGCGAACATGCCGTCGAGCAGGGCCAGGGTGTCGGCGGTTCCGAAGCGGGCCAGCGCCTCCAGCAGCACCTCGGTATCGGAATGGCCCCGCCAGGCCACCGGGTCGAGCACCGCCCGCAACTGCTCGCAATTATAGATTTCGCCGTTGAACACCAGGGCGTACCGGCCGCAGCGCGACAGCATCGGCTGGTGCCCAGCCGGAGATAAATCGAGGATTGCCAGCCGGCGGAAGGCCAGCGCCAGACCGGCGGATGCATCGGTCCACACCCCGCCATCGTCGGGCCCGCGATGCACCAGCGCCGCCGCCATCATTTCTGCGGTGGCAGCCAGCTCTGGCGCCGGCCGTTCCCAGCGAATGAACCCGGCGAAACCGCACATGAACCCGCGCCCCCATCGTCCCGTTTGTCGGCAGGGGATGTGAGCGTCGGAGCGAGCGAATGTCAAAGAAAGATTTCACTAATTCGGTGACAGTGCACTGTCACCGAATTGTTGGGCAGCGTGAACGAGAACGTGCTGCCCTCGCCGGGAACCGATTCCACCCAGATGTGACCGCCATGGTGCTCGACGATCTTGCGGCAGACCGCCAGGCCGATGCCGGTGCCCTCGTATTTCTCGCGGGTGTGCAGGCGTTGGAAGATCTGGAAGATGCGGTCGAAATGCTCGGGTGCGATGCCGATGCCGTTATCCGCGACCGAGACGGTCCAGGCTTTATCCCCGGCGGTGACGGCCAGTCGGATCAGCGGCTTGCGCTCGGGGCTGCGGAATTTCAGGGCGTTAGCGATCAGGTTCTGGATCAATCGCACCAGTTCGGGGCGCGATCCAGTGATGGTGGGGAGGCCTTCCGCAACGTCGATTGTGGCCCTGTTTTCCTCAATGGCGATGGCCAGATTGCCAAGTGCGGTGGTCACCACCTCGGCCAGCGGTAGTGCCTCGAACGGGGCAGTCCGGCGGCCGATGCGCGAGAATTCCAACAGGTTCATCACCATCTCGTCCATCCGCTTCGCGCCATCGCGGGCAAAAGCGATGAAATCCAGGCCGTCGGCATCGAAGCTGGATTGGTAGCGGCGATTGATCAGGTCGAGATAGGCGCTGATCATCCGGAGCGGTTCGCGCAGATCATGGGAGGCGACATAGGCGAATTGCTCCAATTCGGCGTTGGAGCCTGCCAAGTCGCGATTGGCCTCGGCCAGACGGTGCTCGCTTTCGGCCAGGGCGGTTAGTTCTGTGGTGACGCGTTCTTCCCGTTCGGCGGCATTGCCCAAGGCGTCGCCGATAATGTCCAGTTCGCGGATCGTCGAACTGGTGACCATCGGCGCGTGCCCCTCACCGACGGCGCGAGAGGCGCGTGACGCGGCGCTGACCTCGCTGGTGAGGTGTCGGAACAGCCACACCACGAAGGCGGCGCCGATGCCGCACGATACCGCCGCTCCCATTCCCAAGGCGATCAGCGAATGGCGCAAACTGGCGCCCAAAACATCGGTCGGTGCGCCAATCACCAACGACCAGTTCCAGGGCTGGATCGGCGTCGCGATCGCCCGTACCTCGGTGCCGTCATGGGTGACCGACAGGAACGGCAATCCGTCGCCCCTGGCAACGGCATCACGCACCGAGGCTGCCGTGGGGGTGCCGACATAGCGTGGGGTGTCGCGGTTGCGGGCGATGATGGTGCCGGCCTGGTCGGTGATCACCATGGTCCATTCCGCAGGGACTTCCTGCTCGGCCATCACGTTCTCGAACAATCTTGCTGCGATGGTCATGCGCAGAACGTGCGTCGGGCGACCATCGACCATCATCGGAACATTGATTGATACCACCGGAATTTTGCGCACCGGAGCGATGAACAGCGGGGATACCGCGGGCCTGCCGGTGGTGATCGCCGTGATCGCGGAATCCCGCGCCGGCAAGGGTGGCGTTGGCTCCCCCCAATCGATGTTGGTGTTGAACAAGACGGTGGCGTCGGGGCCGATCAGGACGATGGCGGTCGCCTCCGGTTGGAGAGCGATCACCCGGCGGGCATGGGCGTGGAGGGCGCGGAAATCGCCCTTCGATGCTGCGTCCGAGGTGGCCAGAGCGTTGAGGGTGGCGACCAGCCCGTTCAAGCGCTGGCTGACGGAGCCTGCGGCGATGCGGGTATGTTCGCCGAGTTCGTCGGTCACCGCCTGCTGCTGATTGAGGGCGAATTGAAACACCGCGTAGGCTGAGAACAACGCGATAGGCGCCGCCGAGACGAAGGACAGCAACAGCAGCCATACCTGAATGCCGAAACGCAGACCGCCCTTCATGTCCCTCCACCCGATACCATCGGTCTATTTCCCTACCGATTGGGGGAAAATGCAATCAGAGAAATTTGCGCGTCAACGCCACCGCTTCGGCGAGTCCGACTTTGGCCACCTCGACGCCATCGGGAAAGGCGCCGTGGAGGCGCGACGGCATCATCGGATCGAGCAGAACAAACACGCCATGGTCTCCGGCGCGGCGCACCAGCCGGCCATAGGCCTGCTTCAGGCGCAGCCTTGCGATCATGTCGTCGTAGCCGCGCCCGCCGAAATGAGCGCGGCGGGCCTTGTGCAGGATGTCCGGCCGGGGCCAGGGCACCCGATCGAACACGATCAGGCGCAGCGAGCGCCCCGGCACATCGACGCCATCCCTGACCGCGTCGGTGCCCAGCAGGCAGGAATCCTCCTCGGCGCGAAAGATATCGACCAGGGTGGCGGTATCCATGGCGTCGATGTGTTGCGCCAACAGCGGAATACCGGCTGCGTCCAGTGGCGGGCCGATCCGCTTGGCCACCGCCCGAAGGCGCGAGATGGCGGTGAACAGGCCAAGGCCCCCCCCTTTGGCGGCCAGGAACAATTCGCGATAAGCGCTAGCGACCTGATCCATGTCGTCCTTACGCACGTCGCCGACCACCAGTACTCGCGTCTGAGCCGGATAGTCGAAGGGCGATGGCATGGCGGCGCGGAAGGCCGGCTCGACCAAATGGGTGGCGCCGGTGCGGCGCTCCGCCGCCCGCCAATCGGCCTCGTTGTCGCCCGAGCCGTCGCGCAACGTCGCCGAGGTCACCACCACCCCATGCGACACCTCCAACACCGCCTTGGCGAAGGGCAGGGTGGGATCGATCCAGTGGCGGTGCATGCCGATATCGACGTCGCGGCCGTCGATGCGCTCGACGCCCAGCCAATCGACGAAGTCGGCATCGCCGCCTTCATGGCCCAGGCGTTCCAGCATTTTCATCCAGCCGGTTACCGGCAGCAGCACCCTGCGCTCGATCGAACGGCTGATGCCGTCGATGCGCGAGCGGGTGGCGCTGTCCAACTCGGCCGCCTGGTCGTCGAGCAGCGCCTCCAACCGGCGGCGCAGCGCCAGCAGCGGCACGCCCAGCCGGCCCAGCGCACGGCTCAGGGCGTCGGCCGCTTCCAGCACGCCTTCGGCCAAGGGCCGGCACTCGGCTTCCAGGCTGTAGGGGCCGTCCTGGCCGTGGCCGCGCGCGTAGACCTGAGCGCGCACCAGGGCGAGGAAGGTCTCGGTGGGGCCGTGGGGCTGGCCTTCGCTGACCCGCTGCTGCCAGCCCGGCGAGGGTAAAGCGTGGGCGGCGGCCAGGGTGGCGTCGAGCGCCTCGGCGGCATCCTCGGCATGGGCCACCAAATCCTCGGCGCGGCGCTTAAGACCACGCGCCCGCGACGACCGTCCGTCGCCCTCCGGCCCCAGCAGCCAGCGCCGCATTTCGGCGGTTTCAAGGCCGGTGAGATGGGCGGAAAAGGCGCTGTCGGCGGCGTCGAAAACGTGGTGGCCCTCGTCGAAGATGGTGCGCGGCGGCAGGGTGGAATCGTCGAGGCCGCCCAGCGCCGCCTGGACCATCACCAAGGCATGGTTGGCAATCACCAGATCGGCGCGGCGGGCGCGGCGGATCGCCCGCTCGATGAAGCATTTGCGGTAATGGGGGCAGGCGGAATAGACGCACTCGCCGCGCCGGTCGGTCAGGCCCAAGGTGCGGGTTCGGCCGCACAGATCGGCCAGCCAGGCGGGAAAATCGCCGCCCACCATGTCACCGTCGCGGGTGGCCAGGACCCAGCGGGCCATCAGGCCGGCGGTGATGGCATCGCTGGGCCGGTCGCGGCCCAATTGCTCCTCGAAATTCAACAGACACAGGTAATTCTCGCGGCCCTTGCGAACCACCACCTTGCGGGTCTTTTCGACGGCATCGGGGAACAGGCGGTCGAGTTCGACGTCCAGTTGGCGCTGCAGGTTGCGGGTGTGGGTCGAGATCCATACCGGCGCCCCGTTCTTGGCCGCCCACAGGCTGGCCGGAGCGATATAGCCCAGCGTTTTGCCGGTGCCGGTGCCGGCCTCGGCCAACACCAGATGGGGCTGGCCTTGTTCTTGGCGCGGTTGGAAAGCGCGCGTCACGGCCGAGGCGTAATCGGCCTGAGTTGGCCGCTGTTCGGCACCGGGGCCGAGCATCTCGGCCAGACGCTGGCGGGCCTCGGTGGCCTCCACCGGCTGCGATCCGGGCTGCGGTTCTGGCGCCTGGTCCGACCATTCCGGCAGGGAATCCCACACTCTCAGCACGCTGGCCCGGCCCGATTGGCCGGCGGCGCCGAGCGCGGCCAGCACGGCGGTGGCCCAGCCCCAGCCGGCCCGCGCCATCACCCAGGCCAGGTTGCGCGCTTCGGCGGCGCGGGCGGCCGAGGCGCGCAGCTGCGCCGCCGCCAATTCCTCCAGCAGCCGGCGGGCGGCGCGAGGCAGAATTTCGGCCTCGTCCTCAAGATCGGTGGGGCGGGGTAGTCCGGTGGCCTCGGCGATGCCTTTGGCGGTGGGCAGGCAGAAGCGGGCGGGGCGGACGAAGGCGAACAGCTCGAGAATGTCGAGGCAGGCCAGGGACTCAAGTCCCAGCCGGGCCGCCACCGCCGGGCCGTGACAGACCAACAGCGTGGTTTCCCGCGCCGCCTTGGCGGCGGCGGCGGGTTTCAGCCGGTGGAACTCGCCATCGCCATCCAGCAGCACGGCCCAGCCGATACCGGCGGCCAGGGCCGGCATGTGGGGCAGCAGGATGCGGGGAGGCTCAGGCGAATTCATCTCGCCAGTATAGGGGGCCGTTCCGTCCAGTGGGAGGGGCAAACCATCGGAGGTCGCCTGTTCCGTGGTCGCTTTAGAAGACCCCCACCCCTGACCGAGGCGCAAATGGCCGAACTCGCCGCGTTGCGTACCCGACCTGACAACGAGATCGACTACAGCGAGATTCCACCCTTGACCGAGGACTTCTGGAAGCGCGCGGGACAGGGGCGGTTCTACAAGCCGACCAAGACCTCGACGACCGTGCGGATCGACTCGGATGTGTTGGCGTGGCTCGGTTCCCAAGGGAAGGGATATCAGTCCCGCCTCAACGCCATTCTGCGTCGCGAGATGCTGTCCTCTTTGAAGTGACAGGTGTCACTGTGATCCGGCGGGGGGCGGAACTGGATCGAAGGCACCCATTCGGCCGTTCGTGACACATTCCAGTCTCTTGCGGGTAAGTCGGCGAAGTGTTGATGCGTCGAATTCGACAATGTCCGCTATCTAGTTTTTTCTAGTTAAGGGACATTGTTTGCGGCCACAGTTTGCGGCGTGCACGCTGGCCATGCGCATTACCATCGCTCATCAGCCGAACTCCGAGTTGTCTAACATTTTCCGCGCCGCTCGAGTAGAGCGGGCGGTTGACACTTTGGCTGAAGCACTGGTGCAATTGGCTGGCGGCGACACGCTCGTTGTCAATAAATTTGCGGAACTCGGAGACAGTGGAATCGCCCCGAACGTTCAAGGGGTGTCTGCGTTAACCGGACAGGCACGGAATCTTTCACGCGCCACCGCCAGACGCTTTCGCGTGAAAGCAATATCCCTCGTCGCCGCGCTCCGTTGGGATGACAAAAGGGCCGGACTCAGCCGAGCGCCTGCTCAATCCGCTCCAACGCCGCCGGGGCCGCCGCTGCGTCGGGGCCGCCGGCTTGGGCCATGTCGGGACGGCCGCCGCCGCCCTTGCCGCCCAAAGCTTCGGAACCGACGCGAACCAGATCGACGGCGCTGAAGCGGCCGGTGAGGTCGTCGCTGACCGCCACCACCAGGCTGGCCTTGCCGCCATCGGTGGCGATCAGGGCGATGATTCCCGAGCCGATCTGCTTCTTGATTTCGTCGGCCATGCCCTTCAGGTCCTTGGCCGGCACCCCATCCAGCACGCGGCCGGCGAAGGTGATGCCGTTGACCGTCTTGACCGCCGCGCCGCTTCCGCCGCCGGTAGCCATTTGCTTGCGAGTGTCGGCCAACTCGCGTTCCAGCTTGCGGCGGTCATCAAGCAACTGGACGATGCGGGCGGGCAGATTGATGGGGGCGACTTTCAGCACGTCGGCGGCGCGGGCCAACAGCGCCTCCTGTTCCGCCGCCCAATCGACGAAGGCCTGGCCAGCCACCGCCTCGATGCGGCGCACGCCCGCCGCCACCGCGCTCTCGCCGACGATCTTGAGACCGCCGATATCGCCGGTACGCCGGACATGGGTGCCGCCGCACAATTCGACCGAGAAATGAACTCCCGAATCATTGCCGCCCATGGAGATGACCCGGACCTCGTCGCCATATTTTTCGCCGAACAGGGCCGTGGCGCCGGCCTCGATGGCCGCTTCGGGGGTCATGATTTTGGTGCCGACCTCGCGGTTGAGGCGGATCTGGCGATTGACCTCGCGTTCGACGGCCTGGAATTCATCGGCCGACAGCGCCTTGGGGTGGCTGATGTCGAAGCGCAGCCGGTCGGGGCCAACCAGCGAGCCCTTCTGGCTGACGTGGTCGCCCAGCGTGCGCCGCAGCGCCGCATGCAGCAGGTGGGTGGCCGAGTGGTGGGCACGGGTGGCGGCGCGGCGCTCGCCATCGATGGCGAATTGGGCGTCCTCGCCGACCGCGATCGGCCCGCCTTCGACGGTGCCGACATGGACGATCAAATTGCCGACTTTCTTCTGGCTATCGGTCACCACCAGCCGGGCCTTGCCGATGGTGATGATGCCGGTATCGCCCTGCTGGCCGCCGGATTCGCCGTAGAACGGGGTTTGGTTGGCCACCAGCATCACGGTGTGGCCGGGATGGACCGCTTCCACCGAAACACCGTTCTCGACCAGGGCGACGATCTTGCCCTCGGCCGCCTCGGCATCGTAGCCGAGAAATTCGCTTGCGCCGACCTTGTCGCGGAGTTCGAACCACAGGTTTTCGGTGGCGGCTTCGCCCGATCCGGCCCAGGCCTTGCGGGCCTCGGCCTTTTGCCGGGCCATGGCGGCCTCGAAGCCATTGGTATCGACGGCGATGCCGCGCGCCTTCAGGGCGTCCTGGGTGAGATCGAGCGGGAAGCCATAGGTGTCATACAGGCGGAAGGCCGATTCGCCGGGGAAGGCGGCGCCGCCGGGCAGGCGGCCGACCTCGTCGTCGAGCAGCTTCAGGCCCTTGTCGAGGGTGACCTTGAAGCGGCCCTCCTCCAGCCTCAAGGTCTCGGTGATCAGCGACTGGGCGCGCAGCAATTCGGGATAGGCCTCGCCCATTTCCAGGGCCAAGGCCGGCACCAGCTTCCACAGCAGCGGCTCGGTGCAGCCCATCAGGTGGGCGTGGCGCATGGCGCGGCGCATGATGCGGCGCAGCACGTAGCCGCGTCCCTCTTTGGAGGGCAGCACGCCATCGGCGATCAGGAAGCAGGACGACCGCAGATGGTCGGCGACCACCCGGTGGGAAATCTTGAACGGCCCGTCGGGATCGGTGCCCGACTTGTCGGCCGAGGCCTCGATCAGGGTCCGCATCAGGTCGATATCGTAATTGTCGTGCTTGCCCTGCATCACCGCAGCCAGGCGCTCCAGGCCCATGCCGGTGTCGATCGAGGGCTTGGGCAGGGACAGGCGGGTGGCCTTATCGACCTGCTCGAACTGCATGAACACCAGGTTCCAGATTTCGATGAAGCGGTCGCCATCGGCGTCGGGGCTGCCGGGCGGGCCGCCGGGGATGTGGTCGCCGTGGTCGTAGAAGATTTCCGAGCAGGGGCCGCAGGGGCCGGTATCGCCCATCTGCCAGAAATTGTCCGAGGTGGCGATGCGGATGATGCGTTGGTCGGGCAGGCCGGCGATGCGCTTCCAGGCGTCAAAGGCCTCGTCGTCGTCGTGGTAGACGGTGACCATCAGCTTGTCCTTGGCCAAGCCGAATTCCTTGGTCACCAAATTCCAGGCCAGCTCGATCGCCAATTCCTTGAAATAGTCGCCGAACGAGAAATTGCCCAGCATCTCGAAGAAGGTGTGATGACGTGCGGTGTAGCCGACATTGTCGAGGTCATTGTGCTTGCCGCCGGCCCGGACGCATTTCTGCGAGGTGGTGGCGCGGTTGGTATCGCGCTTCTCCACCCCGGTGAAGACGTTCTTGAATTGCACCATGCCGGCATTGGTGAACATCAAGGTCGGATCGTTGCGGGGAACGAGCGGGCTTGATGGCACGATTTCGTGGCCGTTCCTGGCGAAGTACTCGAGGAAGGCGCGGCGGATGTCGTTGGCTGTCTGCATGGCCTCACATGATCTCCGCGGACCCGACCCCCCTCAGGGTGCCGTCCGCTTCCGGCGGAACGAAAGCGCTTTTTAACCCGCCGGATCAGGGGTGTCCAGGAGGCAAGAAGGGGCGGCTTGGCTGCGGCCACTGGTAAAAGTTGCGAACAGCGCAACAAACGGCGGAGGATATCAGGCGGCTTCGGGATGGCGTGACCATTTTTGGAGAAAAAAGCGCGTTAACGCAACCTTGGCGCTTGACCGTGTGGTGCGACAGAAGTAACGTTCCGGCCGCTTGCACGAACATAGTATCGAAAATAGCGAAAACGTATCAGTTGGGACTCAGGAGCGTATCCATGGTCTTCATGCCGCCCCAGGCGTTAATCGTCCAACCCTCCGCCACAGATCGGGGCTCGGACGCGGTGGAGGAACTGGCCGATGCCATCATGGCCGGGCAGCCGGCGGGAGGCATCGCCGGCACCCCGCCCACCCGCCCCGATATCCGCGCCCATCTTCCCAGATGGCTACGCCATGCCGAATTGGCGGCGGCTCGATTCGCTCCGGGAGACGTCTGGTTCGTTGGCGCGGTCAGGGCGACTATCTCGGCCCGTACCGCCGAGCTCGACGCGCGCCAACGGATGCTCGACCGCGCCGCTCGCAACCGTCTGCTGGCGGCCGCGCTGGGAGCCGATGGGGCTTATCCGAAGGATGTCAGGGCGTTGCTGGCCCTGGGTGACGGGGTGAGGAGGGCTTGGCGCGATACCGCTCCAAGGGTGCGCAAGGCCATCCGCGCCCGCCTCGATATCAATGCCGGGGGCCACGAGCCGGTGCCGAATTACACAGCCCTCACCCGCTATTGGCTGTTTGGGCGCTGGCGGGAAGATGCGCCCGACCGCTTCCTGCGGCTGAACCTAGCAGCCGCCGACTTCAATGAATTGCCAGCGGATTTGAGGCTCCATCTGCTGGCGGCCCAGAACGCGCTGGCGGTGGCTTGCTAGCCGACAGAATGCTGCGCCATGCGCAGGATTTCGACGAAGAGCGGCCCGAAAATTTTCTCCGGCTCGACACCCCAGCGCTCGACAAAGCCCTTGCGGCGGTCCGAATCGAAGGCTTCGCTCCGCATGGTCGCGAACATCGCCTCGAATAGCCGCACCATGTGGATGTCGTTGAAGCCCCGAGTTACCTTGTCTTCCTGGCGCTTCGGCACGAACACGCTGGACCCCAACGATATCGCCGAGGGGCTGGAATTCATCACGATCAGGAACCAGTCTCGCCGGGGTTCGAAGCGGCGGAATGAGCGGGCCAAAGTCACCAGCACCTGTTCGATGATCAACTGAGCCTCGGGATCGGCAAAATAACGCGGCCAATCGATCAAGCCGTCCTCGCCGCGGTTGCGCTCTACCAGATAGGTACTGCGGCTCTTCAGGTCTTCGTGGCTGTCCTCGCCCAGTAGCATCCGCACTGCGGCGAAGAATTGCGGCAGATTTTTGCGCTCGATACCACTGTCCTGCTGGTCGAGTAAGTGTTCGAAGGTCGAGCAGAGCAGGCGGCCGAAAAAGTCGGTGCGCTGGCGTTCGACCACCGCCATGGCGAAGCCGGTTTCGCAGCGAGTCTCGGTGCGGGAATAGAAATTGGCCAGTGGCCCCCCCGCGCCCATCACCGCCGCGCCGATGCGCTGGACGTCATCCAGCGACACCTTGCCCTCGACCGCCACTTCCTGCATCAGGTTGATGAAGGCTCGCACCACGATACCGGCCGTTTGGCGGCAGCGCAGCCCGACCTCGACGTTACTCGCCAAGCCTTCACAGCATGGCGCCGGTACGCTTTCTTCCGCGCCCATGGAATCGCCCCGCTTTCGGCGGATAAAGATACGAGTTTAACGCTAACACGGCAGGGGAGATATGCACAGGGGAATATGCAAATGCGCCCCACTATCACACCCCCCCCCCTTGAACCGGCGCCGTGTCGCCCCCTTCTATCTAAGGAGAAAAGCCAGGCACCACAGGGAGGCCGACCATGCTTGTAACAACCATCCTCAAGGCGAAGGCGCGCGGCGCCGGAGTCGTCACCATTTCCCCCGACGCCAAGATCACCGAGGCGGCACGGTTGCTGGCCGAACACCGCATCGGCGCCCTGATCGCCATCGAGGCAGACAACCGCATTGCCGGCATCCTGTCCGAGCGTGACATCGTGCGCGGCGTGTCCGAGCGGGGCAATCTCTGCCTGGGGCTGTCGGTGCGCGACCTGATGACCTCGCAGGTGGTGGTCTGCCACGAGGAAGACGCCATCGACGACCTGATGAAGACCATGACCACCCGTCGCGTCCGCCATCTGCCGGTGGTCTCCGCCGAGAATCGGCTGATCGGCATTGTCACCATCGGCGACGTGGTCAAAAGCCGCCTGTCCGAGGCCGACATGGAAGTCGATAACCTGCGGCACTACGTGGTCGCGGCGCGGTAACGGGGGCGGTCCCATCTTGCCGTTAGTCTAGTAATACCAGCCGGCCTATGAACAGACCTTCTTGATCCAGGGATAGAAGCAAAGGCTCTTGATCCGAGCGGCGTCTGCGGCCAGGGCATTCCAGGCGTCGCAACACGCGTCGATGATGGCGTCCTGGTCC
>Ga0316222_1001649_pt1 | contig 26355 bp, 19 predicted proteins | sample TBH18011metaG_FD_206008 | JGI IMG/M metagenome (GOLD analysis project Ga0316222, IMG submission 206008) | Freshwater microbial communities from Trout Bog Lake, Wisconsin, USA - TBH18011 | ecosystem: Environmental > Aquatic > Freshwater > Lake > Hypolimnion/Profundal zone | place: USA: Wisconsin... | reverse complement strand
AACACCTCGCCGATGGTGGCGTCTCCCCGGCCAACCCGCGTTTGATAGAAACCGTCGCCCTCGAGCGCGGCGATCTCGTGGCAAACAACCCCGAACCACAGCGGGGCGTCGGAGGTGTCGCGGTTCGTGGCGTCTTCCCCGAAGATGGTGTTCGGCAGGGTGCCGTTCTGTTCGAAGCGGGCGAAGGTGACTGCCAACTGTTTCACCTCCTCGACGCGGCCGGCGGCCAGGAGGCCCCGCGCGGCGATGAAGGTGTCACGTCCCCAGTCCAGAAACCAGGGGTAGCCGGCGATCACGGTCTTGCCGGGGCCGCGCCGCACCAGGTAAGCGCCGGCGGCGCGCAGGAGTTGCTGCCCGAAGAGGTCCGCCGCCGCAAAGGGCGCCGCCGTGCCGGGCGGACATTCCACCGGAGCCGTCGCGCGCTCGATTTCCTCCGCGTTCGGGTCGCTCGGATCGGCCGTCACCACCAGTGTGGCGGAGGCGCCTTTGGCCATGGGCACGTCGAACCACCCCGGGCTGTAGGCATCGCCCGAACCGGTTTGGCCGCGGCTCTGTTCGACCGGGTGGGGGATGCGCTCGCCCCATTCCGGCGCCGCATGATATTCCCCGCGATCCGCGAAGACCCGCAGGCGGCGGTCGGCGGCCGGCGTGAAGGCGAAGCCGGGCTGGGGCGAGGCCGAGCCGCCCAACCGATGGAGGTTCGAGGAAAAGTGGTGCTCGGCCCCGCTGTTGCGCCGGGTTTCGGAGTGAAAATCGCGGTCTTCGATGTCCACGCGAATGGTGAGGCGGACATCCGCCAAGTCGGGGAGCGGTTTGCCCGCCGCCTCAGAAACGGTGGGCCGTGCGAAATGAAAAATGGTCGTGTTGCGCCCCTCGAGCATGTCCGCCGTCATCCGAATCTCGGCGCGGCGGCCGTCCCCGGCAAGGGCGACGAACCTCCAGACCGCCGGCGGGCCGACCTCAAAGCCGGCCAGGTTCTGATAATCGAGTGGGGAAATAAAACCATCGGCGTTGATCCAGACGCGGATGCGTTTGGCCAGGACGTGGCGGTTGACCGGGAGCGTTGGGTGGAGGTTGGCCCCCAGCACGCAGTCGTACTTGGAATTGACCCGCCCCAGATCCACACAAAGCCGGGCCATGCCACCGCGGCCGTTGGTGAGCAGGACGAGGTCCGTGGGGTGGACGGGGAGCGCGGAGCAGGCCGCGGTCGAAGCCGAGGAGCGCGGAGCAGGCTCCTGGGTCAGGAACCGGATGGCCGCGCTCACCTCAGTCTGTCCCGCTCCGTAGCGCTCGAGTCGCAGTTGAGCGTCCAGCGCCGGACCAACCTCCGGGGTGGGAGGCTGGAACTTCGCCGCCAGCGGGGCAAAACAGGCCACGTGACCGGCCGCTACCGGAATCGACTCCACGTTGAGCACCGGTGTGCCGTCCAGCAAATCCAGCGTCGCCCGGAAGGGGGCGGGTTCCTGTATCAGCAGCCAGTGTCCAGGCGGAACCAGGGTCACGCGCCGCAAGTCGGCCAACTCCCAAAGGACCACGTTCGGGAAGACTGTGCCCCGGTGCGCGGCGGGCACCGAACCGCGCGCCAGTTCTTCGATCCAGGCACCGTCCCGAGCCGGAGTGGCGGGGGCCTGGTCGCCCGGAGTTTCGGGAGCGACGCCGCGTGCCAGGTGTGACACGGTCGCCAGGAAATCCGCCGGGGAATGCTCCACTGCGGCCGCGAGGGTGGGCCAGGCGAGACCGTCGACCGATTCGAGGAGTTGGAGTTGGTTCATGGCGGTTATCGCCCAGGCCGCTCGCGCTCGCGCCAGGCGATAGGCCACGCCATGGAGGCCGCGCGGCGTGGCGGTCGGGGCCAGGCAAAACGCCCCGCCCGGAGGCAAGGCGATCGCCAAGCCGCCCCGGCCGTCCGGAGTGATGACCGGCGCCGGTTGCCCCAGCAGGTCAGCCCATTCCGCCAGGGCCGGGAGTGGTTGGCCGGCCTGGCCCGCTTTGTCCGGGGTGGCCTGGCATCGGGCGACGCCCTCGCGGTTCAAGGCGAGCGCCCGGGCGTGATCGACGTCGGTATTCACCAGTACCAGGACGGTGTCACAACCCTCGGCCGAATCGCGCCGCAGCGCCCAGACCGGGGACTCGACGGCACTGATGCGGGAGCAATGCGCGCCGTCGAAAAAGCCCGGGTGGTCCGCCAACAGCGCATTGAGCCGGGCCAGTTCCGGCACCAGGTTTTCCAGGTTGTCCCAAGCCATCCCGGTTGAGCCGTGGACGCGGATCTTCTCGGTGGCCAGCCATTCCACACCGGCGGTGAAGCCGAAACCGCCACTCACACTCGAGAGCGCGCAAAGCCGGTTGCGCAAGAGGGACCAGGCACGGCCCCGGGCCGCCAAGCGCTCGTTATCGTGCGTCTCACTGTAATGGACCAGCAACCCGACCCGCGCACTCTGCTGAAAGCTATGGTCGAGGTAGCCGGCCACCTGTTGCGGCGAGTAGTTCTGGAACAACTCGGAGTAGGCCCAATGCATCCCGCCGTCGGTGAGCAGGGACTCGGTGGCGTCCCAGGCCCCGCCGAGGCCCTCGAGGAGGAAGAGTGTCTGCGGAAACTCCTGCTGCACGCGGGCGACAATGTATTGCCACGCCGGCATCGGCACTTTGTAGCCGGCGTCGCAGCGGAACCCGTCCACTCCGCGGCGGCACCAGGTCAGGAACATCCCGGCCAACTGGTCCCACAAATCCACATTGACATGCTGGAGTTCCACCAGGTCCTCCCAGGTGGTGCCCCAGGCCCCGGGACTGGCAAACAGCCCATCCGGCTGGCGCAGGAACCACTCGGGATGGTCTTCCTGGAGGCGCGAGCCCCAGCCGGTATGGTTGATCACAATGTCCAGGAACAACCGGGCGCCTCGCCGATGCACTTCGTAGGCGAGTTCGCGAAACTGGTCGATCCCCGTGGTGCGGCGATCGAACACCACCAGCGCCGGGTCGATCGCCGTCAGGTCCAGGGCGGCATAGGGGCTGCCAAACCGCCCGAACCGGGCATAGGTGGTGGGCGTGGGGTGGATCGGCAGCAGATGCACGATGCGGCAGCCGAGGGTGTCGATGATATGCGGCAGAAAGCGAACCAGGTCACGCAGCTTTCCCGAAGGGGGGATGACGGTGAATCCGTCCTGGTCCAGGGCGGCGAAGGCGGCCTCGCGCTTGGGGTCCGCCGTCGAGGCCGCGGTGCGAGTGGCGCCAAACATCCGCGCGAAGGCGCAGTAAATACTGTTGGCGGTGCGGTAGCCGTCCGGGTGAACCGCAACGCCCACGTCGGCGCCGGCCGGCCAGACCTGCCAGCCGCGCGAGTCCACCAGGTAGGCCTTCGCCTTGAAGAAACCCGGTTCTGCCAGCGGCAATTCCAGCTCCCAGCCGTCCCCCTGCCGGCGCATCGGCAGGTCGCGCCAGGAGGCGCCTGCCAGCGAAAGCCCGCGGGTATGCGCGCGGACGATCTCCTCGCGGAGCAACCCCGCCCGGCCGAGGTTGGTGCGCAGTTTGACAGTCCAACCCTCCGGCGCCCCGCGCCCGGCTCGGTCCCGCAGGGCAAAACGGACCCGATCCCCGACAAACCGCTGCAGGCGGTCGCCGGGAGCGGGCGTCATGACTGGATTCAATGCTTCCATACGTGTGTGTTTTCTGGATCGAAATTCCCGTTCGCCAGATACCATCCCCGATTTCCGCCCGAAAAGCAACCCGGGGGAAGACGGCCAGAGAGGCCATTCGAGGGACTAAGAACCCGTGTCCGCGGGCTTGGCGGCGGGCGTTTTCGGGGCGGTTTTCGCGGGGGCGGATTCCAGCCGATCGAGCACGCGCCGAACGAGGCCTGGGGGCAGGGCGTAGGTGGTTACGCGGCCGGCGCGCGCGATATTCAGGCCGATCGCCTTGCCATTCAAGTCCACCAACGGCCCGCCGCACAACCAGGGCGGCAGCACGGTATCGTGTTCAATGGCTTGTTCGAAGCCTTCGGCGCGCTGGCTGATCTCCCCCTGCATGCGGTTGGAGCTGCGCGAGAGATAAAACTGGGCGCGGAGGTCATCGGTTTTGGGGGTGAGCATCTGCACGTTGGCCTCGAGGCGCGCCTCGCCGCGCTGGAGGTGGAGTTTGACGGTCTGTCCGGAGCGGAATTCGCGCAAGCTTTCAATCACTTGCTCGCGGTTCGTCACGGGGGCGTCGTTCACCGCGAGGATCACATCCCCCGGCTTGAGTCCGGCCTCCGCCGCTCCCAGTCCCGGCATCACCTGGTCCACGCGGGGCGCCGAGCTGGTCAAATCAAACTGGACGCCGATGAAGGCGCGCTGGGGGCGAATCCGCCTGGGCAGAGCCGAGATAATGCCGATGGCATGCGGGGTTTCCGCCACGCCGGGCGTGATCGCCCATTGGCCGATGAACACTTCCCCGGCCGCCCATTGGATCGGTTGGAGGTCCGAGGCCTGCACCCGCACCAAGGCCAGGTCCTCTTCCTCATCTTTGCTGAGCAATTCCGCCGCCACTTCCTTTTCGTTCGCCAGCCAGCAGGTCAGTTTCCCGGCCCGGATCTCGCTCGCTTTGGTCAGCACCAACCCGTCCGCCCCCACGACCGTTCCCAGCGTCACGGTTTCCCCGTCCACGTTCAGTTTGACGATCGAGTTGCGCGTGGCTTGGGAGACCGGCGCCAGGGCCCGCATGGTTTCCTCCCCGCTGGTGAAGAAGTTCCGCGCCAGCGCCAGGGTCCGGACGGTCTCCTGGGAGAATGCGGCCGGCGCCAGCAGGCCAAGCCCCAGAACCACCCGCATGGGAATGAAGTTACGCATAGAACTCGGGTTACCGGCGTGATGGAGGGGCTTGGAGTTTGACGGCCAGCGAGAGCAGTTGGTCGCCGCGCTTGATTTGCAGGGCGAGCGTCTGGCCCGGATCGCCCTCGGCCACCCAGCGTTGGAAGGACGAGAAGGTCTTGATCTCGCGCCCCTCCACCTTCAGGACCAGGTCGCCGGTTTTGAGGCCGGCCTTGGCGGCCGGGCTGTTCGGTTCCACGGAAGTCAAGCGACATCCGACGGAGACCGTTTCGCCGGTCACGCCCGCGTAGGCTCGGGGCGGTTCGGTCGTGTCCTCGCGGCGGAGTTCGCTCCGGGCCAGGACGTCCCATCCTGCCAGGAACTGGGTGATCGGCACGTGGAAGTTCTCCGCTGTGGAATCGCTGATGGCGCTGTGGATACCGATGACCCGGCCGTACAGGTCAAATACCGGTCCGCCCGAGTCGCCGGGGCTAATGGTGCAGTCGGTTTGCAGGGCGTGGTCGGTGAGCAAAATGATCCGCCCCAGGCGAACCACGAGCGAGCGCTTGGCGTCAAAGCCCCCCGGATGGCCCAAGGCGAGCACCCAGTCGCCGACGCTGGTATGGGTCAACTCTCCGACCGGGACGTGAGGCCACGAAAACTTGTTCGTAATGCGCATGAGGCCCGTATCGCTTTCGCGGTCCACCCCCAGGGTCCAGCCTTGGGCGGTCTTGCCGTCCGGGAAGGTGAAGCGCACCGGGCGATTGGGGGAGCCGCAGACATGGCCCGCCGTGAGCACCAGGCCGTCACCCGTGATGATCACCCCGCTGCCGCTGCTGGAGGCTACCTCCACCGCGACTACGGCAGGCGATACGCGCGCGACGAGCAATTTGACCTGTTGCTCCATGGCCTTGAGGTCGGCGATGGACTCGGGCGCAGGCTTCAAGAAGCCGGCCGCCAATTCCCGGGGGTTCACCCGGGGAGGCACGGGCAAGAGGGGCACGGGCTGGCGGGCCGCCGAGAGTGAGTTGGTGGCGGCCGGCCGCGTCTCGGCCGCGAACACCGCGGCGGCCAGCGCCACGCCCGCCAGCCAGAGCATCGGCGCCCGCCACCGTTTGATTGAGGACCTGAACATCAGATGTTTTGGCCCGACGGCCGGCACGCCTTCTTCGGGCGCGCACCACCGTTGAACCTCAGGCAGTCTAACCCCGACCGCGCTCCCGTCAAGAAAGTCGACGAAACGACCCCAGCAGCACCCCCGCAGGTCTGCGCCACAAAACGGCTAGGGGGTATGCCGGGCTAGGGCGGCCCCTCGACCAGCGCCAGGGTCAGCGATCCGAGGGCGATGAGCTTGCGGCCCGCGGTGGCCTCGACCTTGAAACGAAACAGGCCGGCGAAATCGCCGTCGGCTTCCGCGCGCAACTCGAGGGTCAGGCCGGGGAGGGCTGGCTGCTTGTATTTCATCTGGTCGGCCGCGAGAAAATACATAGCGGGTCGTTGTGGCGGGCCCAGGGCGGCGAGTTTCTCGGTGAGGCCGAGCAATAAGCCGCTGGTCTGGGCGAGGGCTTCGGCGATCAGCACGCCCGGCATGATCGGGCGGCCTGGGAAGTGCCCGGCAAACTGCGGTTCGTCGGGCCGCAAGAGGCGCTCAGCCAGAATCCGCTTGCCGGGCTCCAATTGCGTGACCCGGTCCACAAACAGAAAGGGCGGGCGATGCGGCAGGAGTTCGAGGAGGTCGGCTAACTCGAAGGGCGGGTTCGTTTTCATTCTAGGATCGGTTCAGATCTTCCCAGACTGTCCCGGCATCCAGCGACTTGAGCTCCCGGGCCATGCGGCGATGGACGCGGTCGCAGAGGCTTTCGGCGGTGTCGCCCGGTTGTGGGAGTTCGGGGTCGAGGAAGCGGATGCGGTAGTGGTTGGGCTGGCGGGGAAAGACGCTGCCGGGGACTTTGGCCATGAAGGGAACGGTGGAGTGAATGATCACCGGGACGATCGGCACGCCGGCCTCGCGGGCGAGCTCGAAGGCGAGCGGGTGAAAGGGTTGGAGGCGGCTGCTCCGCGCGCGGGTGCCTTCGGGATAGATCAGCAAGCGGCGGCCGGCCGACAGAATCCGACGGCAGGAGGCGAGGGCGGCGGCCACCGAGCTGAGCCGCCGGGCGTCGATGCTCACGAGGTCGAAGGTGCGGGCCAACAGGGCATAGGTGACCTGGCGGGTGTCACGCGCCTTGATCAGCACGCCGAGCCGCGGCACCAGGCTCAGCAGGAGGATCGAGTCCATGAACCCGCGATGATTGGCGGTGAGGACGATCGGCCCGAGCTGCAGGGCGCGTTCCAGGCCGGACATTTCCACGATGCGGTACACGCCCAGCGCCGGGAGCCATCCGCGGGCGAACGGCGCGAGAAAGGCGCGCAGGGCGGTCTGCAAGAACTGATAGCGGAGGTTCGGGAACGGCATCAGCAGCAACAGGACGGGCGTGCCGAGGATGACGAACACCGCTTTGCACAAGACGTAACTGGCATAACCAATCGAGCAGAGGAGGACGGTGAGGGGATAGGGCCGCGGCAGGCGGGCGTTGGGGGTCGCGTTCATGCTTTACCGGTTTCCGAGGGCGCGGAACCGGAGCTTTTCGATTTTGGAACGTTCATTGCCCAGCGCGGGCTGGCCGGCCAGGGCGGCCGCGCACGCGGCGATCGCCTCGGGGCGGCGCCCCAGCGCCAGCAGACTCTCCGCGCGCAGCCAGGCGGTGCGGTAAAAGCCCGGGTTGTTCTGCTCCGCCTGGTCGGCGCAGTCGAGGGCCGGCTGGGCCTGGCCCTGCTTGAGCGCGGCCCAACCGGCCTTCAAGCTCTGCTCGGACGCGAGATAGCGTTGGTACTCGCCGTCGGCCAGGAGGGGATCGGCTGGGATCGACTGATCGGGCAGCGGACGGTCCAGGTTGTGCAAATCCAGGGCGATGAAGCGCCCCAATTGGTGAGGCGGGCAGGCCGCCCAGAAAATGCCATCGGTCAGATCCATGACCACCGCATGGGTGGAGATGAGGGGATTGAGCGACCCGCGGTGGCCGTTGCCGGCGGCGCGGTCGCCCGGCAGGCGGCGGTCACGGAGCAAGGCGGCCGCGCCCGGCGCGTCGAGGATGCCGGCCTGGCGGTTCAGGAGTTCTTCCATCCGCGCGTAGCGGGGGAGAGAGGTGTCCGCTTGGATGTATTTGAGATTGATGGGCTCGTTGGTCAGCGCGCCGGTCAGGTAATGATTGGCGCAGATGATCCGCGGCCCGCCGGACGGCTCGCGCACGACCATGCGATCGGGCGTTTTTTCGATGACCACGGCGCGGCCGTCGTTCCGGCTGGCGACCAGGAACATGGCCGACACGAAGATGCGGTGGCGGCCGATGATCTGCACGGCTTCGGCGATGGTGCGGGCGTGCTGGACGACATCGCGCGCGACGATGCAAGTCGGGGTCGCGGCCTGGCCGGGGAGGTCGGACGGGGCGCCGTTGATGAAGATGGCCAGGCCCTCGCGGTTCATGGCCGAGACACACCCTGTCATGCCCGCCCACGCCAGCGAAACAAACGGGATGCCCTCATCCGGCTCGAAGACGATGAGGATGCGTTCCTCGTCGAACACCGGGGCCGGCTCCCAGTCGAAGTTGCGTCCGACCAGCAGGTGGCCGTCGCGCGTCTGCGTATCCCACGCGGCGAAGCCGGTGCAACCGCGGTGCAACAGCGGGCTGTTCATCAGCATATACGAAATGTCCTGCGCCGCGTGATAGTTGAGCACGCGATGGAACGCCGGACCCATCTCGGGATGCGGGTCCGGGCAGCCGCGGGTCATGCCCAGGATTTCCATCTGGTATTCCGCCGGGATGTGCTGCTGGAGTTCCCGGTTCTTGTAGGTGACCAGGAACTTCAGCAGGAACTGGGTCCAACGATAGGGCGCCACGCGGTGGAGCAGCTCGAGCATGGTGTCTTCCTGGCGGCGGATCATCTGCTGCGTGAGCGCGGCGTTCGCATAGCCGATCTCGAACGGCGTGCCCGCCAGGTAGAGCACGGGCAAGCCCTCGCGCCGGTCCAGCCAACTGCGGCCCAGGGACACGCGAGTGCCGTGGACCTCGTTGGTGAGCCGGGTAATGGCCGGTGCCTGCGCCAGCACCGGGGGCCGGGCGACCCAGTGCCACATCAGTGCCCACATGAGGAGGTAGGTCAGGATGAGCAACCCCGTCAGGCCGACCACCCCCCAGGCCAGCCGGCGCAGCCAGCGTCGCCACCGGTTCATCGCGCCCCCTCTTGGGGTGAGGCGGCGTCCGCGGCGATCCGGAGATGCAATTGGTGCGTCACGGAATCCACATCGATCTCGGCGGGCACAGCGCCCTGCCAGCCGCGCAGCGGCGCAGAGCGGGAGATTGTGGCGTGAAAGACCCGGCACCCCCCGCTGACGAGTTCCAGTTCCTCCCAGCGCCGGCCATCGGCGCTGCAGACATAACGGGCCGTCCCGTCCTCCGGGCGGTTGGGCGCCTCGAGCACCAACCGGCCGTCGCCCAGGCGTCCCATTGGAGCCAGCGCCGGCGGCGGCGTGAAGAGCCAGCGTAATTCGCGCGTGACGTAGTCGCGCGCCCAAGCTTCGCGGAAGAGCGGCGTGACCTTCAACACCTCAGCCGCACCGTCGGCCCGCAAGCGCAGATCTGTCACCAGCCCGAGCGTGCTGATGACCGCTAGGTGCCAGCCTTCCGCGGGGGAAACCGTGAGCACGCCATCACACACGAACTGCCGCCCGTGGACAGTGATAATGGCTCGCTGGGCGGCCCGGTAGGTCGGGGGGAAGGCCCCGCGCACGGTTTGCTGCGCCACGGCGAACGCGGCGGTGTCGCCGGCCGCGGAAACGACCGGCCACGGTGCCGGGTCGCGTACCGGTCCGGTCAGGCAACCACCCGCGCACACCAACGCCAGCACCACGCCGAGCTGGCCGAAAACTCGCACCCCGGCGCGCCACGAGAGCGCTAGCCCGGATGTTCCACAGCGCTTCCAAACCCACCGGTCACCGGGGTGGTCGGATACGCTGCCGACTGGGAAGCCTGCGCACCGGGCCTGAGGCCAGCCGACCGCAAGACGGTGAGATGGGCCGGCCAGCCTCTCGGCTGTATCCCGTTCCCCGGGTCGAGGCCGAAGAGAAGCCGAATTTCGTTTGGGCAGGGTCCTCACTTGGGGTGGGAATTGTCCACGGGGGTGGCTCCGAGTGGTGCCATCGCCTGGCGGATCGCCGCCAACGCGGCGGGTTGGACGCGATCGAACGTTTTCGCCGGCAGGGGAGGGTCGGCCACTTGCTCGCTGAAGCGGATGTCGGTGAAATCGCCATCCACTTCCCGCAGGACGACCTGGCGGGTGCCGCGGAAATCGGGCGCGAGATGGATTTCGATGGCCTGCATCATTTTGCGCATGGCGGCCTGCTGGGGCTGGAGAATCACCACCGGTCCGTCCGCTGTGTTAGTGGCGCTGACCGTATATTCGTGCTGGCTGGCGGCGTAGCGGCCTTCCATGACCGCGCCGATCTGCGCCACCACGGTTTGCATCACGTCGGCCAAGCCCAGCTCTAGCTTCTTCCACTGGTCGTTGACCCGTTCGAACTGGGCGACGCCTTTGCCGTCGGAAATCAGAATCGAGGGGATGGGCTGGGTGATTTCCCAGCGGAGGCAGCCGGGTTTGCGGAAGCAGAGGCAGCCCTCGGACCGGAGCGGTTCCTGGAATAGGGAAAGGTGCCGTTCCTGGGTGAACCGGGTGAATACGGAGCTGACCCGGCCGGCATTTTGGGCGACCTGTTCGAGCAAGGCGGGGGTGGGATTGGTGGGCTGGGCGGCGAGCGGGGCGGCGAAAAGCCCGGCCAGGCCGAGGATTACCGGGAGGCCCTGGCGCGCCAAACAGCGGGCGTGGGAAAAGAGCGCTTGGGATGCCCGCGGTCGATGCTGCCTTTCGAGTTTCATGTGCCAGCAGTCTTCCCACAAGCGACCAGTTCGTCAAGGCGCAGGCAGGAATAGCCTTCCCGGTGCAGGCGATCCAGCAACCGCTCGACCAGGGCCACCACCCGCTCCGGGGGCACGCCGCCGTCGTGCAGGGCGATGATCGCGCCCGGCTTGAGGCCGCGCAATACTCGTTGCAGTATCTGATCGGTGCTGGCGCCGCCCAGATCGTAACCGCGAACGGTTGCGCCCACCACCCGCAGGGACATGGCGCGAGTGACGCGGAAGACCTGCGGGTTGGTGAGCATCATGGGGGGGCGAAAAAAAACCGGCGCGCGGCCCGCGGCTCGGGCGATTTCCGCCTGGGCCAATTCCAGGTCGGAGCGCAGCCGCGCCGCGCTGAACCAATTAGTGCCGCCGCTGTGCTCGAACGTATGGTTGCCCATGAGGTGATCGTCGGCGGCGATGCGGTGGGCCAACTCCCGGTACTGGGCGGCGCGCCTCCCGATGCAGAAGAAGGTCGCGCGGGTCCCCCGGCGCGCGAGCAGATCGAGCAGGGCGGGTGTGCTCGCCGGATCGGGCCCGTCATCGAAGGTGAGGGCGACCACTTTTTGGGCGGTCGGGACGTGGCACAAGCTGGAGCCGAACAGCCCCCATTCCGGGAACGAGACCCCCAAGCCTGCCACGAGGCCCGCGGTGGAGAACAGAACGCTCAAGGCGACCCAGCGCAGGGCGCCGGCGCTCAGGCAACCGATGGCGATCGCCAGTGTGGCGGTCGTCGCCAACAGCACTTGGTAGCGAGTCACGCGCATAAGCAGCACAGGGCATGACTGCCTTCGAGACCGAGGGTATAGAGCAGGACCGTGCGGGGCGGGCGCGCCGGTCCCGCGGGGCCAGGCAGGCCGGCCCGGCACAACGCCGGGTCGATCTCGCCGCACACCAGGCCTAAGGCGACCAGGAACCCGAAGGCGGAAGCGGAGTGATGCTCGCCGCAGGCCTGCTTGTAGGCGCCGCAACTCAACGCTTGCCCGCGCGATTCCCCGAGCATCGCCGCCACCTCCCGGTAAGCGTCGTCCCAGTGCCCCCAACCGTTCGCGCCGGTCAGCAGCAGATCCACCGAGGCGAAGGACACCCCATCGCGCTCGAGGGCCGCGCGAATCCAGGCCGCTTCGCTTTGGGCTGCCGGTCGTCCGCCGGCCTGAGGGGCGAAGCGTCCGAAGTGGACACCGGCCAGGCGAGCCAAGGGCCGGGTGGCCCGGTCGGCTCGGGCGAGCGTGAACACCGCCGCGCCTTCGCCGGGCAGGGGGCGTTGCCGCTCGCTCAGTTCGTCCGCGAACGGCCGGAGAGGCGGTGTCTGCTCGTCCCACCAACCCCAGCGTTCACCAAGGGCCTGAAGGTAGGGGCTGAACTCGTCGGCGGCGCCGGCCAGTGCGAAATCGGCACGCCCCTGGCGCAGTTCGTGGGCGCAGTGCCACAAGGCGATTTCAAAGGAGATTTCGTGTTGTGTGGGCGTGGAGTTCAACCCGCGGAGATTAAACTCAATGGCCAGTTGCGAGGCGCAGGCGTTATGGACCGAGTTGGCGAACCGGCCTGCCAGCGGCGCGCGCTCCTCGTTGAGCAGCAGGTTCTCGGTGAAGGCCGCGGTGTCCGCCAGGCATCCCAGGCCGGTGCCGATAGCGGCGCACACGCGCTCGGGCGAAAGGGAGGCGGGAAGACCACCCGGGAGGCATCCCTTGGCGGCCAGCAGCGTCATGAGCTGCAAGTGTCCCAGCCGGCGGCGTTTGGCGGCGGGGATGGCTTCGTTGGCGCCCAAGTCGCCGCAGCGGTAGGCGCGCATCCGGCCCAACGGGAAGGGGGCGGCCCAATCCTGCCAGGAAGGGGCGGCGCCGCCATTGGCCAGGGCGGCGCGCACCGAGGCCATGGTGGTTCCGCTGGGGCTGACCAGGCCGGCACCGAGCACAGCCAGGGCGGGTTCCGAGGGGTGCCGGACCGGACCGGAGGCCTGAGGGGCGGGGGAGGCTTCGGCGCTCGAAAAGATGAGCGCGACATTATTGCCCCCGAAGCCGAACGAGTTGCTCAAGAGGTGGCGAAGCGGGCGGTGGTGGAATTCCCGGACCGGCTCGAGTCCAATCCTGGGGTCAACGTGCTCGAAGCCAGGGTTTGGCGGCACCGCCTGCTCAGCCAACGCCCGGATGCAAACCACGGCTTTGATGGCGCCGCTGGCCCCGAGGGTATGGCCGAAGAAACGTTTGACCGAAGCGAAGGGCGGCACACGGTTGCCAAACACGCGTCGCAGTGCCTGGGCCTCCACCAGGTCGTTGTCCGGCGTGCCGGTGCCGTGCGCGCTGATGAAATCGATGGCTGACGGCGCCAGGCCGGCCCGCTCGAGCGACCGCTGGATGGCGATGGTCGCGCCGTCGCCTTGCGGGTGGGGCGCGGTGGCGTGGGTGGCGTCGCAACTCGTGCCCCAGCCGGACAAGCGCGCCAAGATGCGGGCGCCGCGCGCGCGCGCGGTCGGTTCGGCCTCCAATACCAACATGGCGGCGCCTTCGCCCAGGCTGATGCCGGCGCGGGCGGCGTCGAAGGGCCGGCAACCGCCGGCATCCAGCAGGAGCAGGGAACCGAAACCATTGAGGGTCAACCGGGATAAACTGTCCGCGCCACCGGCCAGGATGACATCCGCGGCGCCGGCGGCTATCAATTCGGCCGCGGTGGCGAGGGCGAGGGCTCCCGCGGAGCAGGCGGTGGAAAAAGTTGCCACCGGCCCGAGCGCGCCGAGGCGTCGCGCGCACAGGTCGGTGGCGGAGGCGCATTCGTGGTAGCGAGCGGGTCCGAACCGGCGCGGCTGCTCCCGCAGCAGGCGGTGGATGAGGCTTTCCGTGCCCAGGAAGCCGGCCACGGTGGACCCGAGGAGCACTCCGGTCCGCTCGGCGCTGGCGGGATCCGCCGGGAGCGTCAGTCCGGCCTGGTCGAGGGCTTGCTGCGCGGCGATCCAGGCGAGTTTGTCAGAGCGGGAGCCGCGGGTGTTTCCGGCCAACTGGTCGACGGCGGCGCGCACCTGGCCGACCAGCGCCCGCCCGTGGCGAGGCGACTCGAAGAGCGTCAGCGGCCCCAATCCCGTGCGCCCGGCGCGCAAGGCGTCCCAGACTTCTTCCACGCCGCAGCCCGTGGCAGTGATCACGCCCAGGCCGGTGACAACTAGAGGTCGGCCTGACATCACTTCCGGTGCTGCAGCACGTATTCCTCGAGTGATCGGTAGGTGGCGAAGGCCCGTTTGGCGACCTCCATTTCCTGAATCAGAATCCCGTAATCCCGCTCCAGTAGGGAAACCAGGTCCAGGGCGTCGAGCGAGTCGAGCCCCAATCCGGCGCCGAAGAGCGGTTCGTCGTCCTTGATGTCCGCGGCGGCAACCTCTTGCAGATTCAAGGCCTTGATGATCTTGTTTTTAAGTTCGTCCGTCAGCGATTCCATAAATCGAGCGCTTCAGCCGGCGGGGCCGGCCGTCGGGTTGCCCGGCGAGCAGAACGACCGTGCCAGCCGTGGCAGCGCATCCGAGCGCCACGGAAGTTCACGGCTCCCGCTCGTGCGTGGACCTAGCAACACCGCGCAGCCTTGCCAGCCGCCAGAGGGTAAATCATCCGGGGAAAGCGCGGAGGCCGCAATCTTTTTGTCCAGTTGATCGCAGGCGACGCAGACGCAGGCGCCCGCCTCGCCGCGCTTGAGCCAGCCCAGGGCGGCTTCGAGGGCGCCCCCTTGGCCGGGGACCGGCAACAGGCACAGGACCGGCCCGCGAAACCGGTAACGGATGCAAATTTCGCCGAGGACCGTGCTGGGCAGCGTGTAGGCAAAACCGCTGGCCAGGGGCATCTGGAGAAACCGCAGGTCCGTGGCGGTGCAGCCGGATCGGGTTTCCACGCAGACGCCCACGGTATCTCGGCGCGCGGGTTCCATCGTCTCGAAACCGGCGTCGAGCAGTTCCACCGCCATGAGTCCCAGCCGGCTCAGGAGGTCCATGCGGCCAAAGCGGGCGGTTTCGGAGTTAAAGAGCGAACTCCAGCGCAGGGCTTCCAAGTCTCCGCGTTGCAGCGCCTCGGCGCCGGCCGCGGGCCAGGGGCGCCGGCCCGTCCGGTCGTTCCCAAAGCCCTCAGCATCGATGAAGCTGGCGGCGTGAATCACGAACTCGTTCACGCGCCCCCCCATTCGAGCAGCAGGGCGGCGTTGGTGCCGCCGAAGCCGGCGTTGAGCTTGAGCAGGCGCCGCAGCGAGGCGGCGGGGCGCGGGGCCCGCAGCAACGAGTCCGGCACCGAGGGGTCGGGCGTCCGCAGACCTGCGGTGCCCGGCAGGATTTGCTGTCGAGCGGCGACCAGGCAGACGAGGGTTTCGAGCAAACCCGCGGCGCCGAGGGTGTGGCCGAACCAGCCTTTGCTGGAGCAGTAGGGCGGGACCCGCGCGCCGAACACCCACCGCAGCGCCATCCCCTCCATCGCGTCGTTGTAGGGCGTGCCGGTGCCGTGCGTGTGGACGAAATCAACCGCCTCCGGCGGGGTGCCGGCCTTTTGCAGCGCCCGGAGGATCGCGAGCGCCAGGCCCGAACCGTCGCGGGAAGGGCCGGTGAGATGATTGGCGTCGTTGCTGCTGCCCCAACCCGTGACGGTGAGCGCGGGCGGCGCCAGCGTCTCAGACCGGACCAAAACCAGGGCGCCGGCGCCTTCCCCCAAACTCAACCCTTTGCGGTCGGCGTCGAAAGGACGGCACCCCCCCGGTTCGAGCGACTTGAGGGTGCTGAAACCCGAAAGCACGAAATCCGAAAGCAAATCGACCCCCACGACGAACACCAGGTCGGCTTGGTCTTCCTCGATGAGGAGGGCGCCTTGCTGGATGGCGAGGAGGCCGGAGATGCAGGCGGTGGAGACGCATTGCACGGGACCGGTGATGCCGTGGGCGGCGGCGAGGTCCGCCGCCAGCAGGGCGGGGAAGAGTTGGCGCTGGGCGATGGGCGAGCAGGGCTGCTGGCGAAACTCACGTTCCAGCGCCGTGATTTCGGCCTTGGTGGTCGAGAGCACCAGGCCGCGCCGCGAAGCCGGCGGCGCGGACCATCCGGCCTGCCCCGCCCCCGAAGGCGTCGCGCGGTCGTCCGCCCGGCGGTTCCAGAGCGGGTTCGAGGCCTCGCGCAGGGCGGCATCGGCCAGCAGGAAGGCCGGGGTGTCGGCGTGGGCGGGATCGCGTTGGCGGAGTTCATGCCAGATCTCCTCGGGAACGAACCCGGCCACGGTGGATTGAAACCCTTTTCCCGCCAGTCGAGGGCACTCGCGCAGGCCGCTGGGGTGGTCGCGCACGGCCGCCTCGAGTGTTTCGAGTCCGAGACCCAGCGCGCTGACCGCGCCGCCGGTGGCAATGGCGGCTCTCCGGGTGGTCAAGGCTGGATCCATAGGTTTGCCCAGGCGCGATGACGCTCGACCATGAATGGCGGCAGGGTCAGGAGCAGTTCGCCCTGAAGGTTCGTGAAGACCTGTAAGCTGCTGCCGAAGGCGAGGAGGCTATGATCGCTCTGGCGGCGGATTTCGTATTCGAACTCCAACTTGGCGGCCTCCGATTTGAAGAGGCGGGCGGTTGCCGTCAGGGTGTCGGCCAACAGCGCGGGGGCGAGATAATCCACCCGCAGTTGCGCCACGGGCGCCGGGGTGTTATGCGCGAAGAAGGTGGTGTAGTCCACGCCGTAGCGGCGGCCCAGGGCGCGGCGAGCCTCTTCGAGGTAGGTGACATAGTGGCCGTGCCAGACGACCCGCATCGAGTCCACCTCGTGGAAACGGATCGGGATCACACAGGTTTCCTCGAGATATGGCTGGGGGGCGGGCTGGGTGAAGCCCTGGATGCGGCGGCGGGTAAGTCCTGGCGGGGTAGCACTCATGAGCGGTTCCAATAGGGGAAGAAATTGGCCCACTGAAAGGGGTAGCGGCGAACGAGCGTTTCGAGACGGTCCGCGTAACGCTGGGCATAAGCGGCCGCGGCCTGGGGATCGGCACGAAGTTGATCGCGGCTGACAAACTCCGGCGGGAGCGAGGCGAAGCGATAGCAACCCAGTTTTTCACGGACCACGAACACCTGAAAGAGGGGCGCCCCGCTGGCGGCAGCGAGGCGATAGGGTCCCACGGGCAGGCGCGTCCGGCCGCCGAGGAAACTTACTTCCACATCCGCGCCGCCGAAGGAGCGGTCGCCGAGCAGGGTCACGATTTCGCCCCGGCGCAACGCGGCCAGGATGGGCACACTGCGCAACGGATTGTCGTCCGCGGTCAAGATGCGGAAGCGCTTTCCGGAGGCGGCCGAGTTCAACAGCCCTTGGAGGCTGGCCAACTCACGTTCGATGACGATGAGATTGACTGGGATGTCGAAGCGGCCCAGGAAATGCCCGCCCAGTTCGGGGCAGCCCAGGTGCGCGCCGAGGAGAATGATGCCGCGGTGTTGTTCCAGGTAGGGATGAAACTGGTCCTCGCCCTCGAACACGCATTGGATAGAGTGGCGGCCCATGAGCACGGCCAGGCGGTCGACGAGGGTAATACCGTGGGCGAGGAAGTGCCGGTAAACCAGCCAGGGACGCCGCCAGGCCGGCAGCGGGCCGAGCAACCGCTGGAGGTAATCCGTGGAAGCGGCATAGGATTGCCGGTGGGCGACGGTGAAATAAGCGGCCACGAAGAGCAGCCAGAGATAGGCGGGCCAGACGCCGAACCAGCGGATGAGTTGGATGAAGAACCAGTTGCCGAAGTAGCCGCCCCGCATGCGGCCGGACCAGGGTGCCGGCGAAGCCGGGGCCGGGTCGCGGGTGCCGGTCTCGATGCCCGGAGAGGTCTCCATCACCCCAGGGTGCGCCGCACGTCCGGCGCGGCTGGCCGGGCCGGCATCCATTGTTGCGCGCCGGCAGTCTGCAGTTTCTCCGTGAGCGCGCGGATATCCTCGTAGAGCGGCCGGTCCGTGGACAGGTGCGGGGAAATCCCGCGGACCAGGCGATGCAGCTTGCGGAAATCGCGGCCCATAATCTTGGGGCCGCGCAGGTCGGCGGCCTGGGCCAGGGCCAGGGCCTGGATGGCGGTCAGTTTCCACACCTTCGGCAGCATCTCGCGTGTCATGCGGGCGGCGATGCAGCCCATGCTGACCACGTCCTGGTTGTTGGCGTTGGTGGGGATGGTCTGCACGGAAGCCGGCGTGGTCAGGATCCGGCATTCCGCGGCGAGCGACGTGGCCAGCAACTGACACCCCATAAAACCCGAGTTGAGTCCCGGGTTGTCGGACCCCGTCAACATGGGGGGGAGGCCGAGGCTGTAGCGCCAATTGACCAGGCGCTCGAGCTGGCGTTCGAGCAACAGCCCCACTTTCGCCAGGCCCAGGCGCAGGTAGTCGCAAGCCATGGCGATCTGCTGGCCGTAGAAATTGCCGCAGTGAATCACCGAGGCGGTGTCCGGGAAGACCAAGGGGTTGTCGGTGGAGGCGTTCAACTCGCGTGCCACGATGTACTCGATGTGCCACAGCGCCTCCTGGACCGCGCCGAGAATCTGCGGCGTGCAGCGCACCGAATAGGGGTCTTGAATCTCCACGCCGGGTTCGGCCGGTTTGGCGTTGGAACCCCACTGGTGCGTGGCGATCTGGTGGTCATACCGCGGGTGGGTGCGCAGGTGGCGGGCGATGCGCTCGGCCACGGCGGACTGGCCGCGGAACCCGCGGGCTTTATGCACCTGGCCGCACAGGACCTCGGGCGCCGCCCACAAGGCTTGAAACAGGCAGGCCGAGAGCAACTCCGACCAACTCAGCAGGGCGGCCGTTTCCCGCACCGCCAGCGCGGCCAGGGCCGTCATGACCGAAGTGCCGTTCACCAGGGCCAGCCCCTCCTTGCATTGGAGCGTCACCGGCCGCAGCCCGTGGCGACTCAGGGCCTCGCCGGCCGGGAGTCGCTCATTGCCGACGCGGGCGTGGCCGAGTCCCACCAGCAGGCGGGACATGTGGGCCAGGGGCGCGAGGTCGCCGCTGGCGCCCACCGAGCCTTCGCAGGGGATTTCCGGCAGGAGGTCGTGGTTGAGGGCGCCCACCAGCAACTCCACCACCTCGGGGCGGATGCCCGAGTAACCGCGCGCCAGCGCGTTGGCGCGCGCTGCCATGATGGCGCGGGTCTCGACGGGGGAAAACAAGGCGCCTTGCCCGACCGACAGATGATGCAGCAGGTTCAACTGGTGCTGGGCCAGATCTTCCTGGTTGACGCGGGTGCCGCTGAGCGGGCCAAAACCGGTATTGATGCCGTAGATCGCGCGCGGTTCGGCGGCCAGCTTATCCACCAGCGCGCGGCTTTGCTTCATGCGCCGGCGTGCCGAGGCGGTGATTTGGCAGGGCTGCCGATCGCTGGCGACGCGCCACAGGCTGGCAAGTGTCAGGGTGTGGCCGTCGAGTCTGGTCATGGGCAGAGGGGAAGGGCTAACCGGCGGCTGGGCGCGTTAGCGCAGCCACCAGGCACCGGGGTGTCTTGCTCATGAAATGTGGCTGAATGATCATTTCGGCGATTGAACGCCCCATCTTCTACCCGAACCCAGACGGCACCCGCAAGCACGTTCTCCTTTTTTGAGTGGTTGGCGATCGGTGGAGGGGAGGGTTTGTCAACGCGCTTCACGGGAGTTTTGTTTATTTTTACCTTTCCGTATGGCAGGAACTCAACGGCCTACGGGCTCGCAATGACCCGATAAAACCCTTTCCCTTGGAGGCTGACGTTGACGTTGGTGTCCACCCACAACTGAACCGGTTGCGTTAATGTGATATTCGTGATGGTAGTCCAGTTGGTGGGGGATCCCACCGTGGTAGCATACTGAATGCTGAGGGTTTTCCCAACCGATCCGGTCAGGGTCAGACCTGCATAGAGGCCAAGCGAAACGCCGGCGGGGTTGACGATCAAGGTGGCGAAACCACTGGAGACACTTCCGTAAAGGTTCGTGACTTGAACCGAGAACGTGCCTGCGTCCGTGAAGTCGAGGTTCGTCAGCGACAGAGTCGCATTCGTTCCCCAAACGATCGGCACGCCATCGAAATACCATTGGTAGCTCAGCGGCGGGGTGCCTTGACAGGGCACTGAGAACGTGGTCCCTTCACCCCAATAGCCCACGGTGCTGACGGGTTGGGTCAGTAGTTGCGGGGGGGACAAGACGGTAAGCGTGACGTTGCTGCTGAGGCTGTAACCCCAGCGGTTGGTGATGGCCACCGAGTAGGTTCCGCTTTGTTCAAACTGGGCGTTCGTCAAGCTGAGTGCCGCTCCAGTGCCGTTGGTGATGGCCACTCCATTGAATCTCCATTGGTAAGTCATCGGCACCCCCATGGCTTCCACCGTCAGGACGACATTGGACCCGGCACGGACCGTCTGCGAGGTGATAACTGGCGCGCCGAGGACCGTCAAGCTGGCCAGTCCGCTGGTGACGCTGCCATAGGCGTTGGTGATGACCACGCCGTAGTTGCCCGCGTCGCTCGCCGCCGTCGTCGCCAAGGTCAGAATGTTGGAAGCGGAACCGTAAGCCGCGCCTCCATCAACCAGGTCCACGGAGTCCTTTTGCCATTGGAACCCCAGGGGCGGAACGCCCACCACGCCCACCCCGAAAACGGCGCTGGTTCCGTTAGTGACTACCAGGGTCTGCGGCTGTTGCGTGATATGCGGAGCGGGGCCAAATGGTGAACTGATATAGACAGCCGGGGTGCTCGTATAACCAGATCCAGGGTTGGTGATAGACACCCCGACCACGACTCCGTTGGTAACGGTTGCGCTCGCGGTGGCGCCGCTGCCGCCGCCGCCCAAAATGAACACGAGGGGCGTGTTGGTGTAGCCGCACCCGCGATCGGCGAGCGACACGCCAACCACGAACCCGTTGACCACGTTCGCGGACGCCGTCGCACTGTAAGGCACGCAAATGGGTGCGACTGACTCGGAAGCAAACAACTGGGAAACTTCGTTTGTGGACAACGCCCGGTTGTAAATGCGAACGTCGTCAATCAAGCCGCGCCACGCGTACCGCGGGACCAGCGCATTGCCGCCTGGCATAACTTGCAGATCATAACTCGAACCGCCTATGCGGAACGGCAGGCCGCCTGCTCCCGCCAGCGTCGTCGGGTTGACGGAGGATGTGCCGCGCAAACCGCCGTTGACATACATAGAGACCAAACCGGTGTTGTCGATGGTGAGGACGCCGTGGTACCAGACGTTGGTTGTCGGGTGAACGGTTCCGGAGGTGGTACAGATGACCGAAGGATAAAAATAGGCCAAATCGTTGGTCAGGTGCAGCAAAATCTCCCCGGATATGAGGCCGAAAGCCCCCGCCGAGGCGGCATTATCCGACTGCTCGCGACCCACTAGATTCATATACGCGCCAGACGAACTCGGATAGTCCACATTGATCACCAGATTTGATGCCAGGAGGAACCAGCAGGAATACGAAATCGGATAATAGGGGAGATTACCCAAGGTCGGACAATCGATGGCGGAATTAGTCCCACGGGCGCCTGAGAATTGCGCCGCTTTGCCGGGTACCCCAAATCTGTCCTGGGAGAAGGAAACGTTAAGCAAGACGCCGTTGTTCCCGTTGCCGCTCGCGTCATTTGCATTGCCAGCAAGCGGGTAGTACGCGATCAACCCGTTGGTGGGAACCGTCTGAGCTCGGACCTGGATTGCCAGGGCCAACGTTAAGGTGAGGATTCCAGATAGTGTACCTATTCCATGTGTTTTCATAAGCTTCTACGCTCCACGCCGAATCAGCGTGTCCATCCCTCCTGCAGCAACTTCAAGCCCGGCGAGCATTCGTCCGCGTGATGTCCTGTTTGTACAGAAATGCCGCATTAGGACTTATCGTCTATACTTCACGTGCATGGCACACAAGTGAAAAACCTCCAAGAGTGAATCTTCGCCCCGTCCCCTCCATGGCGACCATCGGCTAATCGGGCGCTACTGGGAGAGGGCAGAGGGGCAAACGAGAACGAGATCCGAAACGCCGCCTACCCGGGCGATTTCAACCGACTTTTTCATCGCCTAAGGCCAATACAGCCTACATCTGTCGGGCGCGGAAGAACCGCTTCGGGTCGGACATGGCGGACGGCTGGAAGACGCGAAAGGCATTGGTCATCGACACGGAGTCGATCGACGTCCACAACGCGCCGGCACCCAGCCGGGCGGACGACTCGAGGCTATAGGTCCTATTGGTCGCGCCGTACAGAACCAGTTGCGCGCTTTGATCCGGTAGGCGCCAGAGGTCGACGATGGGCGGGTCGGCGATGAACTCCGCGACCCGGAAGGTGGTCTGGGGAGGCGGCGTCGCGGCGAAAGCCTGAAGCGAGTTGGTCAGCGCCACCCGTGCCAGGAAGGTCCACGGGCTGGCCGGCGAACTCAAATCCCTCTGTTCGACCCAGTAACTATGCCAGGCTTGGCCCTGGAGGACCATCGCCGGCGAAGGTTGCGTGATCAGTCCCGGCAACGTCACCGCCACGTTGGCCAGCAGAAAAACCGTTCCCGGGTTGATCGGGACCACGCCGCCGTCCTGACTCACGAGAGTCGAGGCTCCGTCGGGTGTCAGGAAAGCGGAGAGGCGGGTGAGATCGAGCCTGCTGTTGACGCCTTTGGCTGCAAAGTTGACGCTGCCGCCGGTGACGCTCTCCAGCCAGCCCAGGTCGATCTCCCCTCCGTTTACGGCGTTGACGTCCAATCGGCCACCCGCGGCTACGACGACGTTGGTTACGGCCGTCAGGTCGATCCGACTTCCCGGCCCCGTAGCCGTGAAGGCCAGGTTGCCGTTGGTTACGAGCAGGCTGGGGAAATTCGTCAGGCTCAGCACGGCGCCGTCCTGCGCAGTGAACGAAGTGCCACCCACCGATACCAGGCCGGGAAAGAAACGCGTAATGCCATCTAAGACAATGGCGCAGTCCCCCAGTGTCTGGATTTGGGCCGTCGAAATCGTGCCGCTGGCATTCAATGTCAGCGTGGTGCCGCTGAGTGTCCGTACGGCGCCGTCGAGAATGGCGCCGCCGTTGGTCGCCAGGAGACTTGACCCGCCGGCGGGCACCGGGTTGATGAGCTGGGATAGCGAGGACAGGTCCACGACGCTGTTGGTCCCGTCGGCCAGCACCTGAATGCCGCGTGTGTAAGTCGCGTCGCCCCAATACGCATTGCTCATCTGGACCACGGCGCCCAGCTCGATCCGCCCGCCCGCCGCGGCTTGGATCTGCAGGAAACTCCACCAGTACGGAGAGCTGGTCACGTTCGTCATATTCGATAGACGCAGCACGCTGTTCGCCCCGGTGACCGACCAGTGAAAGCTGCTGTTCTGCACCCCCGGCTCCGTGCAGGCCGTCACGGCCGGCAAACTTAATACGGCCCCGCCACCCACCAGGAGATTGGCGCCGTCGATCACACCGACGTTTGGTGTGCTGGCCGTAGCGCCATTGGTCAACACCAACGTCGTGCCGCTCAGGTTGGTGAGTGCGCTCAAGTCCACCGCCACGCCATCGGCGATGAGTGTGCCATTGGCAAAGTTCTGTAATTGGCTCGTGGTCGGAGCGGTTCCCCGCGCCACCAAAGTGCAGCCCGACATCCCCCGGATGGTGCCGAGATCAGCGGCCCCCCCAAACGTGGTGCCGCTGACGGTGAGCAATTGGCCGGTGAGCAGCACCCCGCCGTTGGTCGCGATGAGACTGGACCCGCCGGCGGGCACGGGGTTGATGAGCTGCGTCAGCGAGGATAAATCCACCAGGCTGTTGGTCCCGTCGGCCAGCACCTGAATGCCGCGTGTGTAAGTCGCGTCGCCCCAATACGCATTGCTCATCTGGACCACGGCGCCCAGCTCGATCCGCCCTCCCCCCGTGGCTTGGATCTGCAGGAAACTCCACCAGTATGGGGAGCTGGTCACGTTGGTCATACTGGCCAGGCGCAGCACGCTGCCCGGCCCGCTGGCCAGCCAGTGAAAGCTGCTGTTCTGCACCCCCGGCTCCGTGCAGGCCGTCACGGCCGGCAAACTTAGTACGGCCCCGCCACCCACCAGGAGATTGGCGCCATCGATGACGCCGACGTTCGGCGTGCCGGCCGTGCCGCCATTAGTCAACACCAGCGTCGTGCCGCTCAGGTTGGTGAGTGCGCTCAAGTCCACCGCCACGCCATCGGCGATGAGTGTGCCATTGGCGAAGTTCTGCAATTGGCTCGTGGCGGGCGAGATTCCCCGCGCCACCAGGGCGCATCCCGAAACCGACCGGATGGTGCTCAGATCCACCGTCCCCCCGAACGTGGTGCCGCTGACGGCGAGCAATTGGTCGGTGAGCAGCACCCCGCCGTTGGTGGCTATGAGACTGGACCCGCCGGCGGGCACGGGGTTGATGAGCTGCGTCAGCGAGGATAAGTCCACCAGACTGTTGGTCCCGTCGGCCAGCACCTGGATGCCGCGCGTGTAACTCGGGTCCCCGGAATAGGGAGTGTTCATCTGAACCGCCGCGCCCAGCTCGATCCGCCCTCCCGCCGTGGCTTGAATGCCCAGAAAGCTCCACCAGTACGGGGAGCTGATCACGTTGGTCAGGTTGGCCAGGCGCAGCACGCTGCCCGCCCCGCTGGCCAGCCAGTGAAAGCTCGAGTTGGCCACGGCCGGGGCCACATACTGTCCCGCCGCGGGGAGCGACAGCACCGCGCCGTTGGTGACCAGCAGACTTGCCCCATCGATCACGGTTGGACCGGAGACTGTCAGCAAGGTGGCCGGCCCCGCGGCAATAAGCACCTGGCCCGGCGAAACCGTAAAGACCCCACTGATGGAGGACGAACCTGAGGTGACCGCCAGGGAGCCGCTTGCGAGGGTCAAACCCTTGGCGCACTGGAGGCTGCGGACCGCCACCGCGCCGCCGGAAATGACCACGGCCGCGCTTCCGCCGTTCGTGATGACCACGTCATTGGTCGGGGCCGGCGTTTGGTTGCCCACCCAGTTGAGCGGGTCGGACCACGAACTCCCATCACCGGCACCCGCCCAATAATTCGTGTCCGCCCAGGCGTCCCGGGGAAGCGCCAGCGCCGGCCCATAGAGAAAAGGCAAGCACAACCACCGCGCGATATGCCGCCGTGATAAGAAGTAACGGAAATTCATAGCGCCGAATCTTTGCGTGAAGTGTTCATGACGTGGTTGCCGCCATCCAGATATCAGTATAAACAAAGCGTGGATTACGGTCAAGCTATTTCTGATCGATCCTACGGATCCGGCTCCCGAACCACCGTCGGGTTCGGCCCACGGGTTCAGAGCGCAAGCCAGCGTCAGCCAGGGACTGTCGGTGAACTTCTGCGGCGAAGTCCACGGGGACCTGGTTCCATTCCCACCACTGGGCACCCCAGTCGAACACATCCCTACTCTCGGCAGCCGCAAGCGGTATACTGCTGCGCTCCGCGACCTGGAGGCCCACCTGTACCAGACCGCATGACACACCCTCCGCTCCATCGAGGCATCGAGCGGACTGGTGGTTTGGTCTGGGTTCGGTTTAGAATGTAACCTCGGGTTGAAACCTAATGAACAAAAGCCAGTTATTGACGCAGATCATCGGCCGGTTGAGCGAGAGCCTGAGCGTGTTGCACCGGGCGGCGCGTGCATCCCACGCCGAGGCGACGCACGAGAGCAGCAAGGCCGAAAACAAGTACGACACACGCGGGCTGGAGGCCGCCTATCTCGCCGGCGGTCAGGCTCGGCAGATCAAAGAAATCCTGGACGCCATCAAACTTTACCAATCACTGCCGGTCAGGGATTTTGCCCCCGACGAGGCGGTCGATTTAACCGCGCTCGTGGAACTGGATTGCGACGGGAGCCAATCGGAGTATTTCATTGGCCCGAAGAACGGCGGTTTGGAGATAGAATATGAGGGCAAGGAGGTGACCGTGATTACGCCGCAGTCGCCCCTGGGCCAGAACCTGATGGGAAAAAAGGCGCGCCAGCGCTGGAGCGCCAAAGTCGGTGGCCGGGTCATGAAGTACCAGGTCGTGTCGGTTCGTTGAAAGCGGCCGGCGGGGAGGCCTTTGGCTGATTTACAGCGCGGAATGAGGCGATGAAGTTGACAGGAGAAGGAACTGGGTTTATGCATATTTCGCTCAATCGCGAAATATAGAAGTAAAGCATGCGAGACCTGATCAAGATCACCAAGGCATTGGCCGATGCGAACCGCATCCGGGTGCTGCTGGCGCTGCGCGGCGGGGAGTTGTGTGCTTGCCAGATCACCGAGCTTTTTGGGCTGGCGCCCTCGACCATGTCGAAGCACCTGTCATTGCTTTACCAGGCGGGGCTGGTGGATTCACGCAAGGAGGGGCGGTGGATTTATTTCCGGCTGCCCGACGGGAAGGCACCGGCGACGGTGAAGCGGGCGATTGAGTGGATAACGAAAGCGGCTCAAGAGGAGCCGCGCATCCAGGAGGATGCCGCGACCTTGGGGAAGATTGTGAAATTAAATCCGAGTGAATTATGCAAACGGCAATGTCGATGAACCACACACCTACCATTCTGATTCTCTGCACTGGCAACTCGTGCCGGAGCCACCTGGCGGAAGGCATCCTGCGCCGGGCCCTGGGGGATGGTTTTGAGGTGCAGAGTGCGGGCTCCAAGCCGGCGGGTTATGTG
>Ga0316222_1001647_pt1 | contig 26376 bp, 19 predicted proteins | sample TBH18011metaG_FD_206008 | JGI IMG/M metagenome (GOLD analysis project Ga0316222, IMG submission 206008) | Freshwater microbial communities from Trout Bog Lake, Wisconsin, USA - TBH18011 | ecosystem: Environmental > Aquatic > Freshwater > Lake > Hypolimnion/Profundal zone | place: USA: Wisconsin... | reverse complement strand
TCGACATCACCACGGATGCCGTGGTGCCTTCGCCCAGGCTCTGGGTATCAGGCCGCACGCGCAGGCCAAAGTAGCATCCAATCAGGGCAATCAGCACGCCAAACACGGTCGACTTGAACAGCGCCAAACCGAGATTGGCGGCCTGCACCACCTGCGGCAAGGCGATGGCGAAGTAGGCCGGCGTCAGGCCCAGCGTCAGGTCCGACGCCAGCATGCCGCCCAGCAATGCCGCCACCGTGGTCCAGATCGCCAGCAGCGGCATCACGATGGCCAGCGCCAGCGCACGTGGGAGCACCAGGCGCGCGCCCTGACTGATCCCCATGACGCGCATGGCATCCAGTTCTTCGGTAACCCGCATGACGCCGATCTGGGCCGTGATCGACGAGCCAGAGCGCCCGGCAATCAAAATAGCCGCCAGCACCGGGCCCAATTCCCGCACCAGTGAAATGCCCAAAATATTGACCACGTAAGCATCGGCGCCGAACAAGCGCAGTTGCTGCGCCATAAGATACGCCAGCACCACGCCAATAAGAAACCCCACCAGTGCCGTGATCGGCAGCGCCGTGGCGCCAATGCGATACACGTGCCCGGAAATATCGCGCCACGGCCCGGCGTGCGGCCGACGCAGCAGCTGCCCCAGATCCAATACCAGTTGCCCCAGCAGGCGCAGCGCCTCGCGCGCATCGGCCGCCAGCGCCAGCAACCAGACGCCCAGACGAAGAAACCCCTGGCCCGGCATATAGCGACGGGGCCGGGGTGGCTGGACGGTGAAGCGCTCGACCCGCGTCAGCATGACGCGCTGAACGTCCAACAGCATCACGTGCTTAGGCCAGCGCTGACCCCAGGCGTTCCACAACATTTGCGCACCGGTGTGGTCGAGTCGGTGAATCTGGCGCAAATCCCAGCTGATTTCCATGGCCACCCGCGCGTGTTGACGCAGCGCCGCCGCAAGGTCGTTCCAATTCGCCGGACGCGCCAGAATCGGGGCATTCCAACTTCCATACATGGTGACGCAATCGCCCTGAGCGCTGGGCTCAATCACTATGCGCGGTTGGGAATTGTCCACGGCGGTTCAGGGATCGGAAAATATTATGGATATGGAACCGCGATAGTACCGCGTTGAGCGACAAGCTAGCAAAATGGTGGCCCAATCCACCCTGGAACGCACCACCGTCACCAACGTCACCAACGTCGCCACCGACCTCCACACGCCATGCTCCATCAATGCCCATCGCCACGCCACCAGGACTAAGCCCCATGCAATCTCTTGGAGCCGTCATCTTCGCCCTGGCACTGCTGCACACCTTCGGTGCCAAACAACTGGAAATTCTGGCGCAGCGCCACCCACGACACGCCGGGCTGCTGCACCTGCTAGGTGAAGTGGAAGTCGTGTTTGGCTTCTGGGCCTTTGTCCTGATTGCCTGCATGGCGCTGGTAGACGGCAGTCAGTCGGCCATCCATTACGTCGAATCGCGGCAATACACCGAGCCTCTGTTTGTTTTTGTCATCATGGTGATTGCCGCATCACGCCCGGTACTGGTGCTGATGCAAACCATCATGTTGGCACTGGCACGTGTAACACCGCTGCCCAGGCCCATAACCCAAGCATGGCTCGGTCTGGCCCTGGTGCCCCTGCTGGGTTCACTGGTGACCGAACCCGCCGCCATGACGCTGGCTGCCCTGCTGCTGGCACCCCAAATTTTCCGACAGGGCGTTCCTGAGTGGCTGAAATATGGCGCCCTGGGTGTTCTCTTTGTCAATATTTCCATTGGCGGCACCCTGACTTCCTACGCCGCTCCGCCCGTATTAATGGTGGCCACCGCATGGTCGTGGGATTCGAGCTTCATGGCGGCGCAATTTGGCTGGAAGGCCGCGCTCGCCATTCTTGTCAACGCCACCGGCATCGTGTTTCTGCTGCGTCGGCATTTGCCAGCCGACCGTGCCAGCCAGAGCGCGCGAACGCCCGTACCGCTGGTGGTCAGCATGGTCCATCTGGCGCTGCTGGTCGGCGTCGTGTTGTTGGCGCACCATCCGGTCCTGTTCGTGGGTCTGTTCCTGTTTTTCCTGGGCTACACCCAGGCTTATGCCCAGTTTCAAAGTCCGCTCATTTTGAAAGAAGGCCTGCTGGTCGGCTTCTTTCTGGCTGGACTCGTGGTGCTGGGCGGCATGCAGGACTGGTGGCTACACCCGCTGGTTGCCGGTCAATCACCGTCCACCCTGTTTTTTGGTGCCCTGGGGCTGACTGCTGTCACTGACAACGCGGCACTGACCTACCTGGGCTCCCTGATCCCCGACCTGTCGGAGCACGCCCGCTACATGCTGGTAGCCGGCGCAGTCAGCGGTGGTGGGCTGACCGTGATTGCCAATGCGCCCAACCCGGCCGGTGTGGCGCTGCTCAAAGGCGGCTTCGCCAACGGCTCTATCGGTACACTGGGGCTGTTGTCCGGTGCATTGCTGCCAACCCTGGTCGCCGCCGCCTTTTTCCTGGTGTTATGAGCCTATGAGCGATACCGCTTTCGACTACATCGTCGTCGGCGCCGGAAGTGCCGGCTGTCTGGTTGCCAATCGCCTGAGTGCCGATCGCTCCCGGCGTGTGCTGTTGATCGAAGCCGGAAGCCAGGATGACTACCACTGGATTCACATCCCGGTGGGTTACCTGTATTGCATTGGCAACCCGCGCACCGACTGGATGTTCCAGACTGCGCCCGACCCCGGCCTGAATGGCCGCACCTTGCGCTATCCGCGCGGCAAAACACTGGGCGGCTGCAGCAGTATCAACGGCATGATTTACATGCGCGGTCAGGCGCGCGACTACGACGGCTGGGCAAGCCTGACCAACGACGCCCACTGGAGCTGGGCTCAAAGCCTGCCCTATTTCCTGCTGCACGAAGACCATTACAAAGGTGCCAACGCATTCCACGGCGCGTACGGCACGCAGCCCGAGGTCCTTGCCGCGAGCAGTGCCTATCAAAACACCTTGCGCCAGCAGGGTGCCGGTGGCGAATGGCGCGTTGAGAAACAACGCCTGCGCTGGGACATTCTGGATGCTTTCGCCCAGGCTGCCACGCAAGTCGGCATACCGCACAGCGACGACTTCAACCGCGGCGACAACGAAGGTGTTGGCTATTTCGAAGTCAATCAACGCGCCGGTTGGCGCTGGAATACCGCCAAAGCGTTCTTGCGACCCACCTGCTACGTCCGACCTAATTTCAAACTATGGACCCATGCCCAGGTCAGCAAACTGATACTGGAGCCCAATCACTGCACGGGCACACCGGACGACACCGCGCGCCCATTGCGCTGTACCGGCGTGCAGGTGTGGACCGGAAACGCAATGGTCACCGCCACCGCCCGTGCCGAAGTCATTCTGTGCGCAGGCAGCATCGGATCGCCGCACATCCTGCAACTCAGCGGACTGGGACCCGCAGCGGCACTGCAGCCCCTTGGCATTGCGGTTCAGCACGACCTGCCGGGCGTCGGTGCCAACCTGCAGGACCATCTGCAAATTCGCACCGTGTTCGAAGTCAGCAACACCCGCACCCTCAATACCCTGGCCAGCAGTTGGTGGGGTAAGGCACGCATTGGGCTGGAATACGCGCTGCGACGCAGTGGCCCCATGAGCATGGCACCAAGCCAGCTCGGCGCATTCACCCGCAGCGACCCACGGCAACCCTACCCCAACCTCGAATACCACGTTCAGCCTCTGAGTCTGGATGCGTTTGGCCAGCCATTGCACCGCTTCAACGCCATGACCGCCAGCGTGTGCAACCTGAACCCCAGCAGTCGCGGCTCCGTCTCGCTGCGCTCACCGAACTTTCAGACAGCGCCCACCATTGCCCCCAACTATCTCAGCACCGACGAAGACCGTGCTATTGCTGCAGATTCCCTGCGCCTGACGCGCCGCATCATGGCGCAGCCGGCGCTGGCCCCGTTTGCCCCCAAAGAGTTCCGCCCCGGCATTCAGTTTCAAAGCGATGCCGACTTGGCCCGCCTCGCTGGCGACATCGCCACCACCATCTTCCACCCGGTTGGAACCACCAAAATGGGGACTGCTGATGATCCGCTGGCCGTCGTAGACACGCGACTGCGCGTACGCTCAGTGGCCGGTTTACGCGTGGTAGATGCCGGCATCATGCCGCGCATCACCAGCGGCAACACCAACGCGCCCACCCTGATGATTGCGGAAAAAGCAGCGCAGTGGATCGCGCAGGGTAAGTCCCAATAGGATTCAACATAATAGGGCTTTATAGTTAGCGAATATTCAATTCACCGACTGCCATAAGCGTCGTGTGATGCGAAGCCTGAGAGTAAGCGACGCCGAGGAACACGTTGCGCAGCGCAACGCAAGAGCAACAACAGTGTCACCACGACGTGACACAAAAAAGCACCGTCTGAGACGGTGCTTTTTTTTGTCCGTCAAACGTTCAATGCAACAATCAGGCAATGGAAACCTTTATCGTTTCGCTGGCATCCATGCTGGCTGGATTCATTGACTCTATCGTCGGTGGTGGCGGCCTGATTCTCGTACCGACCCTGCTGATCACCTTTCCCACAGCACACCCCGCCACCTTGTTTGGCACCAACAAGGCCGCGTCGGTCTGGGGCACCAGTCTGGCGGCTTACCAGTACAGTCGGCGCGTGCAACTGCCCTTGCGGGTGCTGGGACCGGCCGCCATCGCCGGTTTTATGGCGGCCCTGGCTGGCGCCTGGCTGGTGACCTGGGCATCGCCCCATTTTTTGCGCCAACTGCTGCCCTTCATCCTGGTACTGGTGTTGGCCTATACCCTGGCGAAAAAAGACCTGGGGCGCCACCATGTGCCGCACCACCGGGGCAAAAAAGAAATCCTGCTGGCGTGCACCCTTGGCACGGGCATCGGCTTTTACGACGGATTTTTTGGCCCTGGCACGGGCAGCTTTTTCGTGTTCGCTTTGGTCCGTTGGCTGGGCTATGACTTCCTGCACGCGTCAGCGGCCGCCAAGCTCCTCAACTGCGCCACCAATCTGGCTGCACTGGCCTTGTTCACCCTGAAAGGCCATGTCTGGTGGCATCTGGCGCTGCCCATGGCGCTGGCCAATATTGTGGGAAGTTTTGCCGGAACGCACCTGGCCCTCACATATGGCACCGGCTTTGTTCGGGGCGTTTTTATCGTCGTCGTGACAGCCTTGATCCTCAAAACCGGTCACGCCGCGCTCATGAACTAACACCACACCGCAGCAACCCACCCGCTGAGGAGCGTTCAGGGCGCGCGCAAGGGCACCTGTTTACGCCGTTAGACGCGTCAACGCTTCCTGGTATTTGGCGGCGGTGCGCGCAATAACCGCATTCGGAACCCGCGGTGCTGGTGGCGTCTTACTCCAAGGCTTGCCGTCCACCTGTGCCTGTTCCAGCCAGTCCCGCACGAATTGCTTGTCATAGCTGGGCGGGTTGATGCCCTCCTGGTAGCTTTCCTGCGGCCAGAAGCGCGAGGAGTCCGGTGTCAGAACTTCATCCATCAGGGTCAGCGTGCCGTCTTTATCGAGACCGAATTCAAACTTGGTGTCGGCAATGATGATGCCCTTAGCCAAGGCAATTTCGGACGCCACCTGATAAATGCGCAAACTGATGTCGCGAATGTGGGTTGCCAGCTCCAGGCCCACCATGGCCACGGTTTGTTCAAACGTGATGTTTTCGTCGTGGTCACCCACCGCCGCCTTCGCCGCTGGGGTGTAGATGGGTGTCGGCAAACGCGAGGCGTTGACCAGTCCTGGCGGTAGCGGCACACCGCACACCGACTGGCTGGCCTGGTATTCCTTCCAGCCGCTGCCCGCCAGGTAACCGCGCACCACGGCTTCCACCGGCAACGGACGCAGCCGCTTGACCAGCATGGAGCGGCCCCGGACCTGCTCCACTTCGCTCGGCAACACCACGCTTTCCGGCGCTTCGCCAGTGAGGTGATTGGGGCAGATGTTGGCCCCTTGCGCACCCAGCTTGTCGAACCAGAACAGCGCCATTTGCGTCAGCAACGCACCTTTGCCCGGAATGGGTTCGCCCATGATGACATCGAACGCGCTGAGGCGGTCGCTCGCCACCATCAGGATGCGGTCGTCGCCGACAGCATAGTTGTCACGCACCTTGCCACGGGCAAGCAGGGGAAGGGAGAGAGCGGAGGTGTGCAGTGCTGAATTCATGTCGTCGGCAAATAAAACCGCCACCGTGCTCATGAGACCCACGGCGGCCAACTGGCTATTATCGCCAGATAATGCAAGGGCGCACAGTGCACCGTTGCGCGCTGGCAGCGGCACACCGCTGGTCAGGCGGAAACCACCGGGAACAACGTGCTTACTGCACCACCTGCGCCAGTTCGCCGCGACTGTATTTTCCGGCGACCACGCTCAGGGATTCACCCTTGATCCCAGCCGCCCGGCCTTCACAGCCGAATTCAATGTAGCGTTGTTTGCAAATCTGCATCGCCGCTTCGCGCGCCGGTTTGAGCCATTCACGTGCGTCAAATTTCTCCGGATTTTCAGCCAGGAACTTGCGCACCGCGCCCGTCATGGCCAGACGAATATCGGTATCAATATTGATCTTGCGCACGCCAAACTGAATCGCCTTCTGGATTTCTTCGACCGGAACACCATAGGTTTCCTTCATCTTGCCGCCGAACTGGTTGATGATGGCCAGCAGGTCTTGCGGCACGCTGCTCGAACCGTGCATCACCAGATGGGTATTGGGCAACCGGCGGTTGATTTCCTTGATGCGTTCAATGGCCAGGATGTCGCCCGTGGGCTTGCGCGTGAACTTGTAAGCGCCATGGCTGGTACCAATGGCGATTGCCAATGCGTCAAGCTGGGTTTGCTTCACGAAGTCAGCCGCCTGCTCCGGATCGGTCAGGAGTTGGGCCATGGTCATGGTGGCTTCGGTGCCGTGACCGTCTTCCTTGTCACCCTTCATGGTTTCGAGCGACCCCAGGCAGCCCAGTTCACCTTCTACGGTGACGCCGGTTGCGTGCGCCAGGGCAACCACTTTTTTGGTAACTTCCACGTTGTAGTCGTAGCTGGCAATCGTCTTGCCATCAGCCTCCAGACTGCCATCCATCATGACCGAGCTGAAGCCCAGGTTGATCGCGCCCTGGCACACATCCGGGCTTTGACCATGATCCTGGTGCATCACCAGCGGAATATGCGGATAGGCTTCTACGGCGGCAGAAATCAGGTGCTTGATGAAGGCTTCACCAGCGTATTTGCGTGCGCCAGCACTGGCTTGCAGAATGACGGGCGCGCCCACAGCGTCGGCTGCGGCCATCACGGCCTGAACTTGTTCCAGATTATTGACGTTGAACGCCGGAATGCCATAACCATTAACTGCTGCGTGGTCCAACAGTTCGCGCATGGAAACGAGTGCCATATTTGATCCCTAGAATAATGAAAAATAGACAGTCCGTCGGGTCACCGTCGAATCGGTAACCGCTTGGTAACTTTTTGCTGCAGCGGCATTTTAGCCGTGGAGTTTCTAGTTCACCTTACAAATCTTCAGCATGTTGGTGCCGCCGGGCGCGCCCATGGGCTCACCGCAGGTAATGGCATAAATATCCCCGCTTTGCACGATGCCGCGCGATTTCAGATAGTTTTCCGAGTCGCTCAACGCGGTATCGCGGTCTGCGCTGGTGTCCATCAACAGCGGGCGCACGTTGCGGTACAGCGTCATACGGCGCTGGGTCGCCACTTTAGAGGTCAGCGCATAAATAGGCACCTGGATCAGATGGCGACTCATCCACAAAACGGTGGAGCCGCTGTCAGTCATGGCGACGATCGCCTTGGCGCCCAGGTGGTGAGCGGTGAATAGCGCGCCCATGGCAATCGACTGGTCAATGCGGTGGAACACTTTGCCCGTGAAATCAGCCTCCAGTTTGATGGGCTCGCCACCTTCCGCAGCCAGGCAGATCTTGGCCATTTCAACCACCGTTTCCAGTGGATACTTGCCGGCAGCGGTTTCTGCCGACAGCATCACGGCGTCCGTGCCGTCGAGCACCGCGTTGGCCACATCGCTGACCTCGGCGCGCGTTGGCACCGGGTTGGAGATCATGGACTCCATCATCTGCGTCGCGGTGATCACCACTTTGTCGTGCTCGCGCGCCAGCTTGATCATGCGTTTTTGCAGGGCTGGCACGGCGGCATTGCCGACCTCCACCGCCAGGTCGCCACGCGCCACCATAATGCCGTCGCTGGCCAGCAGAATTTCTTCCAGACGGGGTATTGCCTCGGCCCGTTCTATTTTTGCAATCAGGCCCGGCTTATGGTTGTATTCGGCGGCGGCCACATTGCAGAGTTGGCGCGCCATTTCCATGTCGGTCGCATTTTTGGGGAAACTCACGGCCACATAATCTGCCTTGAAACTCATCGCAGTGCGGATGTCTTCCATGTCCTTACCGGTCAGCGCCGGTGCCGTCAAACCCCCGCCCTGTTTATTGATGCCCTTGTTGTTGGACAACTCCCCGCCCAGATTAACCGTGGTGTGCACGGCGTCACCACGCACCGCATCGACCGTCATGACGATCAGTCCGTCGTTGAGTAGCAACACATCGCCAGCATGCACTTCATGCGGCAACGCCTTGTAGTCCAGGCCAACACCGTTGATATCGCCCAGCGTGGCACGGGATGCATCCAGAATGAATGGCTGCCCAGGCTCCAAAAATACTTTGCCCTCGGCAAACTTGCCAACCCGGATTTTCGGACCCTGCAAATCGGCCATGATGGCCACTTCACGGCCAGCACGCTGCGAGGCTTCACGCACCAGGCGCGCGCGCTCGATATGGTCCTGCGCCGTGCCATGGCTGAAATTCAGACGCACAACATTCACACCCGCCCGTATCATCTGCTCCAGCAAAGCCGGGTCACTCGAAGCTGGACCCAGCGTGGCAACAATTTTGGTGGCGCGTCGTGACATGACTGGGTCTCCTTTAAATATGAATCGTGCATTCTCACACGCTTGTCATGGGCGACAAGTTACCTGTTTGAATCTTTATTTTGCGCCAGCGCCCGAACCGATTAAGCTCGGCGGTTCCCGCCTATAAATAAATAACCATGCAGCAGGACGCACGGTCGCCCGAACCACTACAGAGCCGCACACCGCTGGTCGTTGCCGTTCTGGTATTGGCGCTCGGTATACTGCTCACGGCGCTCGCGGTTGGCGCTATGCAAAGGCGCATCGAAGACAGCGCACGGCGCCAATTCAATCTCCAGTTCGACCGGCTGGAAGCCTCCGTGCGCGACCAGCTAGACCGCCCGCGCACCGGTCTGCAGGCCCTGGTTGGCCTGTTTCACGCCAACGGCCGCCTGACCCAGGCGTCGTTTCAGGCCTGGGTGGCGTCGCAGGATCTGAATCAGCAATACCTGGGCGTCAAAGGTTTTGGCTATCTGGTTCGCGTACCCGAAACCGGCGGCACACAGCCTTTGGCACTGCGTGCGCTCTATTTCGAGCCGGGTCAGAGTGCGGTTGGCGATGCCACGCTCCCTGCGCTGCACGACACCTTGGCCTTTATCAGCAACACCGGCCAATCGGCGCTGTGGCCGCTCAGCGGCAGCACCAATGCGCCCAGCGGCCGTGCTTTTCTGTACCTGACGCCGGTATACCGCACGCTCAGCACCTATCCCGACGCAGCGGAACGCCTGCAAGCGCTGGCGGGCGTGGTTTATGCGCAAATCGATTTGAATGAACTGCTGCTGCCCAGTCAGGCCTTTGCCGGACGCTGGGCCGATTTCGATTTGATCGACGGCACCCGTGGCGGCGCACGCGAATTTATCTACACGTCGTCGTCCCACCTAAGTGCCGTGGACGGCGGCGTGCAGGCCGATCCCTTGACGCAGCGCCGTTTCAGTGACCAACGAACCCTGGGGCTGGGCGCACGTACGCTGGAGCTGCATGCGGGCAGCAGTGCCGGATTCGAATCCGAAGTGAATTTCAACACGCCGACCATCATCAGCGTGGCCGGCATTTTGCTCAGTGGCTTGCTGGCCCTGTTTTTCTGGCTGTTACTGGCCGCACGTGGCCGTGCGCAGACCATGGCATTGCGCATGACCGCCGACCTGAACCGGTTGGTGCAGATCGTGCAACGCACCAACCATCTGGTTTTTGTCGGCGACGCCCAGCACCGAATAGTCTGGTTCAACGACGCCTTCAGCACCTTTGTTGATGCCGAACTGAACGTCGCTCTGGGCCTGGAAGTTGGCAGCCTGATCAACCTGGAAAGCAACCGCAGCGAAGGCCTGAGCGCGTTTCGCAATGCGCTGGCACGCCACAGCGAGCTGCGCGTCCAAATGCCGTTGACCGCACAAAACGGCGAACAGCGCTGGTTTGACATCGACCTGCGGCCCGAGACCAATGCGCGCGGCAAATATACCGGGTTTGTCGTGATTGCCGCCGACATCACCAGCCAGCGTGCCGCCGCCGACCAGGTTGCCAACGCCATGCGCGAAAACGAGGCACTTCTGAATGCGATCGACCAGCACTCCATCGTGTCCGTTACGGATCCGGCCGGAAACATCATCTTCACCAACAATATGTTCAGCCGCATCAGCGGTTACACGCGCGAAGAATTGCTGGGCAAGAACCACCGCATTCTGAATTCACAGCAGCAGCCGGCAAGCTACTGGACGGCCATGTGGAAAACCATTTCTGCCGGTTACATTTGGCGCGATACGGTGTGCAACCGGGCCAAAAATGGCGCGCATTATTGGGTGGACACCGTCATTGCGCCCAAATTTGATGCTGCCGGCGGAATCGAGAAATATATTTCCGTGCGCTCCGATGTCTCGCAAGCCCGACACGCCCAGGAAGACCTGCAACGCGAACGCGAACATCTGCAAGCCATTGTGGAAGGCACCCACGCTGGCACCTGGGCCTGGGACCTGAAGAACGACCATTACCGCATCAATGCGCGCTGGGCCAGCATGCTCGGCTACAAGCTGGAGGAACTCGGTCAGATGACGGGCGCGCGCTGGCAGCAGTTCTGTCACCCGGACGACCAGGCCGCCGTCCAGGCCGCATTTGAGCGGCATTTTGCCGGCGCCTCCGAGCACGTCGAACTCGAATTTCGCATGCAGCACCACGACGGCCACTGGGTTTTCGTTCAGTCGCGCGGCAAAGTCAATGTCTGGAGCGCACCCGGAAAGCCGCAGTTGATGTCTGGCATTCACCTGGACGTGTCCCAACCGCACATCCTGCAAGACCATCTGCACCAGAACAACCAGATCATGCAAAGCATTCTGGAAAACATTCCGGTGGCGCTCAGCGTATTCAACAAAGAACTTCTGCTGATCGCCCACAACGAAAAATTCGGCCAGGTCATGGAGTTCCCGCCAGAGCTGCTGACTGGCCCCAGTGTTCACTATGAAGACCTGATGCGTTTTAACCTGGAGCGCGGTGAATTCGGTGATGTGGAGGCTGCGTCCTTTGTGCGCGAACGCACAAAAATGGCACTGGCACCGAAAAACCACCACATGGAGCGCATCCGTCCGAACGGAACGACACTGGAAATTCATGGTGCCCCGATGCCCGGTGGCGGCTTCGTCACCACGTATGCCGACATCACGGAGCGCAAGCGTGCACAAGCCGAGTTGCAGCGCACCACCAGCATGCTGCAATCGGTGCTTGATTCGGCATCGGAAGTGGCCGTGATCACGCTCGACCTGACGCACTCCATCACGCTGTTCAACAAGGGCGCGCAACGCATGCTGGGCTATGCGCCGCACGAGGTGATTGGCAAGCTCGGTCTGTCCGCGTTCTTCGACGCCGCCGAAATTGAGGCGCGTGGTTCCGCGCTGTCGGCCCAGCTCGACCGCCAGGTGCTTGGCCTGCAGGTGGTGCTCGATGAAAGCGTGCTCGGTAAACGCAGCGAGTGGACGTTCATCCAGAAAAACGGCCAGCGCTTTGCTGCGGCGCTGGTGGTTACGCCCCTGACGGATGCCACCGGAACACACACCGGATACCTCGCCGTCAGCCACGACATCACCCAGGAAAAAGAACACGAGACACGGCTGCAGATCGCCACCGAACGGGCTGAACAGGCCTCCACTGCCAAAGGCCAGTTTCTGGCCAACATGAGCCACGAAATCCGCACGCCCATGAACGCCATCCTGGGCATGCTCAAGCTGCTGCAGAACACAGCGCTCGACCCGCGCCAGCAAGACTACGCCACCAAAACGGAAAGCGCTGCACGCTCCTTGCTGGGTCTGCTCAACGACATTCTCGACTTCTCCAAGGCCGAGGCCGGCAAGATGGAGCTGGACTTGCAACCGTTCGATCTGGACGTCGTCATGCGGGACCTGTCCGTGATTTTGTCGGCCAATGTGGGTACCCGGGGCATCGAAATCCTGTTCGATGTGGACGCCCGTATACCGTCGGCACTGATTGGCGATTCCATGCGCCTGCAGCAAGTGCTGATCAATTTGGGCGGCAATGCCATCAAGTTCACGGAACAGGGAGAGGTGGTCATCAGCGTGTTGTTGCAGCGGTGCACGGCGCGGACCGCAACGGTGCTGTTCTCGGTGCGCGACAGTGGAATCGGCATCGACGCGAAGCACCAGCAACATATTTTTTCAGGATTTTCCCAAGCCGAGTCCTCCACCACGCGCCGCTTTGGCGGCACCGGACTCGGGCTGTCAATCTGCCAACGGCTGGTCTCCCTCATGGGCAGCGATTTGCGCCTGGACAGCGTGCTGGGGCAAGGCAGCACATTCCAGTTCGCCATCGACCTGCCCCTGGCGGAGCCCCTGCCTACCAACCACGCACGGGCGGCCCTGGCGCAGCTGACGCGCGAAGCCCCAGGCGCAGTGCTGATCGTGGACAACAACCCGCACGCACGCGACTGCATCGCCACGTTAGCACGCGGTCTGGGGTGGGACGCCACCACCTGCGATAGCGCGGACGCGGCCAGTCGCTGCATCAGCGAACGCGCATTGCAAGACAAAGCCGCGTTTTCGGTGCTCCTCATCAACTGGTCCCTGACGGATGCCGATTGCTGGCAAACCGCCGCCCAGCTCAAAGCGCTGCAGAACGCGCCGACCTCCGTGGTCATTGTGATGGTGACAGCGCATGGACGAGAAACCCTGTCACAGCGAGCCAACGGCACCGACGCGCCGTGGGATGGTTTCCTGCTCAAGCCCATGACCACCACCATGCTGGCCGAAGCGGTGGTGCTTGCACGGCAGCACCCATCGTCGCCCAACGCACCGGGCGCCGGTCCGGCAACCCCGCGCCCGCGCCGACTGGCCGGCATGCGACTGCTGGTGGTGGAAGACAACCTGATCAACCAGCAAGTAGCGCGGGAGTTGCTTGGCGCCGAGGGCGCTTTGATCGACCTGGCAGCCAATGGTCAACTGGGTGTCGACGCCGTGGCGCGGGCGCAGCCGCAATACGACGCCGTATTGATGGACTTGCAACTGCCGATCATGGACGGCTATACGGCATCGGTAACCATCCGGCATGAACTCGGCTTGCACGATTTACCCATCATCGCCATGACCGCCAACGCCATGGCCTCCGACCGCGAAGCGTGTCTTGCGGCCGGCATGAACGACCACATCGGCAAGCCGTTCGATATCGCGCAGCTGGTCGACATGCTGTGTCGGCACACCCAGTTCATTCCCGCGCCGCAAGCGGCTGTGGCTACCGCTACCGCCACGACCACGACCACCGCGATTCCGCCCGCAGCGGTTACGGGTCCGGCTGCGCCGGGCACAAAAAGCACAAGCAGCACAGACCACGCTGACAATGCCAACGCGGATACCAACGACTGGGAGGGCGCCTTGCAGCACCTCGATGGGAATCTAGCGCTGTATTGCGACATCGGGCACGCCTATCTGACTGAAATCGAGGAGCTACTGCCATTGCAGAGTAGCTGGCTGACACACCAACAGCTCGGCGAAGCCACACGCAGCCTGCACACCGTGAAAGGACTCTCGCTGACCGTTGGCGCCAAGCCTTTGAGCGCGCTGTGCCTGCGTTACGAAAAAGAATTGTGCAAAATGCATGCGGCGCAGCAGCCGATCAGCGACACGCAGCGCGCCGAACTGCTTGCGGCATTGCGCGCTAGTGTGCAGCAAACCAGCCTGGAATTGCGCGCGCAACTTGCGACTTGGCAACCCGCGCCCGACGCCGTGACGGCAACGACGGGCGCCGACGGTCTGACGCCGCCCGAATGTACGCAACTAGTGGCCGATCTGGGCCACTTGCGCAAGCTGCTTGACGACGAAAATATGGAGTCTCTGGAAATTCACGCCGCGCTGCAGCAGCACTATCCAGGTATCGCCGACCGTTTGCAATTGCTGCAGACCGCGATGAGTACTTTTGATTTTTCCAAAGCTGTGGTTCAATGCGACGATTTAATTCGTGAATTCGGCGCACATAATTAGACCATGATTGATCTTGATACCCCAGTCGCCGAGTTGATCAGCAGTGCGCATGGCAAACCCAAACTGTTGGTGGTTGATGATCAGCCAATCAATATTCAGGTCATGTACCAAGCATTTGCGGGCGATTATCAGGTGTTTATGGCAACCAACGGTGAGCAGGCGCTGCATATCTGCAAGACCAACCCGCCCGATCTGGTGCTTCTGGATGTCGTGATGCCCGGCATGGACGGCTTTGAAGTCTGCGCGCGGCTCAAAGGCGACGACAGCACCAACCACATTCCTATTATTTTTGTCACGGCGCATTCGGACGCGGCGCAGGAAACCCACGGCCTGAGTCTGGGCGCGGTGGACTTCATTCCCAAACCCATCAACCCGGATGTGGTGCGGGCCCGCGTCAAAACACATCTAACGCTCAAGTTCCAGTCGGATCTGCTGCGCAAATTGGTGTTTCTGGATGGATTGTCCGGTGTTTTCAATCGCCGCTATTTCGATCAGCAGATCACCATGGAATGGGCCCGGGCGGCACGAAACAACCTGCCTCTGTCGCTCATCCTGCTGGATGTCGACTATTTCAAGCTATATAACGACCGTTATGGCCACCAGGCGGGCGACGACGCGCTGCGGATTATTGCAAGCACACTCAAATCCTGCCTGCGCCGCCCAGCCGATCTTGTGGCCCGCTACGGCGGTGAAGAATTTGCCTGCATCCTTCCTGAAACGTCCTACGACGATGCACTGCAACTGGCACAGGAGCTGGAGCGTCGGGTGCGCGAAAAGCACATCGTGCACGAAAGTTCCAGCGTTAACCCGTCCGTCACCATCAGCGTTGGTCTGGCCACGCGGGAACCCAATACCAGTGGCGATGTGCAGTCACTGGTCGGACTGGCCGACGAACTGTTGTACCAAGCCAAACACACGGGCCGCGCCCGCGTCTGCAGCGCCATCATGCCCGCTACCTGAAAACGGTGCCCTAAACGACACCAGGCCAGTCTGCCGGAGTCGCTGTGCTCAGGCGCGTGAATCGAATTGCAATATGGCGCGCCCAATCTGCTCCAACGGCAAAATGTCGTCAACCGCCTGCAACTTGATGGCTTCTTTTGGCATACCAAACACAACACAGGTTTCTTCGTTTTGAGCGATGGTGCGCGCGCCATGGTCATGCAGCACTTTCATGCCACGTGCGCCGTCGTCGCCCATGCCGGTCATGATGATGCCAAGCACATCCCGTCCGGCGCATTCTGACGCCGACTTGAACAACACATCCACCGACGGCTTATGGCGATTGACCGGTGGGCCATCCACCACATGTACGTAATACTGCCCGGCCGATTTACGCAACTGCATGTGCAACCCCCCGGGAGCAATCAACGCCAAGCCTCGCTCCAGCCGGTCACCATCTTTGGCCTCGCGCACTTCCATGGTGCAAATACCATTCAATCTCTGCGCGTACATAGCCGTGAATTTTTCCGGCATGTGCTGCGTAATGGCAATGCCCGGTGCATCTGCGGGCATTCCCGTCAAAACCAGCTCCAACGCCTGCGTACCGCCCGTCGAACTGCCAATAACCACCGGCTTGTTCATGGCCAGGGCGTGAATGGAACCCAGTGCCGAGCCACGCGATGACAACAATTTACCGGCACTCACATCAATCGCGCTTTGCCGCGCGCGCGGCCTGGAACGGGCGGCCGTCTTCAGTGTCGCGATCATCTCCCGCCGTGAGTCGTCCAGATACTGCTTCAGACCCAACTTCGGCTTAGCCATAACCGACACTGCGCCAGCCGCCAATGCTTCCAGCGCCACTTTGCTGCCTTCGGTTGACAACGTGGAACAAATCACGGTGGGTATGGGTTGGCTGGCCATGATTTGACGTAAAAAAGTCAAGCCATCCATGCCCGGCATTTCGATATCGAGCAGCAACACATCGGGCGCGCTCTTGCGAATGGCCTCCATCGCCAGCAATGGATTGGGCGCGCTACCGACCAGTTCGACTTCCGGGTTACCAGCCAGCATATGCGCGAGCGCCTGGCGAACCACTGCGGAATCATCGACAACAAAAACCTTAACGCCCATTGCTTGCACCTTGCTCTGCAAAAACAGTTTCCACCACCGGCTCCTGTGCCCCGACGGTCCAGGAAACTTTGCGGTAACCATTACCCCCGACACTGTGCTCAAGCACGACAATTCCGTGATTATCCAGATAATCCAGGACCCACTCGACGTTGTTGGCACCAACGTGCTGCTCGCGAAACAGCTGCGGAAACATATTGCCTCCGCCATAGACATACGATTCGCACATGCGCGGATTAATACCGCGGCTACGCAAACCCGTAAACATGGCGTGCATGGCCGCCACGCCGTACGCCGTATTGTGGCGGTTTTCCGCACTGGGAACGCCGACATGAACAATGTGGCACATGCTACCCACGGTGCGCCGTGGATCGGTCAGAACCACACACACACACGAGCCCAACAGCGTTTTAAACTGGTCACCGGCCGTACCCAAAGTCACGTCACCCGGCATCAGTTCAACCGCATTAACCGCCGTCGGCAAGGCCCGTTTGGTGAGTAGCGCCATGCTATGCCTTCTTTCGAAAGGCGCCAGGAATCAGCGGCTGCAATGGCGTCATGCAAGGTACGCGACCTTCCGCCGTTCCCAGAAAAAACAAGCCGCCAGGTTTTAGTGTTGCCAGCACCCGATCCACCACTTCCACCTTAGTCGGTGCATCAAAATAAATCAGCACATTGCGTAGAAAAACAACATCGAACGGGCCGATGCCATCAAATGGTTTACACAGATTGAGCTGACCAAACTGGACCCGGTTGCGAATCTTGTCCTGCATCAGAACCTGGCCTTGTGCCGCACCTTCACCACGCAAACAATAGCGGCGCAGCCGATCCGGATCCACTGCACGCAGGCGATCTTCAGGAAACACGGCTTCCTTGGCGCTGAGCAACACACGATGGCTGATATCGGTACCCAAAATGGACCAATTCGGACCAATGCGCCCCGCCACCTGCATATCGCTCAACAGCATGGCAGTGCTGTAGGCCTCGTCACCAAACGATGACGCCGCGCTCCACACCTTTACCCCGGACCGGTCGGCACAGGACGGCAACTCCTGTTGCAGTAACTCGTAATGGCGCGGCTCACGAAAGAAATAGGTTTCATTGGTCGTGAGCAAATCCACCGCCGTCTGAAATTCATTGACCTCAGCTTCGTTTTCAAGAATGGCGATATAGTCGGCAAAACTCCCCAAACCCAGTTTCTGGATCCGTGGCGCGAGTCGCGAATGAATCAGCGTTTTCTTGGACTCATTGTAGGAAAGACCCACTGCCTCGTACATGAGGGCGCTGATGCGCTTGAATTCCCCGTCGCTGAAAGCTAGTTTTGACAATTAAGAATGTTCTCAAATAAGGTCGAATATTTTCAATTCGGCGCACTCCCCTTCTCCCACGCTACCGACTCTGCCCGCTAGGAACTCGCAGCCAACGCCGCCATATCCTCAACATCCAGGGCCCGTTCTGGCGCCAAAATCACAATGAACTGTCCACCGACCTTGCCCATGCCGCGAATAAAATCACGCCGGATCGAGGCGCCGAACTGGGGCGGTTGTTCAATGTGGGCGTCCGGAATCTCGATCACTTCACTGACCGCATCCACCAGCAAGCCAAGCTCAACTTTCTCGCCAGCCTGACTGGCATCAAAAATAATCACGCAGGTCTTCTTGCCGATCCTGGCAATATCCCGTCCAAAGCGGGACTGTAAATCAATCACCGGCACCACGGCGCCACGCAGGTTGATGACGCCGCGCACGAATTCCGGCATCAACGGCACCGCTGTCATAGCTCCGTATTGAATAATTTCGCGTACCGCGCGAATATCCATGGCGAATACCTCTTCGGCCAGCGCAAAAGTCAGGTACTGCAATCCCGGCCCCAAATCCTTGGGGCTGGTTGGGGTGGCAAGATTATCTGCATGCATGAGAAACCATACTCCTTCGTCGCCTGTTGCGCCGCCTAGGCCGGCACAGAACCTTGCGCCGTCGCCGCCACGGACGTTCCATTCTGGACTGCCGTGGTCAACTCAGCCAGCGATGTCACGTCCAGAATCAAGGCCACTTCACCACTGCCCAAAATACTGGAACCGGAAATGCCACGCAGTGACCGGAACAAACGGCCCAAGGGCTTAATCACGGTCTGGTTCTGACCCAGCAAAACCTCCACCTCAATACCAAACTTGCCGCGTGGCGAGTTCACCACCACGATGCTGACACGATCGGGCAGCGAGGACTCCACGGTGTACAACGTGCGCAAACGCACCACCGGCAGCACCGCCTCGCGCAACTCCACGCAATGGCGGCCATGGCTGTCCACTTTGATATTCTGACCACCCGACTCAATCACTTCGACCACCGACTCCAGTGGCAATACAAATTTGGATTTGCCAACACCAACCAGGAAGCCATCAATAATCGCCAACGTCAGGGGCAGGCGAATATCGACCTGCAAACCTTTACCGGGGTTGCTGTTGAGACGGATCGATCCACGCAGGGCCTCAATATTGCGGCGCACCACGTCCATGCCAACGCCCCGTCCCGACAAATTGGTGACCTGCTCGGCAGTGGAAAATCCGGGCTCGAAAATCAGCATATTGATGTCGTCATCCGGCGGCACGAAGCCCTGCTCCACCAGACCACGGTTCCAGGCGCGTTGCAACACGCGCTCGCGATTAATGCCGCGACCATCGTCTTCGATGCGAATCAGGATGGCACCGGTCTCGTGGCGCGCACTGAGCACCAGCTTGCCCGACGCCGGTTTGCCCGCGTTGAGGCGCTCATTCGGCGGCTCCAGCCCGTGGTCGAGCGAGTTGCGCACCAGATGCATTAATGGGTCGGCAATTTTTTCGACCATCGACTTGTCGAGCTCGGCGTCGCCTCCCACAATTTCAAAATTGACTTCCTTGCCCAAGCTGGCCGCAGTGTCACGCACCACACGGCGGAAACGACTAAAGGTTTCACCGACCGGCACCATGCGCAAGCCCAGCGTGCCGTTGCGAATTTCTTCGATCAGGCTATTCATGTGCAAATTAGCTTCGATCAGTGCCACCTGGCGGCTTTCACGCGCCAACAGCGTGGCGCCAGCGCCCGCAATAACCAGCTCACCCAGCAAATTGATCACAGCATCCAGGCGATCGGCCTGGACCCGGATGTAGCGCTCTTCCGTGGCCGGCGTCGTGGCTTCCCGCAATTTTTGCTGCTTGCCCAATGCCGCCGCCACCGCTTCGGGCGGCACCCCCGCCTGCGCCTCCAGCAAGTCACCGATCTTGGCTTTCTCCACCACCGGCATGCCACGCGTTTGCTCCTGCGTGCTCAGCACTTCCTTCAGTTTGGCCTGCGTGACCGCGCCCACTGACACCAGCATGTCACCCAGGCGGGGCGTCGCGGGCATGTCTTCAATCGCCCGTGCCAGCTTCTGGCCGGGCGTTTCCGGCGCCACCACGTCCAGCTCGCAATCGTCCATGACGAAACTAAACGCGCCTTCGATGTCTTCACGACTGGCCGCCGTCTCCAGTTCCATGACGAAACTCAGGTAGCAGCTCTCCGGATTCAAGTTGCCAAGCGGCGGCACACCGTCACTGATGCACCGGACTTTCAGCACCTTGCCCAGCGTGCCAAGATAGCGCGCAATCGACAAGGGATCCATGCCATTGCGAAACGTCTCCACGCCAAAGCGTGCAGAAATGGTCCAGACACGCACACCGCCATCAGCCGCCGATGCGCTCGCTGCGGCGGCGGCGGCTTTGACTGGCGTTGGCGCTGACCCATCGGTCAGTGATCGCAGCCGAATCACCAGATCCGCGCGCGCATCCTTCAGTTCGGCCGTGTCGGCACTTTCATCCGCCGCGGTATCCACCAGAAATTTGATCTGGTCATTGCACTGCAACAGCAACGTGCTGATATCGGGCGTCAGACCAATGTCGCCATCGCGCATTTTGTCCAACAGCGTCTCAACGTGGTGGGTGAACTCGACAACGCGATTCAAGCCGAAAATGCCAGCAGAACCCTTGACCGTGTGAGCGCACCGAAACAAAGAGTCGAGCAACTCACGGTTGTCAGGCTGTTCTTCGAGCTCCAGCAGCAGGGTTTCAATCGCTTCTATCTGTTCGGCGGCCTCACTGATGAAGGCCGGCATCGCCTGCGCGATAAAGTCAAGATCAGCATCGTTGCTCATGCGGAAGCGCTCCCGTTACCACCCTTGAAATCGCGGCCATCCACCCAGACAGCAAAACCCAAAGTCCGGCAGGCCTCGGAAAAAACGTCACTCGATGCGACCAGTCTCCAGGATTGCTCCAGATTCGACAACGACGCCACCAGTTGCAGGCCAGCGCCATCGATTTCAACGACATCCTGTGCCGACACATCCAGTGCTTCACGGCCCTTGGCACCCTGGTCGGCAATCCACGCCAACAGCGCATCACGCGTATCCAGCGCACTGTATATATTCAGTTCGGCAGGTAACTCAAACCGCTCGTTCATGACGCCCCCTGACTGCAGGATTGGATCTGCCGAAACCACGTTCCGGCCGACCCCCGTTACACACTAATGCGCTGTCCCGTCAATCGCTGGTTTATTTGCGGGACAGGGCACCAGACTAGATGCAAAGCTTGGAAACCGCGTTTACCAGCTGGGTTGGCGAAAACGGCTTCACCATCCACGCCTTGGCACCGGCCGCCTTACCCTGCTCTTTCTTCTCTTCCTGGCTCTCCGTCGTCAGCATCAGGATTGGCATGAACTTGTAGGCCGCCAACGCTTTGGCAGCCTTCACAAATTCAATACCATTCATGATCGGCATATTGACGTCACAAATAGCCATATTGACTTGGCGACCATCAAGCAACGCCAGCGCTGCCTGCCCGTCCCCTGCCTCGATCACACTGTATCCAGCACCCGTCAACGCCATTTTCACCACTTGGCGCAGGCTTGCCGAATCGTCGATCACCAGTATTGTCTTTGCCATTTCAACCTCTTAAAAAAACGTCGTTTCCTTGTCGTCATCGGCACCATTCGTCGAACCTCCCGAATGATTTTGCCGTTGTTCTTCCATGGCATATTGTGATTCGAGTCGTTGCAACCACACATCCAGATCGGGCAGTTCACCGGCCCGTCCGTCCACCACCTCCTGCAGCCGGGCAATATCACTCTCCATCAGGGCCATCATTTGACTGATACGGTCCTGGTACTGAAAACCAACATACATACGCTCGACCTGTTCAGCCACCATCTGCGTTTCGTGGGTAAACGGCTTGGAAATAGTCTCCAAGGCTGCCACCGCAGCACGCACCAGACCCAGCACATCGCCCACTGCAACGTCCGCACCAGGCGGCAAATTGGGGTCCGCCAGCAACGGGGCCATCAGGCGCTCACACGCCACAGCCAGTCCGGTGACCCCACCATCAGCCTGACTCAGGGCGTCCGTGATCTGCTGCGACTGACGCTCCGCCATATTAATATGCGGGCCGATGTCAGCAAACGCCTGCAACATTTGGGTGACCGCCACCTCCGACTGTGACCGCGACGACGCCAAGTGGCGCGCCCACACAGGCAACACACCTGCGCACAAGCGCACTACAGCCTGCGCAGCACTAGCATCGACAGATGAGTCAGATTGAGTGGACATTCCAGTTATCGTAGTTTTTTGCTGCATGGTAGCGCCAAATCCATGACAAATTACATTAGTTGCATCATTTGTTGCGGCAGGCGGTCTGGAGCTGCGCTATTTCTGACAGAACCGCCCGACCCGCCCGACCCGAACGACCTATGCTATAGCGCGTCGGCCAAGTACTTCAAATGCGGGCAACGTCTTGCCTTCGAGCACCTCCAAAAAGGCGCCGCCGCCGGTCGAGATATAGCCCATCTGCTGCTCAATGCCGTATTTGGCAATGGCCGCCAGCGTATCGCCGCCGCCCGCAATAGAAAAGGCGCTGGACGCCGCAACCGCCCCGGCGATTGCCTTGGTGCCACCTTCGAAAGCAGCAAACTCAAAAACGCCCACCGGGCCATTCCAGACAATAGTGCCCGCCGCCAACAGTTGCCTGACCAAAATCTGGGCCGTCTGCGGGCCGATATCCAAAATCAGATCGTCATCTTCCACGTCGGTTGCGGCCTTGGTGGTCGCTACCGCGTCCGCGGCGAACGTCTTGGCGGTTACCACATCGACTGGAATCGGCACCGCCGCTCCGCGCGCCCGCATGGTGTCAATCACGGCGCGTGCTTCGTCCAGCAAGTCCGGTTCAGCCAAACTCTTCCCGATTTTCAAACCAGCCGCCAGCATGAACGTATTGGCAATACCACCGCCAACGATCAGTTGATCAACGTTGTTGGCCAGGCTTTTCAAAATCGTCAATTTGGTCGACACCTTGGAGCCAGCAACAATCGCCAGCAGTGGGCGCCGGGGTGCCAGCAGGGCCTTGGAGATAGCGTCCATTTCAGCAGCCAGCAACGGGCCAGCGCAAGCCACAGGCGCGAACTGGGCAATGCCATACGTGCTGGCTTCGGCGCGGTGTGCGGTACCAAAAGCATCATGCACAAAGATGTCGCACAAAGCCGCCATCCTGCGCGCCAATGCCTCGTTGTTTTTTTTCTCGCCCACGTTAACGCGGCAGTTTTCCAGCAACACCACGGTGCCGGGGGCTACATCGACCCCATCAACCCAATCGGCGCGCAACGCCACCGTGCAACCCAGCAGTTCGGACAGGCGCTTCGCCACCGGCGCCAGCGAATCTTCAGGCTTGAAAGCTCCTTCGGTGGGGCGGCCCAGGTGCGAAGTCACCATTACGGCGGCACCGGCCTGCAAAGCCATTTGAATGCACGGAATACTGGCACGAATACGCGTGTCTTCCGTGATGTTGCCCGCATCATCCTGCGGCACATTCAAATCAGCGCGAATGAAGACACGTTTGCCAGCAACAGTTCCCTGGGCGCACAAATCAGAAAAGCGAATGACGTTCATGGAATACCCATTGGTAAGAAATAATCAGAATAGTCGAAATAGTCGAATATTGAATTGTAAAAGGCGCCGTGCCCTGATAGGCACTTATACCGGCGTCTTGACAGCGTCCGTAGCGCCCACTTCAAACTGCATACCTGACTGCAGGGAATAACCGCGCAAAAATTCGGCCACCCCCAAACGACGACCACCGGCACGCTGCAGTTCCAGCAATTGAAGGTATCCCGCGCCGGTCGCCACGGTGATGCCACCCGCCGCCACCGCCACGATGGTTCCCGGCACGCTGTTGGCAGCAACCTCTGCGTCTGCAGCGTCCGGCGGCGGCGCCACCTGCGCGCGCCAGACCTTGATGGCTTCACCGCGCAAACGCGCAACAGCCGCCGGAAACGGATCAAAGGCGCGCACCCTGCGACACAGGCTGACCGCATCCTGGCGCCAGTCCAGCAAGGCTTCTTCCTTGCTCAACTTGTGTGCGTACGTGACGCCAGCAGTCGGCTGTCGGCAGGCGCGCAACGCATCCTGTTGCAAACCATCCAACGCCTGACAAATCAGTTCCGCCCCCAACGCCGCCACTTTGTCGTGCAGGCTGGCGGAGGTGTCGTTGTCGGTGATCGGCAGTGCGCGCACCAGCAGCATGTCACCGGTGTCCAGCCCGGCATCCATTTGCATAATGGTGACGCCGGTTTCCGCGTCGCCCGCTTCGATGGCGCGATGAATCGGCGCTGCGCCACGCCAGCGCGGCAACAACGATCCATGAATATTGAGACAACCCCAACGCGCAGCGGCACTGTCAAGCACCCACTGCGGCAGGATCAGGCCGTAGGCAGCCACCACCATCACATCGGCTTGCGCCGCTTCAAGCGCCGCACGCGCCGCCTGTGCATCTTCGGGAAACTTGCCATCCAGACGCAGGCTGCGCGGTTGCGCCAGCGGCAAATTGTGTTCCAGCGCGTAGTGTTTGACGGCCGATGCCTGCAACTGCATGCCCCGGCCCGCCGGGCGGTCCGGCTGCGTCAACACCAGCCGGATGGTGTGCCCGCGCACGTGCAAACGTTCCAGCGCCAGTCGCGCAAATTCGGGCGTACCGGCAAACACCACCCGCAATGGTGCGGCGGTGGTGGCGCTCAACGCGACTCCTCGCGCTGCGCTTTGCGCAATTTGGTCTTGATCCGATTGCGCTTGAGGGGCGACAAATACTCCACAAAAACCCGGCCCATCAAATGGTCCATCTCGTGCTGGATACAGACCGACAGCAAACCGGTGGCCTCTGTCGTGCGCACCTGGTTGTTTTCGTCGCGCGCTTGCACCCGCACCGCGTCATAACGTTCCACGCCATCGTAGATGCCAGGCACCGACAGGCACCCCTCCTCGTTGATATGGCGCTCTTCGCCATGCCAAACCAACTCGGGATTGATCAACACCAGCGGCTCGTTGTGCGTTTCCGACGCATCAATCACGATCAGACGCTCGTGCACGTCAACTTGTGTCGCCGCCAGACCAATGCCCTTGGCGGCATACATGGTTTCCAGCATGTCAGCGATCAGTTGCCGCACACGGTCATCGATTTCGGAGACCGGCTTGGCTAAGGTGTGCAAGCGCGGGTCGGGGTAACAAAGAATGGGAAGTAATGCCATGAAGATGCCTCAATGAACTTCCTATTTTCGCCATTTTTGTTCACGCACGTCGGTTCTGTCCATTTAAAACCAAGCGGTTGAACGGAAAATCGTGCGTGAACTGTCAAGTCACATAGCGGGGCCGCAATACCATATGACGAACCATCTGATGGCAAAATCCACACGCGCACTGGCCATTCTGGGCGCACTGGGCTCGATCAGTGGCGCTTTGCTACTGACGGCTGCGGCATCGGCGCAGACACTGACCGTCACTTCGGCCGAGCGCGCCACGGCCAACAGCGTCGCACACACCGGGGTACCGCTCGCCGCGCTTGCCACCGATGCGCCCGATCACTACGATGTACAAGCCGGGGACACGCTGTGGGCAATCGCCAAGCTGTACCTGAAGTCGCCCTGGCGCTGGCCTGAACTGTGGGGCATGAACCTCCAGGAAGTCGCCGACCCGCACCGCATTTACCCTGGACAAACACTGGTTCTTGAGCGCAGCGACGGGCGCGCGCGTTTGCGCATCGCCAGCAACGAGCCAAGCGACAGCTTTGGCAATGGCAGCGCGACCGACACGCAAACCGTGCGCATTTCTCCCAAGATACGCAGCACATCGCTGCTAGCCGCCGCCCTTCCCACGCTGCGCTCCAGCGCCATTGAACCGTTCCTGGCGGAACCACTGATCGTGGACACCACGGAATTTGAACTTGCGCCGCAAATCGTAGCGGGCAAGCAAAGCCGACAGGTCATGTCCAGCGGCGACCGGATCTATGCCGTTGGCCCGACTAACGCGCCCGTGCTCGACGACCAGCGGACTGAAAAACACTTCCGCATCTACGGCACTGCGGTCCCCCTGCGGCACCCGGACACCAATCTGATTCTGGGCTACGAGGCCAGTTTTGAAGGAACGGCGACCCTGATCAAGGGCGAGCGGCACAGCAATGCAACCGATGCGGACGGCAAAATCACCACCACCATCATTGCGGCCAGCCTTGACATTACGGCGTCCAAAGGTGAGATCAATATTGGCGACCGCCTGCTGCCCGAACTTCCGTTCCAGATCCAGACCTACACACCGCACGCACCGGCCCACCCCATTAAAAGTCGTGTCATCTCCGTCTATGGCACCGCCGTTACCAATGCCGCCCAAAACCAAGTGGTTGCGATCAGCAGCGGCACACTGGACGGCGTCGATGTCGGCACCGTCCTCGCCATCCTCAAGAACGGCGTTCCCGTGCCCCTTGACGGCAGCGACAAACCCAAAGGGCTTGAGATCCGATTGCCCGATGAGCGCATCGGGTTGCTCATGGTGTTTCGCACCTTCAGCCATCTGTCGTACGGCCTTATTCTGGAAATCACGGAT
>Ga0316222_1001646_pt1 | contig 26396 bp, 20 predicted proteins | sample TBH18011metaG_FD_206008 | JGI IMG/M metagenome (GOLD analysis project Ga0316222, IMG submission 206008) | Freshwater microbial communities from Trout Bog Lake, Wisconsin, USA - TBH18011 | ecosystem: Environmental > Aquatic > Freshwater > Lake > Hypolimnion/Profundal zone | place: USA: Wisconsin... | reverse complement strand
CAGGCGTGGGAGGATTTCGCGGAGCTGCCCGGGCGCGGGGAACCGCTGCCGCCGGTGACGCCGCATACGGGCTGGTATCCGGACGCCGGCCTGCTGGCGCGGCACGGGGCGCGGCACTGTGTGGTGGCGGCGGGGCACAAGGGCGGGGTCATCCGGGTGGTCGGCGAGCAGGGGCCGATCTATGCGGATACGGGCGTGATGGTCCAGCTGGAGGATGGCCGCGCGCTGGTGGCGCATTTGTACAACCGGGGCAATCAAATTTCGTGGGACGCGGCACAGGGGACGCTGACGATTGCGGGCTCGCTGTGCCGGCGGCGGTCGCCGCTGATGACACCGGTGAAGCAGATGGTTTTCCGGGTGCTGGCGTTGACGCTGGGACGGTTGAATCCGAATTGGCTGCGGCTGGTGGTGCAAAAGCTGTTCATCACGGGCAAGCCGGTCACGGCGGCGACGTTCAAACGGACCATTCGCATCGGGTCCGGGTCGGTGGCGATCACGGACGAGGTGGCCTTGAATGGGGTGGGCAAGCCGGTGGCAGTTTTGGCGGCGCCGGAGAGCACGTCGATTTACATCGCGAGCTCAAATCCGTTCCAGGCGGCGAACCTGCTGCCGGTGCGGCGGCTGGAGCAATTGCTGGCGGCCTTGCAGTCAACCGGGAGCGGCGCGGAGACGGTGACGATCGAACTGGGGGCGGGCAGCCTATGAAGCGCATTCTTTCCCTGGCGGTCAGTCTGGCGATCCTGGTCTTCATCTACTCGAAGATCCATGTGAAGCAGATGGTGCCGGTGTTCGAGCAATGTGACGTGACGTGGTTGGTGCTGAGCCTGGCGATGGTGGTGCCGCTGACGTGCGCGACGGCGTGGCGGCTGGACCAGCTGATGCCGGCGGGGGCGTCGCTGGGGTTCGGGGAATCGAACCGGCTGATTCTGGCGGCAAGCGTGCTGAACCTGATTTTACCCTCGAAAATGGGGGATGTGGCGAAGGCGTGGTTCATGAAGGAGCGGGGGCATCTGGACGCGAGCCTGGCGCTGGCGCTGGTGGTGTTTGAGAAGACGTGCGACATGCTGTCGCTGCTGCTGTGGTGCGCGTTCGGGCTGTTTTGTTATCCGCACAAGGACAATCTGTTCTGGGTGATGACGGCGGCGGTGGCGTCCGGCCTGGTCTTGGGGGTGGCGATGCTGGCGTGGCCGAAGTTTTCGGAGGTGTTTTTCGCATTGGGCCAGCGGTTGGCGCCAAAGAAGATGGCGGGCAAACTGGCGCGTTTGGAGGTGGGGTGGAAGGAGATGCACCGGTGTTTTTGGGGGCGGCGGAGCCGGCTGCTGCTGGTGGCGGTGACTTCGGTGGGCATCTGGCTGCTGCATCTGCTGCAGATCTGGATGTTCGTGCTGGCATTGCGCGGGCAGGCACCGTTCCTGACGAATCTGGCCCTGGCACCGCTGGCGATCCTGGCAGGGCTGATGCCGTTGACGATGGCGGGGATCGGGCCGCGGGACGCGGCGCTCATCTACTTTTACAAAGACTATCTGACCCCGGCGGCCGGGGCGGCGCTGGGGGTGCTCTGCACGTTGCGGTATGTGTTGCCGGCGGCGGCGGGGGCGTTGATCGTCAACCAATATTTGCCCGGGCTGCGACAAGCGCGGGCGGAGAAGAAAACCACATGAAAGATTGCCAAACGGGGCGGGAAAAGGCAGTTTGAACGACAGTTATTTCAATTGATGAAGTTAATCATCCAGATTCCTTGTTTGAATGAGGAGGAGACGATTCCGCAGGTCATCCGCGACCTGCCGCGGAGCATTCCCGGGATTGATGTGATCGAATATCTGGTGGTTGATGACGGCAGCACGGACCGGACCGTCCAGGTGGCGCGGGCGGCGGGGGTGCATCATATTTTGAGTTTGGGGACGCGGCGCGGATTGGCGCGTGCCTTTTCGCAGGGATTGGAGCGGGCGTTGTCGCTGGGCGCGGATATCGTGGTGAACACGGACGGGGACAACCAGTACCAGGGGGCGGACATCGCGAAGCTGGTGCGGCCGATTTTGGAAGGCCGGGCGGACATGGTGGTGGGGTGCCGGCCGATTGTGGATCATCCGGAATTTACACCGGTCAAGAAGGCGTTGCAATTGGTGGGCAGCTGGCTGTTGCGCAACCTGTCCCAGACAAAGGTGCGGGATGCGGCCTCGGGCTTCCGGGCCTTTTCGCGGGACACGGCGCTGCGGCTGTTCGTGCATTCCAGTTTTTCCTACTGCATGGAGACCCTGATCCAGGCGGGGGATTCGCGGATGCGGGTGGTCTCGGTGGACATCGGGGTGAACCAGAAGACGCGGGAATCGCGGCTGTTCGGTTCCACGCTGCAGTATCTTTGGAAATCGGGCACGACCATCCTGGTGATGTATGTGCTGTTCCGCCCAAGCCGTTTTTTCATGACGCTGGCCGTAATGGTGTTCACTGGCACCTTGCTGCTGGTGCTCCGGTTCCTGTATCTGATCTATTTCACGGACTCGCTGGCGCAGGGGCGCACGCATCTGCCTTCGCTGTTGCTGGCGGCGGTGATGGGCATGTCCGGCGCGGGCCTGGTTTCGGTGGCGGTGATCGCGGAGCTGATGCGGAAGAACCGCCGGCTGTTGGAGAACATCCAGATGGAACTGCGCCGGCATGATTTGAACATGCGCCACGCGGCGGAGGTGCAGGCCCGGCATTTGGAGGAGATGAAATAGAAGCCGGCGCGGCCGGGGAGAGCTTGGCGGCGGCATTTTTTACAACCTGAACATGAAGTTTTCGATCATCACACCGAGTTTTCGGAATTCAAAATGGCTGAAGCTGTGCATCGCCTCGGTGGCGGACCAGCAGGGGGTGGTGCTGGAACACATCGTGCAGGATTCCTGCTCGGATGACGGCACGCAGGACTGGCTGCCGCAGGATCCGCGGGTGCAGGCGTTCATCGAGAAGGACAAGGGGATGTATGACGCGGTGAACCGCGGCTATCGTCGCGCCACGGGGGACATTCTGGCGTATCTGAATTGCGACGAGCAGTATCTGCCGGGCGGGTTGCTGGCGGTGCAGAAGTTTTTCGAGGCGAATCCGCAGGTGGAGGCGGTGCTGGCGGGTTCCCTGGTGACGGATGGCGAAGGGAAATACATCTGCCACCGGCATTCGCTGGTGCCGGCGAAATACGGGGTGTGGTACAAATTTCCGCTGCTGACGAGCTCGATTTTTCTGCGCCGGAGTGTGATCCATGAGCGGGGATTGTTCTTCGACACGAAGTGGCGCGACCTGGGTGATTTCCACTGGGTCCGGTCGCTGATGTCGGCCGGGGTGCGGATGGCGGTGTGCCCGGCCTTCACCTCGACGTTCGCGGACACGGGGGAGAACATGAATCTGAAGCCGAACGCAATCCGCGAGAAGGCGGAAACGGCGACGATGATCCCGGGTTGGGTAAAGGCGGTGAAGCCGCTGTGGACGGTACAACACCGGGCACGGCGGTTGTTGGCGGGGCATTTCAATCTGTCGCCCATGAGCTATTCGGTCTATACGCTGCAAAGCCCGGAGAAGCGGGTGACGTTCGAGGTGGCGAAGCCGACGGCGGTGTGGTGGAACCGGATGTAAAACGGGGCGAGGAGGGGGGATGGAGGATGGCAAAGATTGGAACATCCAACATCCAACGCCCAACATCCAATGTTTAGCAGGGCGGCAACGGTGCCGCCACGGGATCAGAGCTGGAGTTTCTTGATGTCGAAGGGGCGGCAGGTGAGGCCGGCGGCCTGATTGGGGGTGAAATCGGGCGCGGGATTCTGATACATCAGACTCACCAGGCTGTCGCTGCGGAAGTTGAGGCGCACGCCGAGGGTTTCCGCAGACTTCAAACCAAACCACACAAAACGCCAGGGCAGGGGAACGAATTTGGGGTTCCGGCCCAGGCCGCGGGCGATTTCTTGCAACAACTTCTTGAAGGGCCAGGGCTCGGGATTCGCGGCGGTGAACAACTTCGGTCCCGGGGTGATTTTTCCGCTGCAGCAGGCTTCGACGAAACCGGACAGGTCTTCCTCATGCACCAGGAACTGGATCTGGGAACCGTCGCCGATCATGGGGATGAGATTGGATTTGCGGATCTGGGCGGAGAGTTTGCCGAACATGCCGCCGGGGCCGCTGCCGTAGACGAGGCCGGGGCGGATGACGAGCGCATCGTGGGCCAGGGCGACTTTTTCAATTTCGAGCTTGGCCTTGCCGTAGAGCGAACGGCAGGCATCGTAGGCGCTGATGGTGGAGATTTGAACGATGTGGCTGACGCCGGCCGCTTGGGCGGCTTTGAACAGTTTTGCGGTGCCATCCACGTTCACGGCCTTGAGCTCTGCCCATTTGAGGGGCTTGAAATCGTAGGCGCAATGCACCAGCGCGGTGACGCCGGCGAGCGCGGCGGGGTCGATTTCGCCGCCGAGTTGAAAGGCGACGCCGCGGGTGCCGGGCTTGGGTGAGCGGGTGAGCTCAAGGACATCCCAGCCGCTGGCGAGAAAACGTTGTTTGAGGCAACTGCCGACATAGCCGTTGCTGCCGGTGATGGCGACGAGAGGTTTGGGATTCATGAGAGGGGGGCGACGGATTCGGAGCCGATGCGATGGGCGTTGGCCATGGCGGAAAAAGTGATGGTGGTGGCGGGGATGCTGGGCAGCACGGAGGCGTCGGCGATATGGATGTTCTGCCAGCCGTGGAGGCGGCCCAAGGTGTCGGTCTCCAGTTCGCCGGGCTGGGCGCTCATGGGGAAGGAACCGCCGTTGTGGAAGCCGCGGCCGGGTTCCGCGATCTGGAGCATGGGGGGCAGCGGGAGGCCGCCAAGGGCGCGGGACTGGCTCATGAGCTCGCGGAGAACGCGCCGGATGGCCGGGCGCGGATTGGGTTCGGTGCCGGGTTCCAGATGCAGGCGGTCGCCGTCGCCTTCGCGGCGGAGGGTCATGCGGATGGACCGGGATTCATCGGAGTGGAGGTAGCCTTGCACGACGAGCATGCGGTTCTCAAGCTGCCGGGCGAGGAGTTCCAGCGGCTTGGCGAGCGGACCGAAGGTTTTCCGCAGGGCCTGGCCGATGATATCGCTGTACGAATAAATCTGGAGATGGATGGTGTGCCGGCTGAGCTCGGGGCGTTGCAATTCAAGGAAAGCCTGGCTCAGCGTGTAGAGCGCTTCCTGGCGGACGGCCGGGGCGCCTTTGGCGAGCAGGAGGGGGACAAGGAAATACTGGCTGTCGCGCAGAGTGACGGGCCGGTCATAGGCCCCGCGGGAGCGCAGGACGGTCTGGGCGGTGGGGATGACGCCGGCGGCGAGGTAGGCGCGGCGGACGGGGAAGGAGAGGGTCTCGCCGGTGGCCATGTCGCGGGCCCAGACGGTGGCGCCGGCGGGGGTGTCTTCCACGCGGGTGACGATGACGCCGGAGCGGCGGGTGAAATTGGGTTCGCGGTCGAGTTCGCGGATGACATCGGCGCTGTTGAAGATGGCGCCGTAGGGACAGCCATACATGCAGAGGCCGCAGTAATTACAGCCGGCGCCGCGCTCGGTGGCGTTCACCCGGACGGCGACGCGGGAACGGCCAAAGCGCCAGCCGCGCGCGCGGAGGGCATCGCGGCGGCGATGCAGATTGCGGAGGAGGATCTGGGCCTGGCGGCTGGGGCGGAGGATGGAAAAGTCCTTGGCTTCGCCGGGGAGCGGGAGCCAGTCGGCCAGGTCGTCGGCCTGGGCGGAGAGGCCGGTGAAGCGGGCGACGGCGCGGTAATGTTCCGCGAGCCGGTCGTTTTTGACCGGCCAGTTGGCGATGTCCTCGTCACGGTAGGGGAGCATGGCGGAGCCCCAGACATTGCTGAGGCCGCCGAGGGCGAGGGAAGGTTTCAGGGTGGCGTCGCTGCCGGACCAGGGGGTCCATTTGTCAGCGCCCCGGTAGGGGAAATCGGAGCCGAACTGGAGTTTGAGGGGGACGCCCTTCGACCCGGCGTCCATGCCGGCCTTGAGACGGGCGAGGGTGGCGGGGTCCCATTGGGCGGGCGGCTGGGCGGCGAGCTGGCGGACGAGCGCGGCGCGGTCGGGTTCGAGTTCGAGGCCGGCATCGAGCAGCAGCACGCGGCGGCCCCGGGACAGCAGGCCGCGGGCGCAGGCGACCCCCGCCGGCCCGGAACCTACCACGCAATGGATTTCATCCTGTGTTTGCAACAACCAAGATGAAAGCAAACCCCCGGAATATCCTCAAGCGGATTCACTTTGCTTTTTCCGCCAGCGGCCCCCGGTGAAAGTGACGGCGAGGTGACGAAGGCAGGCGGACCCGCTGGAAAAGCGGACGGTATCGGCCGGGTGGCGGCGGTTAAACCGCCCGAAAATACGGCGGGAAACATCAAGGCTGGCAGCCGCTTGCAGAAAATAGTTGACCGGTTGTATAAATTGATATATTTTGCACTGGTCGGGGCAAAAAAAAGCCGGTGCCCGGGCGGACGAAACCGAAAATAATTTTATGGGCCGCAAAAGTGATGCCAGAGAGAACCTGCTGCAGGTCGCGTTCGACCTGATCCACACCAACAGCTACGGCGCGGTGGGGGTGGAGCAGATCTGCACCCGGGCGGGGGTGAACAAGGGCAGCTTCTACTATTTTTTCAAGACGAAGACGGACCTGGTGGCGGCGGCGTACGAGGTGCACTGGCAGGAGAAGCTGCCGGAGTATGAGCGCATCTTTGCGAAGACCAACGCGCCGCTGCGGCGGCTGGAGCTTTGGTGCGAATATATGCGGGCGGTGCAGGAGAAGCGGTCCAAGCAATATGGCCATGTGTGCGGCTGTCCGTTCGCAAGCGTGGGCGGCGAGCTGGCGGCGCTGGACAAGAAGATCCAGGCCAAGGCGCGGGACCTGATCAACCGGCACGTGGAATTTCTGACGGGCGCGATCGCGGATGCGCAGGCGGCGGGGCTGGCGGGACCGGGGGATGCGGCGGAGAAGGCGAAGCTGGTGCATTCGTTCGTGATCGGGCTGCTGTTGCGCGCGAAAATATTCAATGACTTGAAAGTTTTGCGGCTGGCCGATGTCGCGGTGTTCGCGCTGATCGGCGCGACGCCAGCGATCGGCACCCGGGGGCGGAAAGGCGGGAAGGCGGATTAAGCCGGCGGGTTTCCCGTGATGGGGGACCGCGTCGTTTTTAGGAATCAATATTTATGTGGATTGTCAAACTTGCCCTGCACCGGCCGTATACTTTCGTGGTGGCCGCCTTGTTGCTGCTCTTGATGACGCCGCTCATCCTGCTGCGGACGCCGACGGACATCTTTCCGTCGATCAACATCCCGGTGGTGAGCATCGTCTGGCAGTATTCGGGACTGGACGCGCAGCAGTTCGAGCAGCGCATCACGTATTCGCACGAGCGCATCATCGGGGTGACGGTGAACAACGTGGAGCACATCGAATCGACTTCCTATAACGGCATCAGCGTGGTGAAGGTGTTTCTGCAACCGAACGCCTCGGTGGACGCGGCGATCGCGCAGATCACGTCCTCGGCGCAGACGGCGATGCGGTTCATGCCGCCGGGGATGCAGCCGCCGCTGATCATCCAGTACAACGCCTCGACGGTGCCGATCTCGCAATACAGTTTCAGCAGTGAAAAGATGTCGGAGCAGGAGCTGTTTGACGTGACGGCGAACCAGGTGCGGGTGGGCCTCTCGAATGTGAAGGGGGCGATGATCCCGTGGCCGTATGGCGGCAAGCAGCGGGTGGTGTCGGTGGACCTGAACCTGGCGTCGCTGAAGGCGAAGAATCTGCAGGCGCAGGACGTGGTAAACGCGGTGACGGCGCAGAGCCTGGTGCTGCCGAGCGGCACGGCCAAAATCGGCGGGACGGAATATGACGTGGCGGTGGATGTGAATCCGCACATGATCGACGAGCTGAACCATCTGCCGGTCAAGGTGGTGAACGGGGCGACCATTTATCTGAGCGACGTGGCGCAGGTGCATGACGGCTACACGCCGCAGCAGAATGCGGTGCGGGAGGACGGGGTGCGCGGGGCGCTGCTGACGGTGATGAAGGCGGGGTCGGCCTCGACGCTGGACGTGGTGCGGAACATCAAGGCGGTGCTGCCGCAGGTGATGAGCACGGTGTCGTCGGATCTGCACGTGAAGGAATTCGCGGACCAATCGCTGTTCGTGCGGGCGGCGGTGAGCGGGGTGCTGCGGGAGGGCGTGGTGGCGGCGGCGCTGACGGCGCTGATGATCCTGCTGTTCCTGGGTTCCTGGCGCAGCACGCTGATCATCGCCCTGTCGATTCCGCTTTCGGTGCTGTGCTCGATCGCGGCGCTGAGCGCGCTGGGGGAGACGATCAATCTGATGACGCTGGGCGGGCTGGCGCTGGCGGTGGGCATTCTGGTGGATGACGCGACGGTGGCGATCGAGAACATCCATCATCACATGGTGTCGGGCGAGCCGCTGGAGGAAGCGATTCTGAAGGGGTCGCAGGAGATCGCACTGCCGGCGTTTGTGTCCACCTTGTGCATCTGCATCGTGTTTGTGCCGATGTTCTTTCTGGCGGGGGTGGCGAAGTATCTGTTCGTGCCGCTGGCGGAATCGGTGGTGTTCGCGATGCTGGCGAGCTATGTGATTTCGCGGACGCTGGTGCCGACGCTGGTGATGTGGTTTTACCGGAACGTGCAATTGCAAGGCGAGCACGGGGATGATGCGAAGGCGCCGTGGCTGGCGCGGCCGTTCATCCGGTTCCAGCGGGGGTTTGAGGCGGGGTTCGAGCGGTTCCGCAATGGTTACCAGGCGCTGCTGGCGAGCTGTTTTGCGCACCGCAAGCCGTTCGTGCTGTTTTTCCTCGCGTTCTGCGCGGGGTCCTGGGTGTTGACGCAGACGCTGGGGCAGGATTTCTTTCCGGCGGTGGACGGCGGGCAGTTCCTGCTGCATATCCGGGCGCGGACGGGCACGCGCATCGAGGAAACGGAGCGGCTCACCGACCGGGTGAACGGAGTGATTCACCGGGAGATTCCGGCGCAGGAATTGGGCGGCATTCTGGACAACATCGGCATCCCGAACTCCTCGATCAACCTGAGCTACAACACGAGCGGCGTGATCGGGCCGGGCGATGCGGATATTCTGGTGCAACTGAAGCCGGGGCATGCGCCGACGGAAAAATATGTGCACCGGCTGCGCGAGGTGCTGGGCCGGGAGTTCCCGGGGACAATGATCTATTTCCTGCCGGCGGACATCGTGAGCCAGACATTGAACTTCGGGCTGCCGGCGCCGTTTGACATCCAGGTGGTGGGCCGCGATGCGGCGGGCAACCATGCGGTGGCGGCAAGGCTGGCGGAGCGGATCCGGAAGATTCCGGGCGCGGTGGATGTGCGGGTGCATCAGCCGGACAATTGGCCGCAGTTCAAGATCTCGGTGGACCGGGACAAGGCGGCGAGCCTGGGGCTGACGGAACAGAATGTGGCCAATTCCGTGCTGCTGAGCCTGAGCGGGAGCAGCCAGGTGCAGCCGGTGTACTGGCTGAACCCGGTCGTGGCGGTGCAATATCTGATCAATGTGCGGGCGCCGGAGTATGCGATGGATTCACTGCAGGAGCTGAATGCGCTGCCGGTGAACGCGGGGACGGAAAACAATGCCGGCACGGGGGCCAGCGCGCAAATTCTGGCGAACTTGGCGTCGGTAAAGCGCGTGAACGTGCCGCCGGTGCTGTCGCACTATGACGTGCAGCCGGTGATCGATGTGTTCGGCAACGTGGCGGGGCGCGACCTGGGCGGGGTGATCCGGGACATCCAGCCGCTGGTGGACGCGGCGAAGAAGGATTTGCCGCGGGGCAGCCGCATCGTGGTGCGGGGGCAGGCGGAGACGATGCGTTCGAGTTATTTCGGCCTGGCGATCGGATTGGTCGGCGCGATCGTGCTGATTTATTTCCTGCTCGTGGTGAATTTCCAGAGCTGGCTGGACCCGTTCATCATCATCACGGCGTTGCCGGGGGCCTTGGCGGGGGTGGTGTGGGGCTTGTACCTTTCGCAGACGACGCTGAGCGTGCCAGCGCTGATGGGGGCGATCATGAGCATGGGGGTGGCGACGGCGAACTCGGTGCTGGTGGTGAGTTTTGCGCGGGAGAACCTCGCGCGGGGACTGGATCCGGTGGCGGCGGCGCTGACGGCCGGCGTGGGGCGCATCCGGCCGGTTTTGATGACGGCGGCGGCGATGGTGATCGGCATGCTGCCGATGAGCCTGGGGCTGGGCGAAGGCGGCGAGCAGAACGCGCCGCTGGGCCGGGCGGTGATCGGCGGGCTGGTGTTCGCCACGATCGCGACGCTGTTTTTTGTGCCGGTGGTGTTCAGTTTCATGCACCGGAACCACCGGAAACCGCTGCAGCCGGTGACGGTGCCGAAGACCCTCTAATCCAAGAATCCTTGTTATGACAACGAACCATACGAACAACGAGCGGCCGCCGATCAGCCTGACCCGGCTGGCCCTGATCATCCTCGTGCTGGTGATCATCGGACTGGCGGCGGGATATTATCCGCGCTGGAAGGCGCGCGGAACGCTGGTGAGCGAGACGCGGGCGGACAATGTGCCGAGCGTGGATGTGATCGCCCCGGCGGGTCTGAAGGCGGACCTGGGGACGCCGCTGCCGGCGGAGGTGCAGCCGTTCATCGCGGCGACCATCCATGCGCGGGCGAGCGGGTATCTGAAGGCGTGGCATGCGGACATCGGCGACGCGGTGACGAACGGGCAGCTGCTGGCGGAGATCGAGACGCCGGAGCTGGACCAGCAACTGGCGCAGGCGCGCGCGGAGCAGGATCAGGCGAAGGCCGCGCTGGACCTGGCGAAGATCACGGCGGACCGCTGGACGGAGCTGCTCAAGACGGCGAGCGTGAGCGAACAGGAAGCGGCGGAGAAAACATCGGATTACGCGCTGAAGCAGGCGAACGCCGAGGCGGCGAAGGCGAATGTGCAGCGGCTGGAGCAGCTGAAGGAATTCGACCGGGTGACGGCGCCCTTCGCCGGGACGGTGACGCTGCGCAACACGGACATCGGGCAGCTGATCGCGGCGGACAGCGGGCCGGAGCTGTTCCGGCTGGCGCAGACGGATCCGCTGCGGGTGTATGTGCGGGTGCCGCAACCGTTGGTGCATGCGCTGAAGCCGGGGCAGCGGGCGAGTCTGTTCTTCCAGGAGGCGCCGGGGAAAACGTATACGGCCACGGTCACGCGGACCGCGGGGGCGGTGGACCAGGCGTCGCGGACGTTGCAGGTGGAATTGCAGGTGCCGAATCCGGACAACGAGATTCTGGCGGGCAGCTATGCGCAGGTGCGGTTCAACGAGGCCGCCGGGGCCAACGTGCTGACGATCTCGGATAACGCCCTCATCTTCCGCGCACAGGGAATGCAGCTGGCGCTGGTGAACGCCGACCGCAAGGTGGAATTGCGCTCGGTGAAGCTGGGGCGTGATTTCGGCAATACGGTGGAGGTGCTGTCCGGCCTGCAAGCGACGGACCGGGTGATCAATAATCCGCCGGATGCGATCGCGGAGGGGATGACGGTGACGGTGAATCAACCGGCGGGGGCGAAATGAAAACATTAATCCATAACAGGCGGTGGCGGCGGGCGGGGCATGAAGTCCAAAGTCCAAAGTCCAAGGTCCAAAGTCGGGGAACGGAACGGTGGGCACATGGTGTGTTTTGGCTTGGCGGAGGGCTGCGGCCGGGACAGCCGCGCTCCGGGGGCCTCGGCATGATGGCTGCCCAATGGCTGATGGTGGCGCTGGCGGGGATGGTCGCCGGGTGTGCGGTGGGGCCGGATTACAAGAAACCGGCACCGGTGCCGGCGGCGGCGGCGGCCCCGAAGACGTTCAGCGACGGGAGCACGAATGCGGTGGGATGGAAACCGGCGGAGCCGGCGGCGAATGTGCCGCGCGGGGCGTGGTGGAATCTGTTCCAAAACGCGGAACTGAACCGGCTGGAGACGCTGGCGGTGACGAACAATCAGGATCTGGCGGCGGCGGTGGCGCGGCTGGACCAGGCGCGGGCGCTGGCGGCGGCGGGGCGGTCAGGATTTTATCCGACGTTGACGGCGGGCGGAACGCCGAACGGGGATGTGACCCGCTCGCGCACGAGTGCGAACCAGCCGCAGCTGGGGAAGGCATCGGGGACGTCGTACAATTATGATACGTTCACGGCCCCGTTGTATCTGGGCTGGGAGTTGGATTTGTGGGGGCGGGTGCGGCGGGTGTCGCAGGGGGCGCGGGCACGCTACGTGGCGGCGCAGGATGATCTGGAATCGGCGCGGCTGGCGGTGGCGGCGGAAGTGGCGGATGATTATTTCACCTGGCAGGCGCAGGAGCGGGAGCGGGCGCTGGTGGCGGATACGATCGCGGCCTACCGGCGGTCGCTGGAGCTGACGAAGAATCTGCGGAAGGGCGGGGCGGTGTCAGACCTGGACGTGGCGCAGGCGGGCACGCAATTGCACAGCGCGGAAGCGCAGTTGCCGGTGATCGAACTGGAGTTGACGCAAACGCGGGATGCGCTGGCATTGCTGTGCGGGGAGGCACCGATGGATTTCACGGTGGCGGCGGCGGCGAAGGATTTGGCCTTCGTGCCGGCGGTGCCGTCGATCGTGCCGGCGGCGTTGCTGGAGCACCGGCCGGACATCGCGGCGGCGGAGCGGCGGATGATGGCGGCGAACGCGGACATCGGGGTGGCGAAGGCGGCGTTTTTTCCGACGGTGAAGCTGGACGGGCTGGCGGGGTTCCAGTCGATCGGATTTGATTCGTGGTTCAACTGGCCGAGCCGGTTCTGGTCGGTGGGGCCGTCGGTGACGGTGCCGCTGTTCACGGGCGGTTTGAACCGGGCGCATCTGGCGGGGGCGCAGGCGGCCTATGCGGAGACGGTCGCGAATTACCGGCAGACGGTGCTGGGGGCGTTCGTGGAGGTGGAGAACGCCCTGGCGGCGCAACGGTTGCTGGCGGAGCAGTGGACGGCGGAGAAGGCGGCGCTGGTGACCTCGCGGCAGGCGCTGGCGGTGGCGGATAACCGGTATCGGGCGGGTTTGGTCACCTATCTGGACGTGGCGACGGCACAGGCGGAAGCGCTGAGCCATGAGCGGACGGTGGCGGAGCTGGCGGGCCAACGGCAGACGGCGACGGTGAATCTGGTGAAGGCTTTGGGTTGCGGTTTTTAACTCACTGCGGGAGAGTTGCCGGGAGGATTTAACCGCAAAGCGGCCTTGTGCAAGTCAGTCCGACTCCCGGATGAGCCGGAAATGATCCTGAAAATATCCGGTCTTCACCCAGAGCAGGTATTTTTTGTAGCGGGGTGTTTCGCGCATGTCGAGGGGCACCAGACGGGCGTGTAATTCTTCATAGCGGACCGGCAGAAAGTTCACCATCGCCGGTTGCGGGTCGGCGGTCTCGCCAATGATGCCAACCTGTTCGCCCGCGCTGAGCCGGCCCGAGCCGCTGAACGTGATGGGCGCCGTGAAAAGAAATTGGACCTGCACCTCGCAGTCGTCAATCACCTCCCAAATCTGGCCGGCCCGGGGAAAAGAAGCTGGTTTGCTCATGCGTAAATAATGGTTTAAAGGGTAATGTTATTCGCTGCCGGTTCGCATCCCCAAGGTGGCGTGTCGCGGAATCATCCGTAACGTCAGGCGCGCAACTTGTATCCGATATCCCACCGGACCCGGCACTTGGACTGGCGGTTTCAGGGTTCGTCCCATCTGATTTCAATCGCATCGCTAAAAAATACACCGAAACCGGAACTTCCGCAGCGGGCCCAACACGTGCGTTCGCGGCCTTCCCGGCTCCGCACTCGCAGAAGAAAAACTGTCTGGTTCCGGTTGGTTGTCCACCACTTGAAGGGACCGCCCGCATAGAACCCCGGCGTCTGCTCCAAAATCTCATAACCGCTCTCATCGGCCCACTTGCGTAAGATGGCTTTTGACCGGGCCCGCACATGACGCAACAAGCCAACCCCGCAAAAAAGGAAAATGCATGCGGCGGCGAACAATCCGATAAATGATTTTGTGTCCACATCCATGGGCGCTCAATGTTGCCTGATGAAAAAGCCCAATCCCTGACGGCTTGTGGCGGGGAAAGCGCCAGCGAAACGGCTCCGGATAATTATCAGACGGTCATTCGCCATAACTCAATGTTTCATGGCTTGGTGTCGTCCTTCTGCTTGTGGGCAATGATCTCAAGCGCACGGGCTGCCCGCTCGTGAGCATTAACAAATCTGGCCGCCAGCGTGATCACGTAAATGACGGCACAAACGCAAGCGATGGCATAGGCAAAGGCGATAAAATCCATATTAGTTATCTGGTTTGGTTGTTGAACTGGATGTGTCCGGGAGTCTGACAGCGATTTGGCGGATCATCCGCCGGATTTGCGGGTCAGCGGGGTCCGGGTTTTGGTTGTGTTCACACTGGCAATCTTATGCTTTCTCATTTGCTTCCCCCAACTGCTTCCACACCCGTAACGCCTCGGTCACGCCCCAGGCCTGGGCATCGCAGCCGCGTTGGGTATGGGGCGCGTCGCCATCAAGAATTTCCGGGATCTGCCCGAGGCAACCGGCGTCCAGCAGCGCTTCGGAACTGCCCAAATAACTCTTGGCGGCCGCCACGGCCACGGGGGAGTAATTCCACGCGCGCGCCAATGCTTCGCAGAAGGTCGGGAAGGTCCACGTCCACGCCGTGCCGTTGTGATACGCCGGCTTGCGGCGGGTGTCCTCGTCGCCTTCGTAGCGGGGCCAGTAGGGGTTCACGGGGTCGTTCAGCACCTGGCCGTCGCGCACGACGGGCAGGGGAGTGGTCACCGGCAGCGGCGCCAGCGAACGCAAGGCACCCGGCACCACCAGATGTTTTTCCGCGGCGGCCACGCAGCGTTGCGCCGGCCGGCCGGTGGCCAGGCCCAGGCTTACGGCGAAGAGACAGTTGCTCCGCAGCGCATCGCTCCGCACCGCGTCCCGCGCGATCACCCGCGGTCCCGCGAGCAGCACGTCGGCATACCAGCCCCGGTCTTCCAGCCAGAACAGTTGCTCGAAAGATTTGAAGGCGCGTTCGGCCAGCGTCTCCCACTTCGGCTGGTCCGCCTTCGCGCTGATCTTCGCCAGCAGCCGCAGCAGCCGGATCCACAGCACTTGAATCTCCACCGGATAGCCCTCGCGCGGCGTGCCGGCGGGATAATTCGTGTCCATCCAGGTGAAATGGCTCGGACTCCAGATGAGCACCGAATCCGCGTCCGCCCGGATGCCGTTTGGCGTGCCCTTCAGATAATTTTCCCCGATGCTCGTCAGCACGTCGCGGATGGTCCGGTCGCCGTCTTCCACCCGCGTGGCGTAGAAATTGCCGCCCTTCGGCTTTTTGGCCGCCTCGGAATATTCCTCGCACGCGACCGCGAACCACAGCGGCGCATCCGAGGTGTCGCGATTGGAAACATCGTTGCCGTGAATGGTGTTCGGCAGCGTGCCAGCCTGTTCGAACTTGGCGAAGGTCAGCAGCAGTTGCCTCATCTCCGCCGTCATGCCGGCTGCCAGCAAGCCGCGGGCGCAGATGAGCGAATCGCGGCCCCAGTCCAGGAACCACGGGTAGCCGGCGATGACCGTTTTGCCGTCATCGCGCCGCACCACATACTGCGCCGCCGCCAGTTTCAACCGTGCTTCATACGGCCACGCCTGCGGCTTCGCCCATTCGATTGTCACGGGCGTGCCGCCCGTCTCCGCCGTCACCACGAGTTGCACCGCGCTGTTTTGAGCCAATGGCAGCTCGAACCATCCGGGGCTGTAGGCATCTCCGCTGCCCGTCTGGCCGCGGGTCTGTTCCACGGGGTGCGGGATGTTTTCGCACCATTCCGCCTCGGCATGATACTGCCCGGCATCCGCGAAAATGCGCAATTGCCGGTCCGGTGCCGGCGTGAAGGCAAAGCCGGGCGTGCCCGGCGCGGCCAGCGTCTGGGTGTTCGATGAAAAATGAAAATCCGTGCCGCCGTTGCGCTTCGTTTCCCAGTGGAAGTTCCGGTCTTCGATATCGAATCGCACCGTCAGGCTCACGGCGGTTCCGGGCGGCAGATGCGGTCCGCTGCCGGACACTTCCCGCTTCCGTTGGAAGCGGAACACCGTGGTGTTCCGGCCCGGCAACATCTCCGCCTGCAGTTCGATGGCCACGGTGCGGCCGTCCCCGGCGCTCGCCACAAAGCTCCACACCGCCGGCGGACCTGGCTGAAAGGCCGCGAGGTTCTTGAAATCGAGCGCGGAGATGAACCCGTCCGCATTGATCCACGCCCGCAGGCGTTTCACGAACACATGGCGGTCCACCGGCACCGCGGGTGAGAGGCTCGCGCCCAGCACGCAATCGTATTTGGAATTCACCCGGCCCAGGTCCGCGCAGAGCCGGGCCATGCCGCCGATGTCATTCGTGAGCAGCACCAGGTCGGTGGGCTTGGGCGGGGCGGCCGGGGCGACCGGCTCCGGTGCGAGATAGCGGATGGTCGCGGTCGTCGGCCCGGCGGCTTCCGCCATCCGCTCGACCGTCAGCATGGCGTCCCGGCTGGCTGCGCCGGCGGGATATTCCCACGGCGGAAAGCTGGCGATGTGGCTGTTGCCCGCAGCGATGGATTGCACATGCCGCGCGGGCGGTCCGTCCAAGGTGAGTTGGCCTTGCAAGGTGGCGCGGAAGGGGACGGTGTCGCGGACCAGCAGCCAGTGTCCGGCCGGAACGAGCGTGAGACGGCGCGCATCCGGCGACCGCCATTCGATGACGCGCGGAAAAAGTTCCTGCCGGGCCGCGGCGGCCAGCAACCCGGTGAAGGTTCTTTTGCCGTCTTCCAAGGCGAATTCGCTGATGGCGGAAAGGAATTCCTCCGGCGAACGCTCCACCTGTTCCGCCAGCCAGCGCCAGTCCGGCACTTCCGCCGCCTCGGCCGGAATGATCTGGTTCAGCGCTGCCAGCGCCCACGCGGCTTGCGCGCGGAGCCGGCGGTAGGTTTCACCGCCCAACCCGGCCGGCCGGGCCGCCGTCGCCAGGCAATACGCCGCGCCCGGCGACAGCATGAAGGTGATCGTGTTCGCGGCCGTCGCGATGGCCGGGAGCGGCTGGCCGAGCAGTTCAAATTGCAACGCCGCCGGCGATTGCCCGAGCGTGAAGGCGTCCAGCGCCAGGGACTGCTCCGCGTCCGCGTCCGTGTTCACCAGCACCAGCACCGCGTCCAGGCCTTCCGCCGATTCGCGGCGCAGCGCAAAGACCGGCGCGCCCGGGCGGCTCAGCCGGGTCACCCGCGCCCCGTCGAAGAAACACGGATGGTCTGCGAGCAGCGCGTTCAAGGCCGCCAGTTCCGGGATGATGTTGTTCGCGCTGTCCCAGTTCAATCCCGTCTTGCCGTGCACGAGGATTTTTTCCGTGGCCAGCCATTCCACGCCGGCGGTGAAGCCGAAGCCGCCGCTCGCGCCGGTCAGCGCGCAGAGCCGGTTGCGCAGCAGCGACCACGCGCGGCCCTTTTTGGCCAGCCGGTCGTTGTCATGCGTCTCGGAATAATTCACATAAGTGCCCACGCGGGCGTTTTGCTTCGCCGCATAATCGAGATACCACGCCACTTCGCCGCCGGAATAATTCTGGAACAGCTCCGAGTAGGCCCACTGCATGCCGCCCTCGGTGAGCAGCAGTTCGGTGGCATCCCACGAGCCGCCGAGACCTTCGAGCAGGAACACGGCCTGCGGAAATTCCTCCTGCACGCGGGCGATGATGTATTGCCACGCCGGGGCCGGGATTTTATAGCCGGCATCGCATCGGAAGCCGTCCACGCCGCGCCGGCACCAGGTCAGCAGCGAATCGGCGATGATGTCCCACAGTTTGACCTCATGTTGCTCCAGCTCCACCAGATCTTCCCACACGGTGCCCCACGCGCCGGGGCTGGCGAACTCGCCATCCGCGTTCTTCAGGAAAAATTCCGGGTGGTTCTCCTGCAGGACGGAGCCCCAGCCGGTGTGGTTGATGACGATGTCGATGAACACCCGTGCCCCCAGCCGGTGCGCCGCCTGGGTGAGCTCGCAAAACTGGTCGATGCCCGTGGTCCGCTTATCAAATTCCACCAGCGCCGGATCCACGGCCGTGAGATCGAGCGCGGCGTACGGGCTGCCGAAGCGCCCGAACCGCGCGTAGGTCACCGGCGAGGGATGCACCGGCAGCAGGTGCAGAATGCGGCAGCCGAGGCGGTTGACGATGTGCGGCAATTGCCGGGCCAGATCGCGGAACGTGCCGGAGGGCGGCAGCACCGCGTAGCCGCGCGCCTCGAGCGCGCGCAATTGGGGTTCCAGCGCCGGGTCGGCGGTGGCGGCCAGTTTTTTGCCCTCGCCGAACAGGCGGGTGAAGGCGCAGTAAATGGTGTTCGCCGTCCGCGCAAAATCGGGATGCACGCAAATGCCGGCATCCGGGCCGTCCGGCCAGTGCTGCCAGTTGTTATCATCCAGCAGATAGGCCTTCGCCTTGAAGAAGCCGACTTCGGCCAGCGGGAGTTCCAGCGACCAGCCGGTGGCGGTGCGCTGCATGGGGACATCGCGCCAGGAGGCACCATTGGCGGCGCTGCCGCCGGCGTGGGCGGAGATGACTTCGCGGCGAAGCACGGCGGCGCGGCCGAGATTGGTGCGCAGGCGGGCCCGCCAGTTTTTTCCTGCCGGGGTGGCGCGGGGGGTATCGAGGGTGAAAACCACCTTGTCCCCCACGAAACGCAGCAGGCGTTCGCCGGGGGCCGGAGTCATCAAGGGTTTGCTGCCTGGGGCATTGCCATCCATGGCCCCTTACAATTCCGCAGCCGGGACAAAAAAGCAAGCTGTTCGCGCAGGAATCAATACGGATGGAAGGCTGGCTGGCTGAGCCACGGCGGGGCTTCCGGTTTGTGCCGGTGTTCCTCGTAGTAGGAAGGCTTGGTCGTTGGCGGCGGGAGCAGGGTGGGCTTGGGGGCCGGCCGGCCGATGTTATCCTTGAGCAACGAATAGGTTTCGGCGGCAGTATTGGCCTGGGCCGGGGTGTTTGGCTGCGGATTGAACAGGCCGGTGGTCGCCGTTGCCTCGCCGAAATGCGCGGTTTTCGCCGCCGGGGTCTCCGGCACCAGCAGATGCTGAAATTGCGCCATGTCGGCCTTCTGCTTCAAGGCGGCTTGGACCGGATCTTCCGTTTTTTGGGTGCCCCAAATATTATTGGCCCACGGGGAGTTCGGGGCGTCGGCCGCCATTCTGGCAACCGCGTCCGCGCCCAAAATTTGGCGATCCGCCGCCGTCAGCCGGTTCTGACCGTTGCGGGACCAACTGTTGCCGTTATTATCATTGCGATAATTATCGTTGCGTCCGGAGTTGTCAAAATTGTTCTCTCCGTGAGTGTTGTCGTTCTTTTTCGTCGCAACCAGGTCCCCTGAATCATTCGTACCCATGCGGGCTTGGGAATTCCGCTTCAGATAGCGCTCCTCGGCGGTAAGGTTGCGGTCAGGGTCATTGGCGGCCTTTTCCGGTGCCACCCCCAGAATCTCCTCCGGCGTCAGGAGCATCCAGTTTTTGTCATTGTCTGCCGTCCGCCGCTGGCGCGCGATTTCTTCGTTGGAAATTTGAATCGGCGGCGGCATGTACTGCGGATCGGGCGTGGCATCCACGGGAAACAGCTGGGGCGGGGCGGCATATTGGTCCACGAACTTCCGCTGCTGCAGGAGATTCCCGGAATCCCCGGCGTGCACATAGATGACCCGGTGCAACTGAACGGTGTTTGCCGGGCCCTTCCCGGGGGCGTTGTCCGGGTTGGTGGGGGCAACTGGAGCGGAATCCGGCTGGCCGGAGGCTGTCCATACCCCGGCCAGCGACAACATCGCCAGCCAACCGAACATATGGATTTTGAAAGCCTTCATCCTGTGTATAATGTACTCGATAACCGGTTTAACGTCAAAAGTTCTGTGCTCGACCGGACTATTGCCGCTCGTATTCCCCCTTGCCCAGCCGCTTGTACACCTGGAAACCGGCCTTTTTGGCGTCGATGACCGAGAGCGGCTTGAGTTTGTGCGGGGTGGTGAATCCCGAGATGATCTTGCGCACGGGTTTTTTGCAGGCCGGGCACTGGGTGAGCGGCGCGGCGGACAGCGGGCGGTTCAGAGTGAACGTCCCGCCGCAGACCTTGCAGCTGCCTTCGCAGAGTTCGTATTCGTAAAGGGGCATGGTAAAACAGTTGGCCGGCTATTTTTTCAGAAACGCGCTGAACAAGTCAATGGGCAGCGGCAAAAATGTGGTGGTATTGTGTTCGCTCGCCATCTCGCGCATGGTCTGCAAATAGCGCAGCTGGAGGGCGATCGGTTCTTTCGCGATCAGCGCGGCGGCCTGCACCATCTTCTCGGCCGCCTGGAATTCGCCCTCGGCGTTCACCACCTTCGCGCGGCGTTCGCGTTCGGCCTCGGCCTGCTTCGCCATCGCCCGCTTCATACTGTCCGGCAGCGCCACTTCCTTCACTTCCACGCCGGTCACCTTGATGCCCCAGGGCTCGGTCTGGCGGTCGATGATCTCCTGCAGCTTCTGGTTGATGACATCGCGCTGCGAGAGCAGGTCATCCAGCGGCGATTGCCCCAGCACGCTGCGCAGTGTGGTCTGGCCGATGAGCGAGGTGGCCTTCCAAAAATTCTCCACCTTCACCACGGCGGCATTCGGGTCCACGACGCGGAAATAGATCACCGCGTCCACGGTGGCGGGCACGTTGTCGCGCGTCATGATCTCCTGTTTGGGAACGTCGATGGTCACCACGCGGAGGTCCATCTTCACCATTTTGTCCACCATGGGAATGAGGAAGATGAGCCCGGGCCCCTTCGCCCCCTGCAATTTGCCGAGGCGGAAGATGACGCCGCGTTCGTATTCCCGCAGGATGCGGATGGTCTGGGGCAGGACGAACAGCGCCAGCACCACGAGGACGACCAAGGCGGGGCCGAGGGTGCCGCCCAGTTTCAAAACCGCTGTGATGATTGTGTCCATAAATGTTGTTTTTTTGACCGCATCAACCGTGTCAACCGCCGGCCGGTTTCACCTGCAGCGTCAGGCCTGTCAGGCCGGTGATCTCCACCGTCTGCCCCGGTTCCACCCGGGTGGCGCTGACCGCATTCCATGTTTCTCCCTCGATAAACACCTTGCCGCCCGCCGAGTCAATGCCCGATATCGCCCGGGCGGTCTTTCCCATCATTTCCTCGCGGCCGGTGCCGACCGGTGCGAACTGCGCGCGGATGGCCTTGGCGACCACGAAAATGAAGAACAGCGCCGTCACTCCCGTGGCGGACACAATCCATCCGAGCGGCAACTGAAAGCCCGGCCCGGTCCCCTTGAACAGCACCAGCAGCCCCAGGAAAAAAGCCAGGATGCCGCCACCCGTCAGGATGCCGTGCGTGGGCGCAAAGATATCGATGATAAAGAGCGCGACCGCCAGGCCGATCAGCGCCGCCCCCGTGAGGTTCAGCGGCAAAATCGCCGACATATACAGCAACACCACCAGCGCGATGGCCCCCGCCACGCCGGGCAGGATGGCTCCCGGCGAACTCATTTCGCCGATCAGCCCGTAAATGGCCACCAACATCAGCAACATCATCACTTCCGGATGCCAGAGCAGCTGGAATGCCTGTTCGCCGGGCGTGCGCGGGATTTCGACCACGGAAGCGGCGGCGGTGTTCAATGTGCGGCCGTTGAAGGTGCGGCCATCCAATCGCCGGAGCAGGTCCGGTACGTTCGTGGCGATGACATCGATGACATTGGTGGCCAGCGCCTGTTCGGCGGTGATGGCCTGGCTGTCCAGGACGGCGGAGCGGGCCCACGTCACATTCCGGTGGCGCTTGTTCGCGATGTTCTCCATGAAGCTGGCGGCGATGTTTTCGATCTTCTTTTTCATCACGTCATCGGACGGTTCGCTGCCGTTGATATCCACCGGATGCGCCGCGCCGAGGCAGGAATTGGGGGCCATGGCGGCCACGTCCGCCGCGAGGGTGATGAACACGCCGGCGCTGCCGGCAAACGCGCCCTCGGGGGAAACATAGACGACCACGGGGATCCGGGCGGCGTAAAAATCTTCGACGATCTGTTTGGTGGAATCGAGCAAGCCGCCCGGGGTATCCAGCCGGATGATGAGGCATTCGTCGCCCTGGTCGGCGGCGGCTTCGAGGGCGCGGTTGACGTAAGTGGCAGTGGCGGGTCCGATGGCCCCGTCAATCTTGATCAGGCCGACCTGTCCGGCGCGGGCCGCCCCGCCGAGGAGCAGCCCCAAAACCAACATGGACCATAGGCGCCGCATAACTTTTTACTTCCCTAACAATCTAACAAATGCCGGCCCGACTGCAAAGGAAACTTATTCCGTCTCATCGCCGGGTCCGGCGCAGCCGCAGCCGGCCACGGCCACGCACTCGGGACAGAGCCGCCGGCCGGCGATCTCCAGCGCGCCGAACCGGCCGCATTCTTCGCAGGGTTGGTCGTCGGTGGCGAGGGGGCGGTCCGGTTTCATTTTTGTGCGGGAATGGTAATTGTTTGGCGGCGCCGGTGGCAAGCCGGAGCGGTGGTGGCGGCCGGCAAGGATGCCGGCCATGGAGCCGGGGCTTCCAGCCCGGCGGCAAAGGTGTTCATTTGAACACAGGTGCCCGCATTGGTTTTTCACCTTGCCAGACTGTTCGGACGCGGGTTCCGGGTGGCAGGATGCCACCCTCTACGGCAGGCAAGGATGCCTGCCGCTACCAGGCAGGTCATTTTGCGATCGGCGCATCCGGCGCGGGATGCAACCGCTGCCAGCGTTCGGCAAAGAGGAAGAGCACCGCCGGGCCGAAGGCGAAGAGCATCACCGAAAAACCCATCGTGAGGCCGATGAAGGTCATGAATCCGGCGCAGCAGTAATCGCGGTAGCGGGCCACGATGTGGGTGGGCACGGCGATGAGCAGTTCCAGCACACTGCCTTTGAACAAGGCCCGGCACTGGCGCGAAACGAGGTCGGCGGGCGGCACGCGGCGGCTCATCCGGAGGAAGATCACCGACCAGAAGCACCAGGTCAGTACGCCCAGGCCGAGGGCGACCCAGAACACGGCGTTGAAACTGGAGCCTTTGTCCGTCATCACAAATTCATAGACGGAAAGAAACGCGCCGAAGGTCAGGCCGCCCGCCATCAGCCCGCCCGCCAGCACCGTGCGCCAGACCGGACCGCGGGTGACCGGCCGCAGGCTGGCCAGGCGAACGGGCACGGCGAGCAGCGCGAACTGGCTCACCGTCATCAACGCCAGCCAGATCCAATAGGGCGGGAAGGTAACAGTGTCCTTGGCCGCATCCACAGGCCCGGCTTGCGGGACGAAGGCCAGGAGGATGAACGGGATGGTGAGCACGGCGAGGGCGGCCAGATAGAGGGCGGCGACGAGCAGGGGCCAGTTTTTCATGAGGTGATCAATGGTTTTATTTCAGCGCGGCCTTGAACAGTTCACGCGGACAATTGGACAGACCGGGAGGCGGGGTGTTTGTTTCCCCGGGGAAGCGAAAGGCGTCAATCTGCTTCAGCAGACCGGCTCCGGGTTGCAGGCCGGCAAGAAAGGCGTCCCACTCGCCGCCTTGCCCGGCGTCCAGACTCGCGCGCCAGAGGCAGTATTGGTTCAAGGCGTCGCCGGTCAGGGCCACTTTGCCGAAATGCGCGATCTGAAAAGTTTCATCGGCCGAAGTCCAATTGGCGTAGCACGCATACGGCAGATGCGCGGCGGTGGTACGCTCCTCAATGTCCGTCTGCCAGACGACTTGGCGGTTGGTGCTGTCCCAGACGCCATTGCTCCGGTCGGGCGGCGCGGGCAGCGACAATTGCACGGTCAGGTGGTCCGACCCGCCGAACAGGTTGTAATCCAGCAGTTCGCCGAAGAGGTCCTGCGCGACTTCCTCCGGGTCCGGTTGCCTGGTTTTGGGATCGAGTTTGACGTCGTGCCGCCATTTCACCAGCTTGGCACGGTAGAGATCCGTGGTGGCGAGATAACGGCCGAAAGACTTGTCATCCGCTAAAAAGGCGAGCGAGGCGGGGATGGGCTGGCGGTCAGGCACGCCCAGCCGGCGCGCCGCCAGCCGCTGGATGCGATGCTGCAAGGCGGCATCATTCCCGGCATTCAAATCCCGGTACAGCCCGGGCAATTCGCCGATGCTGAAGTAGCCGCGTTCGAGGAGATACTGGCCGAAACGAAGGATAAACTCCGAGGTGCCATTGGTATCGAAGCTGCCCGCAAGCTGGCCTTCCCAGCAATAGGTGCCGAGGTTCTTGAGGTCGCGGCGGAAATCGGCGTCGAGGAACCGCCGTAATTTAGGGTAATCGGGGTCGCGCCACAGCTCCTGCCAAGTCCAGCCCAGGAGCAGATCCGTGAGCCGGTCGGCGGCCTGAAAACGTTTTTCCGTCAGCCCGGCCAGATCATCGGTGCCGCGGAAGCGTTCGAAATAGAGGCCGGCGGAGCCGAGGGTGTTGCTGCCCTGCGTGTAGGTGCCCGCGCCGCCGACATCGGCCGGCAGTTGGCCGCCAAACTCGCTGCGGACGGTGTAATGCGTGCCGGTGCGGGTCAGGCTGCCGGCCGGGTAAAGGGCGGTGATGGCGGCGAGCTTATTGGTGGCGATGTCGCCGCTCTCCGCGCGGTAAAAAACAAGTGTGCGCTCGATCTGGTCGCCCTGCGGCCGGAGCCGGACGGTGTAATCGTTATGGGGGCAACCGGTGACGACGAAGAGCATCGCCACCAAGGCGAACGGGTAGGGCCAATATCTCACAAGCCATTAGATGGAAACGGGGGTGTTTCGTTCAAAGCGGGATGGAGGATGTTTCATCATATGATGTTAGGATGTGCAGGCAAAGCGGGGTTGGCTGGTCTTTGGCGTCATGGACTGCGCGGCAGAGCGGAGCGGCGACGGCGCTTTTCTACACGGGAATTTCCACGCGCGAACCCGGCGGTGCTGCTTTCCAAAGCGGGGTCGCGCTTCGCTTGCCCCCGCAGTCCAAAAGCTGGCGCCAGTCGGTTCACCCTGGGAAACGTCCAAAAGGGTGTCTGAAAACACGAACCAGCCATTGCTTTGAAGGGTGGCGACTTGTTGCTGTTCTCCGCCGCCCTCCGCGTTCCTCCGCGTCTCTGCGTTGAGTCTCCTGCCTTTACTCCGCCTTGCCAAACGCCTCCGCCATCGCGATGGCTTTGCGCATGGCCATGGATTTGTTCACGGTCTCCTGGAATTCGCCTTCGGCCGTGGAATCGTTCACCCAGCCGCCGCCGGCCTGCACGTAGGCCAGGCCGTCCTTGATGAGCGCGGTCCGGATGGTGATGCAGGTGTCGAGATTGCCGTTGAAGGAGAAATATCCCACCGCGCCGGCGTACGTGCCGCGCGTGGTCTGCTCGAGTCCGGAAATGATCTGCATCGCGCGGATTTTCGGCGCACCGCTCACGGTGCCCGCCGGGAACGTGGCGCGCATGAGGTCGTACGGTGTCTTCGCGGCGGCGAGCCTGCCCTCCACCTGCGAGACGATGTGCATCACGTGGCTGTAACGCTCGATCGACATGAGGTCCTTCACCTGCACCGTGCCGAAATCGCACACGCGGCCGATGTCATTGCGCGCGAGGTCCACGAGCATCACGTGTTCGGCGCGTTCCTTGGGGTCGGCCAGCAATTCCTTTTCCAGCGCGGCATCTTCCTCGGCGGTCTTGCCCCGGCGGCGCGTGCCGGCGATGGGGCGGATCTCCACCTTGCCCTCTTCGCAGCGCACATGGATCTCCGGCGAGGCGCCCACGAGCGAAAAGCCGTTCAGCTCCAGCAGAAACATGTACGGCGAGGGATTCACATTGCGCACGGCGCGGTAGATGTCCAGCGGCGAGGCCGTCACCGGCGCGGAAAAACGCTGCGAGCCGACCACCTGGATGATGTCGCCGGCATGGATGAATTTTTTGGAAGCCTCGACGTTCGCGTAAAACTTTTCCGGCGTCTGGTTCGAGGTGAACGGCAGCGGCGCGACCTCGCGCGGCACGCTCACGGGCGAGTGTTCGCTGGGCTGGGCCAGCAGGGAGACGAGGCGGTCGATCTCGCTCACGGCGTTGTCATATGCGTCGGCCGGAGATTCGGCATCGTCGAGAATGGCATTCACCAGGATGGTGATCGTCTGCGTGACGCGGTCGAACACGAGCAGTTCATCCGCCACCAGAAAATAGAGCACGGGCACTTTCAGTTCATCGTGCGCGGGGCGGGGAACCACGGGCTCGACATCGTGGATGAATTCGTAGCCGATGAAGCCCACGGCGCCGCCGGTGAAACGCGGCAGGCCGGGCACCGTCACGGCGCGGTATTTTTTCATCAGCCGCTCGACGATCTCGAGGCCGTCCTTCACATCCTTGCCCACCACGTGGCTTTCCGTCACGCGGCCGTTCTCGAGGATCTGGACGTGCTGGCCGTCCTGGCGG
>Ga0316222_1001643_pt1 | contig 26440 bp, 19 predicted proteins | sample TBH18011metaG_FD_206008 | JGI IMG/M metagenome (GOLD analysis project Ga0316222, IMG submission 206008) | Freshwater microbial communities from Trout Bog Lake, Wisconsin, USA - TBH18011 | ecosystem: Environmental > Aquatic > Freshwater > Lake > Hypolimnion/Profundal zone | place: USA: Wisconsin... | reverse complement strand
CCCCAAACCCATTGCTGGCGCTGATCGTGTTGGTGTAGGTGATCGCCCCGCCCGCCGTCACCGTCTGCGTCGCCGGCGCGGTCGCGATGCCGAAGTCCGTCACCGCCAGTGTCACCGTCGTGCTGTGGATCAGGCTCCCGCATGCGCCTTGCACCGTCAGGGTGTCATTCCCCGCCGGCGGCGTGTTTGTCGTCGTCACCGTCAGGGTCGAAGAACCGAGCATCGTGATGGACGTCGGATTGAACACCGCCGTCGCCCCCGTCGGCAATCCGCTCGCACTGAGCGCCACCGTGCCGTCAAAACCGTTGATGTTCCCGATGTTCACCGTGTAATTTGTGCCCCCGTCCACCACCACCGTTTGCGAGGCCGGCGTGGCCGCGATCGTGAAGTCCGTCACCACCAGCGTCACCGTGGCGCTGTGCACCACGCTCCCGCTCGTGCCCGTGATGGTCAGCGTGTACGTGCCGCCCGGCGTGGTATTGGAAGTCGTGACCGTCAGCGTCACATTCGTGGTCGCCGCATTGATGGTGGCCAGATTCACCGCCGCATGGTTGAACGTCCCCGTCGCCCCCGCCGGCAACCCGCTCACCGTCAGGTTCACGGTGTTCGTGAATCCGCCCAACGGAGCTACCGCGACCGGATACGCCGTCCCCGTCCCCACCTGCACGCTCTCCGAATCCGCCAGCGGCGTGACCGCGAATTCCAGATACCGGCGGTTTTTCATCCAGAGAATCGCCGCATCAATGTCCGGCCGGCTCGTGTACCATCCGTTCGTGTAGCACGAACCCGCCACCACCGGGTATACCTGCGGATTCCAGTCCGCCGTGAACAGCCAGCCGCTGTAGATCGGACTCTGCACCCCGCCGCTGCCATCCACGTTTCCCGCAAAGGTGTTCGTCCCCAGATAGATCACATCCACCATCGTGTTCGCGAACGGCACCAGCGGCGTCAGGGTGAGCCCGTAGTTCGTCCGGTTGTACGCGCGATAAACGCCCAGCATGTCATATTCCCCGTGGATCTCCACCGATTCCGGGGCGTTGTTCGTCGGATAATACCCCCAGTCATACACCGTCTGCCCGTTCGCCGTGTACTTGTCGTAATTCGTCATCCCGCCGAGGCACTCGTCGATCACCGCCTTCACAATGGCATCGTATTGCGCCACCCGGCCCGGATTGTCGCCCAGGATTTCATGCGCCTCCGCCAGCCGCTGAAAGCCGCTGAGAAACATCATCTGCCGGTTGTTGGCATTCACATTCTCGTTGAACGCCACCCACGCCGCATTCGTCGGCGCCACGATCAGATCCGTGCCCGTCTGGATGAACCACTTCAGCGAATACTCGTCATTTGCCTGATCGCACCGCCACAGATAGTTCGTCGCCCGCTGGTAATACGTCGCGCCATAGCCGAATGGATCGCCGTCCGGCACCGTCGTACTCCAGAGCGACGGCTGCCCGAGGATCAGCTTCGCGCAAAAGGCCAGATGTCCTTCCGCATCCTCGTTCTCGCACCCCGCGTACTCCGCATCCGCGTTGGACGGCTCGTTCGGACACCAGACCTCGTCGATCAATCCGGTCCACATCACCCGCTGCCCGCCGTCAACGGCGGACATCAGATCGTTGCGCTGGGAAACACACGTGTCCGCCCAGCTGATCATCTGGTCCAGAATGGTGATGTTCGTGGAGACCTCATACATCTCCCCCATCGCCTCCATGTCCCGCCCGCCCGTGCCGTCCGCCCACAGATTATGGTCGCCGTTCGTGCCGTTCAGGGCCCCCCAGGGGGTTTGCGGCGGCGTTTGCGCCGCCATGTAGGTGATGAACGAATTGATGTCGTTGGTCGTCACCGCCCCGCTGAGCGAACTGATGCTCATGGAAACGGCCCGGGCACCGGGCGTGGCGGCCAGCCCGATTGCGGCCAGCAGGGGGAACAGGATTTTTTTCATAGGTTTTGATTTCAACGTTAACCGCATCATGGCACCGCTTGATTTTGGTTGGATGCCAGGGGAGTGACCCGGCGAGCATTTCACACCTCCCCGCCCTGCTCCATTGAACATTTGTTCTAATTAAATGAATTAAAACATATTCTTATCCAACAAGATGCGGCGGCTTGAAATATAAGCCCGCAGAAACCCACGACCCGCCATCCGGGGTCAAAACCATCCAGATAAATGCCGTCGCCGTTCGAAATGAAACCACCGCCGCCTGAAAGATCCGAAAATAGTTTGTCCACTTTTGCCGTTGGCGGAGATAATCAGTAGATGACCGATATGTCAGACATGGACTTGGTGCGGGAATTTGCCCGCGGCCATTCCGAGGCGGCTTTCACCGAATTGGTGCGGCGGCACCTCAACCTCGTTTATTCCGTCGCCCACCGCCACACCGGCAACGACGGCGACGCGCAGGACGTGGCGCAGGCCGTCTTTGTCATTCTCGCCCGCAAAGCCGCCGGTCTGCATACCCGCACCGTGCTCACCGGCTGGCTGTACGAAACCACCCGCCACACCGCCGCGTGCCAGCAACGCACCAACGCCCGCCGCCACGCCCGCGAACAGGAGGTTTACATGCAATCCACTCTGGCCGAAGACGCGGACACCGCAGCCGACTGGCACCGATTAGCCCCGCATCTGGAAGCCGCCATGGCGCAACTTGGTGAACATGACCGCACGTTGCTGGCACTGCGGTTTTACGAAAACAAAAGCGGGCCGGAAGCGGCGACACTGCTGGGCATCCAGGAAGCCGCCGCCCACAAACGCACCGCCCGCGCGCTGGAAAAGTTGCGGAAGATTTTCACCCGGCGGGGCATCACCCTGTCCGCCACCGCCATTGCCGGGGCGGTTTCGGCCAATTCCGTGCAGGCTGCACCGGCCGGCCTGGCGGTCAAGCTCTCGGCGGTTGCCGCCAAAGGCGCGGCGACGACAACCGCAACGACAACCTTGGTGAAAGGAACATTAAAAATCATGGCATGGACAAAAGCAAAAACAGCGATGACCGTGACAGCCGGTTTATTGCTCGCGACCGGCACGACGGTGGTCACCGTGAATAAACTGATCCCGGTTCAAATTAATGACGGTTGGTTTATGACTGATCAAAGAGTTTTGGACCAGGTTCCGGACAATCTGACCATCATCCGCCCGACCCATTTTCAACGCGGCGGCAGTGGAATGATGGGCGGACAGAACCGGATGGCCAGCTACAACATGCCCTTGGACTATTGCCTGGTGTTTGCCGACAGTTTTCCTGACAGTTACCGGGTTTCGCTGCCGGCGGATTTTCCCAAGGGCCACTTTGATGTTTTGATCACGCGTCCGAAAAAACAGGATGGCAACCAGAAAGAACTCCGACAGGTGTTGCGGGATGAAATCAAAAGGCAGTTTGGTTATGCCGCCCGGCGGAAAACGCGCACGGTTGCAGCGCTGGTATTGCGGGTTAAAAAAACGGGCACGCCAGCTCTGCACAACAACGCAAGCGCCGAGGACTCGAGCGCCATCCAAGCCAGCATTGAGGGTTTGAATTCGAAAAACTTCCCGCTGGATTATCTGGCTGGCGAACTGGAACCATTTTTGAATGTCCCGGTGCTCGACCAGACCGGGTTGACCAACCGGGTAGCCTTGGATTTACGCTGGAATAAAATCCTTGGCGAACCCCCAAAAGACACGGGAATGCCGCAAAAGGAAACGGTGATGCGCGCAGTCAGCGACGAACTTGGTCTTGAATTTGTGCCAACCAACGCGCCCATCGAAATGCTGGTCATCGAAAAAGTGAAATAATCGCACCCCGCACCTTGCCATATTATGGGCGGGTGGATTGAGTCAGCAGACCATGCTCATCCATGGCTTAAAAAGCGATCACTTCGCCGCCCCCCGGTTCCACGGCATCCGCGCCAGCATCATCGCCAGCCCGCAATACCCGGTCAGCCCTGCGAACAGCAGTCCGCACCCGATCACCAGCGGCAAAATCACGAACCATTTATCCACCGTCAGCGACAGCACCGAGCCGGCCGCTCCCAGAAAACCCACCGTGATCTGCACCTGGCGCATCAGCGGCAGCACCCGGCTCTCGCCGCGTTCCACCGGCAAGCCCGCGTCCACCCACGCCTGTGTCCCGCCCTCCACCAGAATCGCCCCGCGCACCCCGCCCTTTTCCAGTTTCTCGATCGCGATCTTGGCCCGCCCGCCCGCCTGGCATAAGACATAAAGGGGCGCTCCGTCCCCGCCGCGCTCGCGGCCGAACGCCGCCCCGTCCAGTTCCGACAACGGGAGCAGCTTCGCGCCCGGCACATGCACATTGGCAAATTCCCCCCGTGTGCGCACATCCAGCAAATATGCCGGCTGCCCCGCCGTCAGCCGCCGCTGCAATTCTTTCACCGTCACCGAAATCTTTGATGGCCCCTGATTCGTTTTCATATTTTCAACATACCCGCCCCCGATTCATGGCGAAGAAATCTCCCGCCCTGCACCCGGTCCGTTTATCCATATTACAACCGTGGCGGGAAATCTACCTTACCGCCGCTTCCATCACAATCAAATCCCCCCGCTTCCCATCCAGTCTGGCCAGCGCCCCCACCGGCAACGTCGCGTTCAGCGGCCCATGCCCGAACGGCAACCCCATCACCACCGGCACCTTCAGCGACCCCAGCCGTTCCTTCACCACATCCGCCGCTGTCTGCCGGAATTCCTTCGCCGTCGCCGCCACCGGGTCCGTGCAATCCGTCTTCATCCCCACCGCCACGCCTGCCACCTGCGCCAGCACCCCCGCGTTCGCCAGCTGCGTGAACAGCCGGTCCAGCCGGTACGGCTTCTCCGCGATGTCCTCCACGAACAAAATCCGCCCCTTGAAATCCGGCGCATACGGCGTGCCCAAGGAGGCGCACAGCACACTCAAATTTCCCCCGATCAGCCGCCCCTCGGCCACTCCGCGCCGAAGGATGGCCAGGTTCTTCTCCGGACAACCTTCCGTAAGGCTTCCCGCCGGCACCGCCTCCATCAGCGTCCGGAAAAACGAATTTCGCGTGAACTCCGGCAGCTTCTCCGACGACAATTCACTGTTCAGCATCGGCCCATGAAAGGTGATCAACCCCGTCTTCCGCGCCAGCGCGCCATGCAGCGACGTGATGTCACTGTAGCCCGAGAAAATCTTCGGCTGCCGCCGGATGACTTCATAATCCAGCCGGTCCAGGAGGCGCGCCGAACCATAACCGCCCCGCAGGCAGAGGATCGCCTTCACCTTCTTGTCCGCGAACATCGCCATCAGGTCCGTCGCCCGGTCCCGGTCGCTCCCCGCCAGAAACCCGTGCCGCGCCCGGACCTGTTTGCCCGGCTTCGGCCGGAAACCGAATGCCTCCAGCGCCGCCGCCGCCCGATCCACCGCCGCCGGATCCGGCGGCGGACTGGCCGGGGCCACGATGCCCACGGTATCGCCGAAGCAAAGCCGATCCGCTCGAAGCACCCGTTTGGAAATCAAAGTCACGCGCACGCAATTACGCCTGTTCCGCCCAAAAATCAAGCTGGAACCGCCCCCCCCGCCGCCGCAGGCATCCCTGCGGGTGGTCGAACCGAGCTGCCGCCCCGGCGGAAAAGCTCTCGTCGAAAGCAGATTGCCCGCATCGTCGGATCGTACGACAAACCATGCGGCGCAGGTTTCAGTCGGCCAGGATGCCTGCCGCCACTAATCCCGCCGGCCCTTTCCTTCAACCTTAACCCTTTGACCTTTAACCTCGCCTTCCCCCGTAACGCAATTCTCACAATTCCCCCGCATTTTCTGTTTGTGAAAAGGCCCGCCGCCGACTAGCCTAGACCCCGATTTGGCACGAGCTAAATAACCAAAATATGATTAAATCCCTGTTCCTTGCCCTGCCGCTTTTGCTGGCGCTCAACCTGTCCGCCGGCACACCCGTCATTCCCGTGCCCGCCAGCATCGTCACCGAGGCCGGTTCTTTCACGCTCAATGCCGATACCCGCATTCTGACGGATGACCAGTCGCGTCCCGCTGCCGAGCTCCTCGCCGCCCGCCTCCGCGCCGCCACCGGTTTTGATTTCAAGATCAAGTCGGCCAAGGCCAACCCCGTCAACGCCATTCTCCTTACCACCGCCAAGCCCGACGTTGCCGATGGCGCCGAAGGTTACGAGCTTTCCGTCAAACTTGACCGCATCATCATCCGCGCCGCCACTCCGGCCGGCGTTTTTTACGGCACCCAGACTTTGCTTCAGCTCCTGCCCGCCCAGATCTTCGCCACCAAGCGCGTCCCCGGCACCGTTTGGAGCCTCGACGCCATCGAGATCACCGATGCCCCCCGCTTCGCCTGGCGCGGTTTCATGCTTGATGTCAGCCGCCACTTCTTCACCAAGCCCGAAGTCGAACAGGTCCTCGACCTCATGGCCCTCTACAAACTGAACACTTTCCACTGGCATCTCGTCGATGATCAGGGCTGGCGCATCGAGATCAAAAAATATCCCAAGCTCACCTCCGTCGGGGCCTGGCGCAGCGAAGCCGGTTTCGGCCTCGACTCCAAGGATTCCCACACCTATGACGCCAAGGGCCGCTACGGCGGTTTCTACACCCAGAACGACATTCGCGAAGTCGTCGCCTATGCCGCCGCCCGCCATATCACCGTCGTCCCCGAGATTGAGATGCCCGGCCACTCCACCGCCGCGCTGACCGCCTACCCGCAGTTCGGCTGCCCCGATGTCAAATTCTCCATCCCCACCAAGGGCGGCGTCATGCGCGGCGCCTACTGCGCCGGCAACGACAATGTTTATAATTTCCTCGATGACGTCCTCGCCGAAGTCATCCCCCTCTTCCCCGGCAAATACATCCACATCGGCGGGGATGAGGTCCGCAAGGACAACTGGAAAGCCTGCGAAATTTGCCAGGCCCGCATCAAGGCCGAAGGGCTCAAGGACGAGAACGAGCTCCAGAGCTATTTCATCCGCCGCGTGGAGACCATCGTGAACGCCCGCGGCAAGACCATCATCGGCTGGAGCGAGATCCGCGAAGGCGGCATCGCCCCCAGCGCCGCCCTCATGGACTGGATCGGCGGCGGCACCGAATCCGCCCGCAGCGGCCATGACGTCGTCATGTCCCCCACCAAGTCCTGCTATTTCGATTACTACCAGTCCACCAACCACGCCCAGGAACAAAAGGCCATCGGCGGCTTCCTGCCGCTGAAGAAAGTGTACGCCTTCGACCCCATGCCGGACGGTCTCGACGCCGCCGGTCAGGCCCACGTCCTCGGCGGCCAGGCCAACCTCTGGACCGAATATATTCCCTCCCTGCCCCGCGCCGAATACATGATGTTCCCCCGCCTCTGCGCGCTGGCCGAAGTCGACTGGTCCCCCAAGGCCAGCCAGAACTGGGACGATTTCCAGGGCCGGGCCGCCCTCAATGAAAAGCGCCTCGACGCCATGGGCGTCAATTACCGCCCGCTTTCCAAACCGAACTGAACCGCCCGGCCCCGCCCCCTGAACGAATTGATTGCCAAAATCGAACGCTTGATTAACCATTAAACAACTCGATCAAATGAGCTCCCTCCCCTCACTCCGTTTCATCGCCCCGCTGGACCCGCAATTCCAACCGGCGGCCGTCTTCAACCGCCACTTCATCGCCGAAACCAAGAAGTCCGGCCACGCCGTCCCCTTCATCATCGGCCTCGAACGCGAGAACGGCCTCATCTCCCGTTATGAGACGGTCGTTTCCGCGAAAGGCGGCGCCGATTCCCTGCTCCACGCCGAACGCCTCGTGAAATTCCTCCTCTGGGCCCAGGGCGGCTGGAAGCTCCACCTCGGCGGCCCCAAGGTGATCGGCGAGGCCATCGCCAAAATCTATTCCCGGCGCGGCGCCCGCAAGTTTGACGTGGCCATGATGACCACCGCCTACGGCAAGGAATTCAAGACCGTCGTCACCAGTGCCGACAAGGTTCCCGCCGCCAAGGAAACCCAGATCGCCGCCGGTGGCCACCTCAAAGGCTGCCGCATCGGCTTCGATCTCGGTGCCAGCGATTACAAAGTCTCCGCCGTCGTCGATGGCAATGCCATCTTCACCGAGGAGATGCCTTGGGACCCGAAGGTCCAGGCCAATCCCGCCTACCATTACCATCACCTCGCCTCCGCCTTGCACCGCGCCGCCGCGCATATGCCGCGCGTGGATACCATCGGCGGTAGCTCCGCCGGCATCATCGTGGATAATGAGATCCGCGTGGCCTCCCTGCTCCGCGCCATCCCGAAGAAAGACTTCGCCAAAGCCGCCGCCATCTTCAAGCGTCTCCAGCGCGAATGGAACGTCCCCTTCGTCGTCATGAATGACGGCGATGTCACCGCCCTCGCCGGCGCCCTCTCCCTCGGCAGCAAAGGCATGCTCGGCATCGCCATGGGCTCCAGCGAAGCCGCCGGTTACATGGACCGCCAGGGCCGCATCCTCGGCTGGCTCAACGAACTCGCTTTCTCCCCCGTCGATTACAATCCCAAGGCACCCGCCGAGGAATGGTCCGGCGATACCGGCATCGGCGCGCTTTATTTCTCCCAGCAGGCTGTCAACAAACTGCTCCCCGCCGCGAAGATCAAACTTCCGGAGAAGATGGGCCTCCCCGAGCGCCTCAAGGAAGTCCAGGCCCTCATGGCCAAGGGCGACGATCGCGCCGCCAAAATTTACGAGACCATCGGCATCTACCTCGGCTATTCCATGGCCCACTACGCGGATTTCTATGACTTCCGCCAGGCCCTCATTTTGGGCCGCGTCACCACCGGCAAAGGTGGCGATATCGTCATCTCCCGCGCCGAGGAAGTCCTCAAAAAGGAATTCCCCGAAGTCGCCGCCAAGATCGAGCTCCGCGTGCCGGATGAAAAATCCCGCCGCGTCGGCCAGGCCGTGGCCGCCGCCAGCCTGCCCGCCGTGCGCAAATGACCAATGATTTATGAAACTGAAGAACCGTAACGCCCGTATCTTCGTGCCCGATGGCAAACCCGTGGCCGCCGCGCTCAAGCGCGTCACCCACCTCGGCATCGGCGCCCACCAGGACGACCTCGAGTTCATGGCCTTCCACGGCATCCTCGAGTGCTTCGCCAACGACAAAAAATGGTTCGGCGGCGTCACCTGCACCAACGGTGCCGGCAGCTCCCGCACCGGCGACTACGCCAAATTCACCGACGAGCAGATGATGGCCGTCCGCATCCAGGAACAGGACACCGCCGCCATCATCGGCCAGTATGCCGCCATGTGCCAGCTGGATTACCCCAGCAGCGCCGTCAAAAGCGCCACCGACAAGGCCCTGCGCGACGACCTGAAGAAGATCCTCGCCGCCACGCGCCCCGAGGTCGTCTACACCCACAATCTCGCGGACAAGCATGACACCCATATCGGCGTCGTCATCGCCACAATCGAGGCCATCCGCGCCCTGCCCCGCGCCCAGCGCCCCGGGAAAGTCATCGGCTGCGAAGTCTGGCGCAATCTCGACTGGATGACCGATTCCGAGAAAGTGCTCATGAATGTCAGCGGTCGCGACAATCTGGCCGCCGCGCTGAACGGCGTGTTCGATTCCCAGATCGCCGGCGGCAAACGCTACGATCTCGCCACCCTCGGCCGCCGCGCCGCGAACGCCACGTTCTTCGAATCCCACGCCACCGACGCCGCCACCCAGCTCGTCTTCGGCATGGACCTCACGCCGCTGGTCAAGGACGACTCGCTGGACATCGTCGCCTTTGCCCTCGGCCATATCGCGCGCTTCTCCGGCGATGTGCAAACCAAACTGAACCGCCGTCTCGGGCGCGCCTGAAACCTTTAACATCGTTGTCGCACCATGGAAATCATCATCCAACCCACTGCTGAAGCCGCCACCGCCATCGCCGCCCGGCTGATGGGCAAGCTCATCCGCGAGAAGCCCGCCGCCGTGCTCGGCCTCGCCACCGGCAGCACCCCGGAATCCCTCTACGGCCACCTCGTCGGGCAAAAGCTCGACTGGTCCCGCATCACCACCTTCAACCTGGACGAATACGTCGGCATCTCCCCGCAGCATCCGCAGTCCTACCACAGCTTCATGTGGGAAAAACTGTTCCGCCACGTGAACATCGCCATCAAGAACGTCAACATCCCCGACGGCCTGGCCAACAACATCCCCGCCTCCTGCGAGACCTACGAGAAGAAGATCGCCGCCGCCGGCGGCATCGACATCCAGCTCCTCGGCATCGGGACGAACGGCCACATCGGTTTCAACGAGCAGACCTCGTCGCTCGCCTCGCGCACGCGCATCAAGACCCTCACCCCGCAGACGCGCAAGGACAACGCGCGCTTCTTCGGCAGTGAGGAAGCCGTGCCGCATCACGTCATCACCATGGGCATCGGCACCATTCTCGAAGCCCGCCAATGCCTCCTGCTCGCCTTCGGCAAGAAGAAGGCCCGCGCCATCGCCGAGGCCGTGGAAGGCCCCATCAGCTCCATGAGCCCCGCCTCCGCCCTGCAGCAACACCCCCGCGTGACCCTGTGCATCGACGAGGAGGCCGCCTCCGAACTGAAGCTCAGCGAGTACTACCGCTGGGTGTACGACAACAAACCGGGCTGGCAGAAGGTTTGAGTCGCCTGAATGTTTGCGGTGGATTGTGTTTCCCTTGTCGCGGAGCGACCGGGGAAATAAGCCAGCCACGGAGTGGCTGGTATTTCCGTAGTGTGCCAGGCTTGTCCTGACGGGACGACGGATTCGGTTATTTGACCGAAGACACTCCGGGCAAAATCACCATCCCGACACAGGTATTGGCCGGCATGTTGATTTGATGGCTGGCCTGCCCGTTCGAAACATCTTTGGTGATTGTGTTATACGCGTTGCAGGACGGATCCCAAGTGTTGGCAAAGTAGTGCGTGATGTTGATTTGCGCGCCGGGCAAACCTTTGAACGTAATGTTCACCGTGTTGGGAGAGTCGGAATAGTTCGCGATAAACGCAACCCTTTGACCGGCCGAGTTGACCGCACAGCAGGCATCGATGACCGATTGGTCCAAGACCGACTTGACCGCGTATACGCCTTTGCCCAACCCCAGCCGGTTGGAAAGTATTTTGAACGGATAGGACTGGGGCAAGGGCGTGCCACGACTGCCATTCGCCGTGTAAAAGCCAAGGGTTGTCGTCGTAGGCGGCGGAGCGGCGGAACCTTCAAGATAGGGATCAACAATGGGAGCACCACAGGGAAAAGCGCAAAAAAAAGCGGCATTCACCCCGTTTTTGATAAAACCCGACAACGATTTGCCGGCATAGCCGATTGCCTTTGCCTCATGGAGCTCGTCCGCCCCCTTCGCCTCATCTGAAGTAAAATTCCACTCGTCCACGAACACCCCCTTGGCGGGGCTCAAGCCGGCGTTTTGGAATGCGCTCCCAATATCAAGCAGGTTCACGCTGCCCGGATCGGCACCGTAATGATGGACGGAGTAAAAATTTAAATTTGCCTCTGTCCAGGCTTTTCCATGATCGGCCACCAGCTTCTTCAAGACGTTCTCAAACATCCCCGTCTCATCATAAGCAAAGGCAAAACCACCGGTTGGCACCCTGCCTCCCGCCGCCCGGATTGCATTCACCGTGTGATAAAAGTTGTCGGCCAAATAATCCTCCTTATTGGAATAGGGGCTCCCGGTCAGATCGCACCAATATTCGATTTCATTCCAGGTTTCAATCCAGTCCACCCGCGTTTTGTACCGCGTGTAGACTTTCTTTACAATATCCTCCCAAACACCCCAATCCTTGGGCACGCCTTGATGATTGCCGCTCCACGAGAGCCACTCCGGTGTGTACGTGGTGAGAATGAAGGTCTTTAATCCGTATTTCCTGGAACTGTCAATCCAGTACAGATGACTGTAGTTCCAATTATCCGGATTCCGGATACCCTTCACATTGTTTTGGTAGTCAGCCAGACTGGCGCATTTGTTGGTGGGGATGATGAACTCAAAATAAAAATCCGCCTTCAAAAATGTGACGCCCGCATCTTTTAATTTCGGATAGAAATCATCTTGTTGCTCCTTCATCGGAAACTTGCAGGCGCCAAAGACATAGGGCGAACCGTAGCGAACGGTGGCATTGAAATCAAAAGTGACCGTGCCGGTCGCGGCGCTGGAGACACCGACGGAAAAGCCAAATAGCACCACAAACAGCCATCGGAATTTCCCGGTCAATCTTTTGTTCATGGCGTAAAGGGTCCCTTGTTGCTTTTTCAATCATCCTCCCTGACCGCCCGGACAAGCAACACATTTCACAGCGCCAAATCAAGTTTTCTCAACCTTGGCAACGAATGGCGTTCCCCTTGTCGCTTCGCGACACCGGACTCACTGCCCGAAAAACTTCTGGATCTCCCGGATGACCTCCGCGAAACGGTCCACCTCGGCCTTCGTGTTGTAGAAGTAAAAGCTCGCCCGGGCCGTGGATTCCACCCCCAGCTTGTGCATCAGCGGCTGTGTGCAGTGATGCCCGCCACGCAACGCCACGCCCGCCTGGTCCGCCAGTGTCACCACATCGTGCGCATGCACATCTTTCAGCAGGAAACTCACCAAACCGGCGCGCTGGGGCGAACCCAGTTTGGGGCCGAACAGCCGGATGTTTGGCAGCGCCGCCAGTTTTTCGTACGTGTAATGCGCCAGTTCCTGGTCGTGCTTCCAGATGTTCTCACGGCCGATGGCATCCAGATAATCCATCGCGGCATGCAGCCCGATGGGACCCGAAATATCCGGCGTGCCCGCCTCGAACCGGTGCGGCGCCGGCTTGAACTCCGTCTGGTGATAGCCCACGGACAGAATCATCTCGCCCCCGCCCTGATACGGCGGCATGGAATCCAGAATGTTCGCCCGGCCCCAGAGCACGCCGATACCCGTCGGCCCGCAGATCTTGTGGCCCGAGAACGCAAAGAAATCGCACCCCAGCGCCTGCACATCCACCGGCAGATGCCCCGCGCTCTGCGCGCCGTCCACCAGCGTGGTGATGCCCAGCTTCCGCGCCCGCGCGCACAGGTCCGCCACCGGATTCAGCACCCCCATGGAATTGGAGATGTGCACCATCGACAGCAGCTTCACCCGGGAGGTCAGCAATTCGTCGATCTTGGAAAGGTCGAGCAAGCCCTCATCGCCCGTCACCGGGATATACGCGATCTTCGCCCCAGTGCGCTGCGCCAGCAGCTGCCACGGCACCAGGTTGCTGTGATGTTCCAGCTCCGTGAGCAGGATGACATCGCCCGGCTGGAGAAATTTCGCCCCCCAAGTGGCCGCGACCAGATTGATGCTCTCGGTCGTGCCCCGGGTGAAGATGATTTCCTCCGCGCTCGGCGCGTTGATGAATTTCGCCACGCGGATGCGCGCGGACTCGAACCCGTTGGTCGCACGGTTGCTCAGCTCATGGATGCCGCGGTGCACATTCGCGTTGTCGTGCTCGTAATAATGGACCAGCGCCTCGATGACGCGGCGCGGCTTCTGCGACGTCGCCGCGTTGTCAAAATAGACCAGCGGCTTGCCGTGGACCTGCTGGTCCAGGATGGGAAACTCCCGCCGCCGCTCCAGCCAATTGGGTTGCGAACTCATGGTTTGAAATTTTAAAAATTATATCAGTCCAAGAATGCCGGCAAAACAGGCGGGGGACGTCATTGGTTTAACGCTCGCCCTCACCCTGCCCTCTCCCCCAGGAGAGGGTTTTCACCTGGCCCGCCATCTTTGCTTCGTCCACCCGTCCGACCAATCCAGCGGCTGGTACTTGCACCGCCACAGGGAACGTTTCCCACTCTCCTGGGGGAGAGGGCCGGGGTGAGGGCGGACGACCAGCCATATTCATCACCGCTGCGCGAACCGCGTGGGATTCAGAGCAGCCCCAGCTGCAACTTCGCCGCCTCGGTCATCATGCTCTGGTTCCACGGGGGATCCCAGACGAGTTCCACGATGGCTTCCTCAATCGGCTCGAGCGAGATGAGCTTGTTCTGCACGTCCTGCTGGAGCACGGGCCCCATGCCGCAACCGGGCGCGGTAAGGGTCATCTTCACATCGGCCTTGAAATTGTTCTCGCCGATCGGGGTCAGGTGGCAATCATAGATCAGGCCCAAGTCCACCACGTTCACCGGGATTTCCGGATCGTAGCACGTCTTCAGCGCTTCCCAAACCTTCTTCTCCAGCTCCTCCTGCGTCATCGGCGCGGTGCCGGTGGCGGTGATGGCGGGCCGGACAGCGACTTCAAAGCCCAGGGCATCGGCATCGGCTTCGCCAATGCGGAACATGTTGCCGTTCACCACCACGGTGTAGCTCCCGCCAAGGGATTGGGTGATATAGGCGGACTCGCCCTTTTGGAGGGTGACCTTGGTGCCGATGGGCACCACGGCCGCCTCGACATCGCGCGTAAGAATTTTCGGTTCGGAACTCATAAATTTATTGAAAGCAGTATAGGGGCAACCCCTAGTGGGGGCAACCGCCATCGTGCCAACATAATCTCGGTCGGCCGGTTGCACAAACCGGAAAATGGCGGCGGCGGGCGGGGCGCAGCCTGACACTGCCCCGGCGCCCGACATTCAGGTCGCTTCAACGGGAACCACGACGGGGCGGTGAGGCGCGCCCCCCCGTGCGGGCCGCAGGCGGCACCTCGACTCACAAACAACCCGCCCTCCTCACGGCCTGCCATGTCATCACGAAACACAACGAAACACAAAAAACCGGAGACCTCGTTTGCAACCGACGGCAACGGTATTCAGGTTGCGTCGGTTGGCAAGCGCGGCGCGCACGGAGTGACGCGCCCCACCCACCGGTCGCCCCACCCTGACCGTCGCGAAACCCACCCGGTTGGACCCGCCTATGTCCAGCCGGGTGGCATAGCCCGGGGGAATGGCTGAAACAAGTCCAAAACCGGGCGTTGCAAAGGCACACCGACACAACGTTGCATCAAAGGGAGCCATTGCGAACGGGCACGGGACGGCTGGGGCCGCAGGAATGGCCGCGTTGCTGCGCCCCAGGGCGGGCGCGTTCCGCAGGGAGCGGGCTTACTTCCAAAAAAAGGTGAAATTACGAAACAACCCCAAAAAACCAAGCCGGAAAATTCAAATCGCTTATGTTGGCAATGGATTGGTGATTTTTTCGACCATCATGGACGTTCCAAACAAAGCCAATCAACCCGCCAACCCTCCCCCGAAAATGGTAGTCCCCGTCCCAAAAAATCGCTTTCAACCTTACGGTCAAAACGTTAGCTTAAAGCCTTGTGCAAGGCATGACGAACATCAACATCACCGTCAAATTCAAGTTGGGTCTGCTGGCGCTGGCCTTGACCTTCGCCGCTGCAGCCACCCATGCCCAAAGCTATGCGATGCCTTGGTATCGCATTTCCGGTGGCGGCGGTACCAGCACCGGCGGGGTTTATTCCGTGAATGGCACCATCGGCCAGACCGAACCCGGCAGTACCATGACCGGCGGGAACTATTCCCTCACCGGCGGCTTTTGGAGCCTGATCGCCGCCGTCCAGACCGCCGGCCTGCCCAACCTCGTCATCAGCCATTCCGGCCGCAGCGTCATCGTTTCCTGGCCGGATACGGGCAGCTACACGCTCCTGCAAAACTCCGTGGTGAACGGCGGCACTTGGGTCACCAGCGGCTATTCCGTCACCACCGCCAACGGCACGAACAGCATCACCCTCACGGCCCCGTCCGGAAACCTGTTTTTCCGCCTGAAGCAATGACCATGTGCCCGTCCGCGCCCGTAATATTTTTGAAACCGCCGTCCGCCCGGTGTCGTCCACATTGGCAGCCAACCGCGCTCCGCCGGGTCAATGACCGGAAGCCGGGGCCCAATCCGTAATCATTGGAATTTTTAATTGGCATTTATTTTTGTTTGCCGAAAATCCGTTCCGAATCCAACATCAACACAATGAGCGACTCCAACGAAAACAAGTGCTGCAGCGGTTCCAACTGTGACTTCACACTGGCCTTCTGGCTGCTGCGCGGCTGGCTCGGCCTCCGCGCCACCCTCACGGGCATCGAAAAATTCGGTACCTACAAGAGCGTCCAGCGCCCGCTCATCGACCCCTCCACCGGCCTGCCGGATGCCAGCGGCGTGATACATGAGGTGAACATCAAATATTACGCCACCACCAATTACTCCGGCATCCCCGGCCCGCTCAAGGAGAAGTTCTCGTACGAACCGATCCTCCCCCATTTCGCCGCTAATCTTTTCGACCACGTCCTCGGCCCCGTCCTCATCGTCAGCGGCATCTTCCTGCTGCTGGGCATCGCCACCCGCCTCTCGCTCTTCGTGCAGGGGCTCATCTATATCATGCTCACCGCCGGCCTCATCCTCATCCATGAGGACGCCGGCATCTCCTGGCTGGGCATCCACATCGGCCTCGTCGCCCTCGCGCTCACGCTGGTGAAGAACAACAAGCTTACCCTCTTCAACAAATGGTAAATCCATCCGGCAACCCGGCCAGCCCGCTGAACCTGATCACCCGGCGCAAGTTCCTGGGCGCCACGGCGGCCGCCAGCGCGAGCCTGCTGCTCACTTCCTGCACCCCGCCGGAAGACATGGCCGAGGAAAAGAAAAAGACCGGCCTCAGCACCATCAACGTCGCCCTCATCGGCTACGGCGAGGAAGGCAAGGTCCTGCTGGAATCGCTGCTCAAGATCGACGGCATCCGCGTGGTCGCCATTTGCGACATCTGGGAGTATCACCGCAAGGAATGCGCCCATTATCTGAAGGACGAAGGCTTCCCCGTGAACGCCTACGAGAATTACGAGGACCTGCTCGACAAGGAAAAAGACCTCCAGGCCGTCATCGTGGCCACGCCCGATTTCTGGCACGCCCGCATCACCAACGCCTCGCTCAAGGCCGGGAAGCACGTCTATTGCGAGAAGATGATGAGCAACACCATCGAGGGCGCCCGCTCCATGGTGCAGACCATGCGCTCGACCGGCAAGCTGCTCCAGATCGGCCACCAGCGCCGGAGCAATCCGCGCTATCTGTTCGCCTTCAACCAGCTCATCAACGGCGCGAACATCTGCCACCAGCTCACCGCCGCCAACGCCCAGTGGAACCGCGCGGTGAAACCGGATTTCGGCTGGCCGAAGCATTCCGACATGACGCCGGAATTCCTCGCCAAATACGAATACAAGGACATGCACCAGTTCCGCAACTGGCGCTGGTTCCGCGGTCTCGGCGGCGGCCCGCTCTCCGACCTCGGCGCGCACCAGATCGACATCTTCAACTGGTGGTTCAAAACCCCGCCAAAGTCGGTCATGGCCAGCGGCGGCCTGGACTACTACGAGAACCACGACTGGTATGACAACGCGATGGTGATTTACGAGTATCCGGTCGGCCAGAAAACGGCCCGCGCCTTCTACCAGGTGCAGACCACCACCAGCGCCGGCGCCGGCTTTTGGGAGATGTTCATGGGCGACGAAGGCACGCTCAAAATCTCCGAGGACCCCAAATCCACCGCCATCTATCGCGAAGACGGTGCCAAATCCTGGGACGACCTCATCGAGCGGCACATCTTCCTTCCGAAGACCGACGCCACGGCCGCCGTCAAAGTGGACGCCCGCGAAACCGAGGCGCAGGCGCGTTATGAAATGGCGGTCTCCTTCAACAAGCCGCCGCACATGCCGCACTTGGAAAACTTTTTCAATGCCATCCGCGGCACCGCCAAGCTGAACTGCCCCGCCGACGAAGCCTTCCGCAGCGAATACGTCATCCACAAGGCCAACGAATCCATCGCCGCCGGCAAACGCATCATCATCACCCCCGAGGAAATCGAAGCCTGACAATCATCCTCCCGAACGCAACCGACAAACATTTTGGAATTATGAAATTGAAGCACTTGTTTCTGACCGCCGCCGTCCTGCTCTCCGCCGCCCCCCTCTACGCGGCGGACCTGGTCGTGCTGAAGACCGAACTTCCGAAGCCGCTGTTCGTGGGCACCCCGGTGCCCATCAACGTGCCGAACCTCGAACCCGCCCGTAGCGGCAAGCGCCCCGATTTCATGGTGCCCGCCGGCACGGTGAATCTCGCCAAGGGCAAGAAAGTCACCGCCAGCGATTCCGACCCCGTCGTCGGCACGCTCGACCTCGTCACCGATGGCGACAAGGAAGGTGACGAAGGTTCTTGGGTGGAACTCGGACCCGGCAAGCAATGGGTGCAGATCGACCTCCAAAACAGCGCACCCATCTACGCCATCCTCGTCTGGCATTTCCACTCCGCCCAGCGCGTCTACCGCGATGTGGTGGTGCAGGTCTCCGATGACCCCACCTTCTCCAAAGACGTCACCACCGTGTTCGACGACACGCCCGGCACCGGCAAGGACCTCGCCTATATCGAAACCTTCGAAGGCAAACTCATCGACACCAAGGGTGTCAAAGGCCGTTATGTCCGTCTCTACAGCAATGGCAACACCGCCAACAAGCTGAACCACTACATCGAGGTCGAAGTATTTGGCAAACCTGCCGCCTAAATATCGGTGGGCGATCTTCGGTTGCATCGCCCTGCTCGCCCTGTGTGTGCGACTGCCGCAACTCGGCAGTCGTCCCATGCACACCGATGAGACGGTGAACGCCTACATCGTTGGCCAGTTGCTGGCGGGCGAACCCTATCATTACGACCCGCAGGACCGCCACGGCCCGGCCCTCTCGGAAATCGCCCTCCCGCTGGCCCGGCTGCAAGGCGCACATACTTTCGCCAGCCTCACGGAATCCGAACTGCGCCTCGTTACCGTACTGGGCGGCAGCCTGATGATCCTCCTCTTCGGACTGGGCGTGGAATTTTTCGGATTCCCCGCCTGTCTGGCTGCCGCCCTGCTCTTCGCCTTCGGGCCCATGCCCGTCTATTACAGCCGCTATTTCATTCATGAAACCTTCTTCGTGGCCGCCACGCTCGGCCTGCTGCTGGCGCTGCTCTGGCGGCGCAGTTGGGCGGCAGCAATCTTCACCGGCCTGAGCGCGGCGTTCATGGTGGCCTGCAAGGAGACGGCGGCACTGCATTTCGCGGCGCTCGGCGCGGCGTTTTTGACCTGCCATTTTGCCAGGCCCGCCCCGAAGGTTCCCGGCGAGATTTCCCCGCTGCGCTTCTGGCTGGCGGCGGGCGGGATGTTTCTGATTTCAGGAATTCTCTTGTTCACCTGGTTTGGCCGGGACTGGCGGGCGCTGACCGATTTGCTCCACGCCGGGCCGCACCTCGCCGCGCGCGCCGGCGGTGAGGGGCATGCGAAGCCGTTCTGGTATTACTTGGTACTGCTGGCGAATGGTGGCGGCCGTTTCGTTCTGTTTTTTTCGGTCATCGGCATCCTTTTGCAACTCGTCGTGAAAGGAGTCTCCCGCGCGTGGCTGTTCCTGGGGGTTTACGCCCTGCTCATCATCGGCATTTATAGCGTCATCCCCTATAAGACCCCGTGGCTGGGATTGAATCTCTGGCTCCCGCTGGCCCTGTTTGTCGGCTCCGGAATGGAGCTCCTGCGTGCCCGGATGAAACCCTTTCCGTACCGGCATCTGTTCTGGCCCTTTGTCCTGATCTGCGGGGCTTCCCTCGCCATGGACACCTACACCCGCGTCTTTCGCGATCCTATCGGCGAGAAAAATCCCTACGCCTACGCCCACACCATTGACGACCTCCTCGGCCTGCCCGCGCGGATCGCCGAAGTGACGCAGGCCCGGCATCTCGCCAATCCGCGCATCGCCGTAGTCGCCACCGATGCCTGGCCGCTGCCCTGGTATTTGCGCCAGTATGCGCAGACCGGTTTCTGGCAGCCCGGCCAGGACCCCGGCCCGGCGGATTTTTACGTCACCACCACCGATGTGCCGGACAACGTGCAAGCCCGCCTGAAATCCTTCCAGATGGAATTCTTCGGGGTGCGCCCGGACGTGCTGCTCATCCTGTGGACCCCGGCGGACACGTCGCGGACACCGACGCCATGAAAGGCCCGGTCATCCATATCTTCCGCCATGAAGCCATGGCCACCGAATTTCAGGTGCGCATCGCCGACGAGGAGGCGAAGTATGCCGGACAGGTGGCCGACCAGGCCTTCAACCTGCTCGACCGGCTGGAAGCGAAACTCAGCCGCTTCAAGTTCGACAGCGACATCTCCCAGATCGCCGCGCTGAAACCCGGCGAGACCCTGCGCCTGACCGAGCCCACGTTCGCCTGCCTCAAAATCGCTCATCAAATGGAAGCCGCCACCGGCGGCGCTTTCTCCGTGTCCGCCGCCGCCTTGCAGACCCAGAGCGCGAGGCCGCAATGCACCCTGATCGAAGACCGCTTTTCCGTGCGCTGCAACCAAGGCAAACTGGAATTCGACCTCGGTGCCATCGGCAAAGGCTTCGCCTTGGACCGCATGGCCCGGCTGCTCGGGGAATGGAGCTGCCCCGCGCATCTCCTCGTGGCCGGCGGCAGCAGCATCCTCGCCGGCGATGCCCCCGCCGGTCTGCCCGGCTGGAACTGCGGCCTCGGTGATGACGATTCGCCCTGCCGCCATTGGCTGAAACACTCCACCGTGGGCGGCTCCGGACTGGCTGTGAAAGGCGAACACATTCTCGACCCGCTCACCGGCCAGCCCGCCCGCCGCCAGCGCCGCGCCTGGGCCATCGCGGACACCGCTGCGGAATCCGACGCCCTCTCCACCGCCTGCATGGTTTTGGAGACCGATGAGATCGCCGAGGTCGTGACGGCGAATCCTTCATGGCTGGTCATTCTGGACGAGCCGGAGGGCCTGAAATTTTTAGGCCAACGGCCGATACCACCCGCAGCTTAAGTGATCACCATGATTTACCCCGCGGTCATTAATACCACGACTGCCCGGACCGACCGGCCGCATCTGCGTCACCTCGGCCGGCTCATTCTCGGGCTGGCCGCGCTTCTGACCGGCACCGGGCTGAAAGCGGATCCGTTGACGGTGATCCATCCTGACACCGTGCTCGTGGACTCCTTCCAAGGCTGGGGTGTTTCGCTCTGCTGGTGGGGAAAAGTGGTGGGCGGCTATTCCAACCGTAATGAATATGCCGACCTCGTGTTCAAGGGGCTGAAGCTCGACCTCGTCCGCTACAACATCGGCGGCGGCGAAAACCCGGACATCCGCAGCCCGCTCTCCTATCGCGCCCGCATCCCCGGATTCGAGCCCAAGCCCGGCGTCTGGGACTGGCAGGCCGATGCCGGCCAACGCTGGATGCTGCACGCCGCCCTCGCCCGCGGCGTCCGGCAGGTGGTCGCCTTCGCGAATTCACCGCCCTATTGGATGACCGTCAGCCGCAGCGTGAGCGGTGCGGCCGAAGCCTCCCGCAACAACCTGCGGCCCGAATCGGAAGACGATTTTGCCGCTTACCTCGCCACGGTGGCGGCGCATTTGACGGCTTCGGATGGAGTAAAGTTTGACGCCATCACTCCCATGAACGAACCGACCGGCCCCTGGTGGAAACTGGGCAATCATCAGGAAGGTGATTTCATGAGCCACGACCAGCAGGCCCGGATGATTGTGAAACTGCGGACGGCTTTAAAGCATGCCGGACTGCCCCTGCCCATCGTGGCCTCGGAAGACAACGACGAGCAAAGCGCCATCCATTCCGTCCGGTCATATGATGCCCGCACCCTGGCGGACGTGAGTGAAATCGTCACCCACACCTATGGCGCGAACAATCCCGCCGGCCTGCGCCGGCTCGCCGCCTCCTTGCACAAGCCGCTCTCCGTTTCGGAATACGGGGATGGCGATGAAAGCGGCCTGACCATGGCCCGGCGAATCCGGGATGACCTGACCGACCTGCATGCCCGCGCATGGGTCTACTGGCAGGCGGTGGATGGCGCTCCCGGTTGGGGACTGTTGGAAAATCCGCTGGCCGAGGATGGCGACGACGGTTTTGACCTCAATGAAAAATATTACGTCCTGGGCCAGTTCAGCCGGTTCATCCGGCCCGGCTTTCAAATCCTGTCCGCCGGGGACACCAATTCCCTGGCGGCTTACGATGCGACCCATCATGTGCTCGTCATCGTCACCGTCAATGACACGGCCCATCCGTTTGGAACGGTTTATGATTTGAGCGCCTTCGCCCCGACCGGCGGACCGGTGCAGGTCTGGCGGACCTCCCGCCGGGAAAGTCTGGCCCCGGCCGGAACCTTGCCCGTGGCCGGCGGCCGGTTCGCCACGTTATTGCCGCAGCGTACTGTCACCACCCATGTCATCAGTCACGTGTTCCTTCCGGAAAGGCAGCCGTTGAAAATAAAGGACCCTGCGGCCGACCCCCAATGAACGCCCCCAACAGGCCCACCTAGACCCGGTGCCCCGCCACCCCGCCGCCCCCCCGGACAAACGGGCGCGAAAGATCCGATGAGGCGGACTGGAATGTTTTCCAATAACGGTTTGACAGGGAAGCGTGGTAATGTTAGAGTACTTCCAGCCGGGGCTCAACGGGGCCGCCGGCGTGATTTGGCCGCCTTCCGCAAGGGACGGCGGTTGTGATCTTTGGCATCGTAAACCGGCTTACGGTCGGGAGAAACGGGTGACATGAGGTGTTATCGGTGACGCCGGGTGCCCCGGAGATATCGGTTCATACCGCCTTATGCCGGCTTATATACAGTTTTGCCCCCCGGGGGGGGGTACGCGGGCGGTCTGGTCACGGCGAGACAGCTATCAATCGAACCCGATCCCATGGACGGTGTCAAGATACACCCCAAAAACGCCCGCCGCTTTCCCGCCTTGTTCCCGCCGGGTTCTTTGCTATCATGCACGGCTCTGTGAGCATTGCCGAAAAAGAAATCCGGAAACGGCGCACCTTCGCCATCATCTCGCACCCTGACGCGGGTAAAACCACGTTGACCGAGAAGCTGCTGCTATACGGCGGCGCCGTGCAGTTGGCCGGCTCCGTGACCGCGCGCAAAAACCAGCGCGCCACCACCTCCGACTGGATGGAGCTCGAAAAGAAGCGCGGCATTTCCATCAGCTCCACCGTCCTCCAGTTCGACTACGACGGCTTCCGCATCAATCTCCTCGATACCCCCGGTCACAAGGACTTTTCCGAAGACACCTACCGCGTGCTCACCGCCGTGGATTCCGTGGTCATGGTGATCGACTCCGCCAAGGGCATCGAGCCGCAGACCCGCAAGCTGTTCGAAGTCTGCCGCCAGCGCGGCGTGCCCATCTTCACCTTCATGAACAAGTGCGACCGGCCGATGAAAAGCCCGCTCGAGCTCATTGATGAACTCGAACGCGTTCTCGGCATCGGCGCCTTCCCGGTGAACTGGCCCATCGGCAACGGCTTCGAGTTTCAAGGCGTTTTCGACCGCCAGCAGAAGCAGTTCCACGTCTTCGAACGCACCGTGGGCGGCAAGCACCGCGCCCCCGTCTCCGTCGGTGGCATTGACGACCCCGAAATCCGCTCCCGCCTCAACGACGAAACCTTTCTCAAAACCGTCGAGGAATTGGAGATGCTCGAGATCGCCGGGCATGAGTTCAACTTGGATTCCGTCCTCGCCGGCCTGACCACGCCGGTCTTCTTCGGCAGCGGTATCAACAATTTCGGCGTGCAGCTCCTGCTCGACGGTTTTCTGCGTTACTCGCCCGCGCCCAAGCCGCGCATGATGTCCGGCATCGAGATTTCGCCCGAGAACCCCGAGTTCTCCGGCTTCATCTTCAAGATCCAGGCGAACATGGACCCGCGCCACCGCGACCGCATCGCCTTCATCCGCGTCTGCTCCGGCAAATTCGAGCGCGACATGAGCGTCTTTCACTCCCGCTCGGAGAAGAAGGTCCGCCTCTCCAGCTCGCACAAGCTGTTCGGCAACGAACGCGAAACCGTGGACGAAGCCTGGCCCGGCGACGTCATCGGCCTGGTCGGCCACGACGGCTTTGGCATCGGCGACACGCTGACGACCGACCCGAAAATTCATTACAAGGAGATCCCGCGCTTCACCCCGGAAGCGTTCTCCTACCTGCACAACCCAAACACCGCCAAATACAAGCAGTTCCGCCAGGGCCTCGACCAGCTTCTGCAAGAAGGTGTCATCCAAGCGCTCTATTTGCGTAATTCCTCCGTCAAGACGCCGCTGCTCGCCGCCGTCGGCCCGCTGCAGTTCGAAGTCGTGCAATTCCGTCTGGAGAGCGAATACGGCGCGGAATCCCGCCTCGAAGCCGCCCCCTGGCACGTCGTCCGCTGGCTGCCCAACGACATCAAGGAAGACGACCTCGACGCTCTCTCCCTTCCCACCGGCGCGAAGATCGCCTACGACATCGGCAAGAACCCCGTCATCCTCTTCCAGAACGAATGGTCCGCCAGCTACTTCGGCGAAACGAACAAGGCTTTTCCGTTGTCGTCCTTGCCCATCCAAACGGCGCGGGAGTGAAAAACCACTTGGCCGCGGATTGAACCCAGATTAATCACGGATCGGAATGGCTCCGGTTGCTTGCTGCTGTCGCGAAGCGACCGGGGCAATCAGCCAGTACAAAGTGTCTGGTGGCAGTCTTAAAAAGCCCCCCTCCTTCGTGCCTTGGTGGTGATATCCCGTTCCCCATCCGTGTTTAATCTGGGTTCAATCCGCGGCCCCAAAACCAGGCCACGCCAGGCCCGAAATTTTCATACATTTTTTTCTGGGGTTTCCCGCCCAAGAGAATATGTTCGGACGTAGTTGTGAACACGAATGTGAATGTCTCGGATTTCCCGCTCCGCCCGGCTTGGACGGAGATTGACCTCGGCCGCCTGCGCCGCAACCTGCAGCTCATCCGCGCGGACCTCCCCGCCCATGTCAAATGGCTGGCTGTCGTCAAAGACGAGGCCTACGGCCACGGCGCGCTTGATGTCACCCGCCTCGCCCTCGAGGAAGGCGCGTGGGGTTTCGGCCTCAGCACGCTCGAGGAAGCCATGAACCTGCGCGACGCCGGCATCACCGCTCCGCTCCTCCTCCTCGGCGAACGCCACGAACACGAACTGGCCTGGTGCGTGGCCCATAACCTGACCGTCTGCGTCAATGGGATTCACACCGTCCAGACCCTCGCCCGGCTGGCCGCCCGCCAAGGCAAGCGAGTCCCCGTCCACGTCAAGATCCACACCGGCATGAGCCGCTACGGCGTGCGCTGGGACGAGGCGCTCCCGGTGATCGAAGCCATTCTCGCGGAAAAATCCCTGGTGCTCGAAGGCCTCATGACCCATTTCGCCCAGTCCGACGAAGCCGACAAGACCTTTGCCAATCTCCAGTTCGCCCGTTTCAGCGAAGTGTTGCAAGCCCTCGCAGCACGCCAAGTCCGCGTGCCGCTCCGCCACGTCTGCAATAGCGGCGGTTTCCTCGACCTCCCGCACACGCATCTCGACATGGTCCGCACCGGCATTCTCATGCACGGTGTTTTTCCCTCGACGGTCTGCCGCCGCATCCCCGGCATCGAACCCGTCATGTCCGTCAAAGCCCGCATCGCCGCCATCCAGATTTTGCGTCCCGGCGAAACTGTCGGCTACGGCATGCGGTACAAGGCCGAGACCGAACGCCGCATCGCCATTCTGCCCGTGGGCTATGGCGATGGCTTTCCCCGCGTGCGGAACGAAGGCTGCGCCCTCATCCACGGCCACCGCGCGCCGCTCGTGGGCGGCATCGCCATGGACGCCCTCACCGTGGATATCACCGACATCCCGCAGGCCCGGATGTGGGACGAAGCCGTCCTCATGGGCCGGCAAGGCCAGGACGAAATCACCGTGCATGACCTCGCCAAGTTGAAGAAATCCGTCAGCTACGAAGTTCTCACCGGCTGGCGGCTCCGGCTCCGGCGCCAATCGGTCAACAGCACCCCTCCGTCACGACCCCAGTCCGCCCCGGCGGAAACCGTACCCGCCTGAACTGCGGATCTTGCCCCATGAAGCTTCTTTTCTCAGAACAGAATTCCGACTACGGGAACTACCAGTTCCCCTACGCCATCTGGGCCCTGCCCGAGCCGGGCGAAACGCCCGCCGCCATTTTCAACGCCGGCTTCCTGCCTTCCTCGCGCCAGCTGGATCGCTTCTACCTCTGCCGCCATATCCGTGTGAGCCTCGCGAAGTTCGTCGCCTCGTCCGAAAACCGCCGCATCGTCCGCAAATGCTCGGACATCACCCTCCGCCTCGTCCCCCGCGCGGAGTTTGATTACACCCCCGCGCGCCGCGAGTTTTTCAAGCACTACGCCGACGCCAAGTTCGGCACCGACGTCATGTCCTACGAGCGGCTTGATTCCCTTTTCAACGCGCCCATCATCTCCCACCTGCTCGTCTTCAGCGACGCCCGGACCGGCGCCGAAGTCGGCGTTGCCACCATGTATCTCGAGGGCGGCGAACTGGCCTATTACTACTACGCCTTCTACGACCTCGCCTATTTCGACCGCAATCTGGGAATGTTCATGATGACCTCGGCGGTGGAGTTTTTCGCAGGCCAAAAGGTGAAGCACCTTTACCTGGGAACCTGCTATTCGCAGAACGCCCTCTACAAGACCCAGTTCAAGGGCGCGGAATTTTTCAACGGCTTCCGCTGGTCGGACAACCTCGC
>Ga0316222_1001642_pt1 | contig 26447 bp, 26 predicted proteins | sample TBH18011metaG_FD_206008 | JGI IMG/M metagenome (GOLD analysis project Ga0316222, IMG submission 206008) | Freshwater microbial communities from Trout Bog Lake, Wisconsin, USA - TBH18011 | ecosystem: Environmental > Aquatic > Freshwater > Lake > Hypolimnion/Profundal zone | place: USA: Wisconsin... | reverse complement strand
ATCCATGCCCGCCACGGTAACACCCACTTCTGGCTTAACGTATCTTTTTACCCTCTCCCACCCCTGCTCCCGGGTAACAATACTTTTGTCTCAATTCGCAAGAAGTCGGCGGAGCCAAAAAGGCTGGACAACTGGCTGGCGCCGGAACAAGCTCGCGACGTGAAATTGGATGGGTTGCGAATCGCTCATCCCCAGCCTATGGCGTCACAACTCCTCAAATTCCGGATGCACTGGACGCACAACGGCAAGTTTTACATCGACGAACTGCCGGCGGCCTCGGCGGAAGAGGCGGCACAATTTTTCAAAGACCATCAACGCCCGGACGTCTCCCTCGTCCGGGTCGAACTCCTTGGGCCGGATGACGGCGGCGTGCGCGAGTCCGCCCGGCCACCTGATTCTCCGTTCAGCCCTCTCATGGCGCGTCGCCGGCTGGACAAGGATGAGGATGCGCGGTGAGCCATGAGTCCGAGGTTGGGCTTGGCCTGTGATGACCTGAATGGTCTTTGATTTCCTGCCGACCACATTGATGATATCGATGCAACCTGATTTTTTATCGATTCGGGCAAACCGGCCCGCCGTGTCAGAATGAAGACATGAAAACTTCCAATGCGCGCCACGTCTGGTCCCGCTTGTTGGTATTGGCGGGCGGCTTGGGCATGGTGTTCGGAGCCGTTGATCCCATGGAGGGATCGGTCGTCATCCTTCCCGGCAGTCTGCTGATGGCGATTGGCACCCTCCTCGGCGGCGGTGAGCGCCGGCTGGTGCGATTTCGGGTCATGATCTTCGTGCTCATCGCCCTCGGCGTGGTGGCCATGTGGGGATTGAGCGCGGTGGGCGGCATCGGCGGATCATCCGGACATTCCGTCTGGTGGGGCGTGTTGATTCTGCCCTATCTGGCCGGTTGGAGCCTGGGAGTTTCCGGGCCGGGTTCGCCGCGCTGGCTGGTGCTGGCCGGTATGGCTGTGGGGCTTTGGTATCTGATCCTCCTGACCATGGTGCTGCGTGGCCACCACCATTCCGCCCACCCCATGTCGGTGTGGCCGGTTGTCATCGTCGCCACCACCGGGGTGCTGACCATCGCCGGCGGTATTCGTCGGCTCAGCAAATCAAGTTCACCCGGCCCGGCCTGAAGCAGTCCGGCGACTTACTCCACATCCACCACCGGGCTGGTGACCGGCCCCTGATAAACCGCCGGGCCGGTATGATCCTTGAAATGGATCTTGTCCCAGTTGCCGCCTTCCTCCCAGCGCGGCGCGGGGAGCGGCTTTTCCCAGGCGGCAAGCTTGGCGAGCAATTGCTGGACGAGTTCCGGGTTTGCCGCCGCCAGGTTGTGTTTCTCCGGCAGGTCCGCAGCGAGGTTGAAGAGCAGCGGCGGCGCGTCTTGGATGCGGATGAGCTTCCAATCGCCGGACCGCACGCAGGCCACCACGTTGAACCGCCAGAACAGGTCCTGATGCGGCCGCGCCGTATTGTCTCCCTTGAGGAACGGCAGCAGGTTCACGCCGTCACTATCCGCCCACGCTTCCGGTTTCGCCCCGCCGGCGGCCAGCAACGTCGGCAACAGATCGAGTCCCGTGGCCGGCGCGTCAAAATCGCGCCCCGCCGGCAGCACGCCCGGCCAGCGCACCAGAAACGGCACGCGGATGCCACCCTCGAACAGCGTGCCTTTGAATCCGCGGAGCGGCGTATTGTAGAACTTGCTGTAGGTCGCCCCGCCGTTGTCGTTGATGAAGAACACCAGCGTGTTCGAGGTCACGCCCGCCGCATCCAGCGCCGCCAGCGCCCGGCCCACACCTTGGTCCAGCGAAACCGTCATGGCGGCCAGCACGCGCCGTTGCTTGTCACTGATGCGCGCGATCTTTTCCAGCTCCGATGGCTTCGCCTGCATCGGGCTGTGGACGGCATTGAAGGCGAGGTAGAGGAACCAAGGCTGCGACTGGTGCGAGTTCGTCCGGATGAACGACTCCGCCTCGCGTGCAAACGCGTCCGTGAGATATTCGGGTTCCGCCACTTTCACCCCGTTCCGGAGCATCATGTTGACTTTGTTCGTGGGCGCGAAGTAAACATGTTCGCCGGCCAGGAATCCGTAAAAATCATCGAAGCCGCGTTCCCACGGCAGATAGGGTTTTTCCGCACCCAGATGCCATTTGCCGATCATGCCGGTGTGATAGCCCAGCGCTTTCAGCCGGGCGGGCAGCAAAGTCGTGGCGGCATCCACGCCAAAGCCGTCGCGCAGATTGTTCTCATGGCCGGTGCGGGCGGGAGTTTTGCCCGTCATCATCCCGGCACGCGAAGGACTGCACACCGGGCCGGGCGCATAGCCTTGCTTGAACCGCAAACCGCCGGCCGCCAGCGCATCCAGCTTGGGCGTGGCAATGTCCTTGCAACCTTGGAACCCGAAATCGGCGTAGCCGGCGTCATCCGAGACGATCAGCAGCAGGTTGGGCCGTGCCGGCGGGGCGGCGTCTCCAGCCTGGCCGGATATAACACCGAACAGGATGCCGGTTGCCAGGCAGAATGATTGCAGGGACGCCTTCATAAAATTCATTTGCTTCCCAAGGTAAGCATGGCAACTCCAAAAGCCAAGCCGCACGATGCCGCCTTTGATCACGGTTCTGAAACGTTGCCCGCAGATGGACATTTGAATTATAATATGTCACATTAGCAAAATGAAACCGTCCACCCTGCCGGGCGCGCTCCTGTTCGCCGCCCTGCTGCTGTTTTCCTTTCCCCCAGCCGAAGCCGCCTCGCCCACCAATGCCATCCTGTTTGTCACACAAACGCGTGTGCCGGCGGATTTCGGAACCATCGCTTCCGTCTTCGGCAATCACCAGGGAATGCCGAACTTTTGCGGGCGGGGCGGCGACCTTTACATCCGCTACCCGGACGGCACGCTGAAGAACCTCACCCGGGCCGCCGGCTACGGCCAGTGGGGCGTGCAATGGCCCAACGGCATCGCCGTGCGCCAGCCTTGTGTGCATTGGAGCGGCAAGAAGGCGGTCTTCAGCATGGTGGTCGGCTCCCCCACCAACATCAATTCCACCGCCAACTATTACTGGCAGCTCTACGAGATCACCAATTTCACCAGTCCAGGCAGCGTCCCGGTCATCACCAAAGTCCCCAACCAGCCGGCCAATTTCAACAACATCGCCCCCATCTACGGCTCGGATGACCGCATCATTTTCACCACCGACCGCCCCCGCAACGGCGAGCCCCAGCTCTATCCGCAGCTGGATGAATACGAGGAGCTCGCCACCGTCACCGGCCTCTGGAGCCTTCAGCCGACCAACGGCAACCTGACCCTGCTCACGCACACGCCGAGCGGCGCGTTCTCACCCCTGCTCGACAGCGCCGGCCGCATCATCTACACCCGCTGGGACCATCTCCAGCGCGACCAGCAGGCGGATACGGACTGGGAGGAAGGCACCATCATCTACGGCGCGTTCAACTGGAGCGATGAATCCTCCAATTCCGTCACCACCACCAACCTGGCCGAGGAATACCCCGAACCGCGCAATGTCCGCACCGACCTGCTCGCCGGCACCGGCCTGGCCGGCAACACCTTCAACCAGTTCTTCCCCTGGGCCATCAACCAGGATGGCACGGACGAGGAGACCGTCAACCACATCGGCCGCCATGAGCTCGGCGGCAGCTACGGCACCGCCGCCTTCACCAATGATCCGAACATCCAGGACCTCTACTATTTCGGTGACAATTACAACACGAACCCCATCAATAACTTTCTGCAAATCCGTGAAGACCCGAATGTCCCGGGGCTCTTCTACGGCATCGATGCGCCGGAATTTGCCACGCACAGCGGCGGCCAGATCATCTCCCTCACCGGGAGCACCAACCTGAACGCGTTCTACATGCGCATCAATTATCTCACGCCCCGTTCCACGCACGATTATGCCGATTCTCCCACCAATGTTCCGGCGGATGACACCGGCATGTATCGCAATCCGCTCATGACTTCCGACGGCTTTTTCATCGCCGCCCACACCCCGAACACCCAGGCCGAAAGCGGCTATGACGAGGTGAACTTTCCCGCCACGAACTACCCGGTGACGGCGTTTGATTTCCGGCTGAAATTTCTGCAATTCACCAACGGCTATTACGTTCCCGGCGCGCCGCTGACCCCGGGCCTCACCAACTATGCCCTCTATTTGGATCCCGACAATTACGAGCTCGATCTGCAGACAAACCCGCTGTGGGAATTCGACCCCGTGGAAGTCATGGCCCGTCCCGTGCCGCCGCCGTACACCGTGCCCATGCAGGCGCCGGAGCTGGCCGCCTTTGCCGCCGCCGGCGTGGATGTGGGGAGCTTTCAGAATTATCTCCGCACCCATCAGCTGGCGCTTATCGTGAGCCGGGACGTCACCACGCGCGACCACGCGGACCATCAGCAGCCGTTCAATCTGAAGGTTGCCACGAGCAGCCACCAGACGGTCGGCGCTTCGGGAAAAATCTATGATGTGGCCTGGCTGCAACTGTTCCAGGCGGACCAGTTGCGCAGCCTGAATTACGGTTACCCCGGCGATCCCGGCAACGGCCGCCGCGTGCTCGCCCAGTATCTCCACGAACCGGCAGCGGATAATCCGACCCGCCCGGGCATCCCAGTCGCCAGCGTGCCGATCGCGTCCGACGGTTCGCAGGCCACCCTCGTGCCCGCCCAGCGGGCGATGACCTGGCAGCTGATTGATACGAATGGCACCGGCGTGGTGCGCGAGCGTTACTGGCTCACCTTTGCCCCGGGCGAAATCCGCACCTGCACCAGTTGCCACGGCATCAACGAAGAAACCCAGGCGAACGGCCCGGTCCCCACGAACACACCTCTTGCCCTCATCAGCCTGCTCAATTTTTGGAAAACCAACACCGCGCTCACCCCGGCCGTGACGGCGGCGGCAAACACCAATTACTTTCAGATCAGCTTCACCCATCGCCCGACCGAATCCGGCGTGACCTATCACGTGCAGGCGTCCACCAACCTGCTCGCCTGGACGGACATCGCGACTTATTCCGGCTCGAACAGCGTGCTCACCGCGCAGGCCCTGGAAGTGGTCCGCACCGGCTCGCCGGACGAAAGCGTGACCATCCGCGACCTGCCCGGCATCAAAGGCTATCTGCGCCGGTACCTGCGGGTGATGGTGACCCGGCCATGACGGCCGGCCGGAACAGCTCAAGAAAGGGCCGGATTGCCGCATAAATGGACCAATGATTCCTGTTGCCCTCCCCGGGGGGCGGTGTTAGTTTCTTAACAGTCTAAATAAAGTCATAAATCTTATGAATAAAGACAATTTCTCCTCCTCCCGCCGCTCGTTTCTGAAGACCACCATGACCCTGCCCGTGGCCATCGCCGCGGCCCCCGGTCTGTTCACGCCCAAGGCCGCCGCCGCCGAGGCGACCGGGGCCGACGCCCTGCCCCGCCGCCAGCTCGGCAAGGCCGGCCCGCACGTCACCATGCTTTGCATGGGTGGCATGATGACCGCCCTCAGTCCCGATTACATCGACATCGCCTGGTCCATGGGCATCCGCTACTTTGACACCGCCGATTGCTATCTGCATGGCAAGTCCGAGCCCATCTTCGGCCAGTGGCTCGCCAAGTATCCCGAGCGTCGCAAAGAAATTTTTCTCGTCTCCAAAGATCATCCGCACCAGGGCCCCGAACAGTTGCTCCAGCAGATTGACACCCGTCTCGCCGCCCTCGGCACCACCTACCTCGACGCCTTTTACATCCACGGCATCGGCCCCCGCGAATACGGTCAGGATTCCCTCAACTGGCCCAAGAGCGATGCCTACCGCAAGGTGGCGGAACAGCTTAAAAGCTCCGGCAAAGTCAAGCTGGTCGGTTTCTCCTGCCATGACGGTCAGCTGCCCCAGTATCTGAACGCGGCGGCGGAAGGCGGCTTCATCGACATCATCATGCTCGCGTTCAACCCGTTCTATCCCAAGGGCGGACCGCTGGACAAGGCCCTTGATGCCGCCCATCAGGCCGGCATCGGCCTCGTGGCCATGAAAACCATGCGCAGCACCAAGGATGTGCCCAAGCGCCTGCCGGAATTCGACAAGCTCGGCCTCACCACCCATCAGGCCGTCCTGCATGCCGCCTGGAGCGATCCCCGCATTTCCGTGGTCTGCAACATGATCGACAACGTGGACCAGATGAGCAGCAGCTCCACCGCCGCGCGCACCTACAAGGAGCCGCTCAAGACGGCGCACTTGGAATTGCTGAAGGACACCCTCATGGCCGGCCGCCGCACCATGTGCACCGGCTGCCCCGCCTGCGAAGCCGCGAGCCGCGAGACCGAATTCGCGTATCAGGACATCGCCCGGTTCGTAACCTATTACGAACAGGACGGCAACACGGATGCCCGCCATTATTTCCACGCCCTGCCCGCCGGGGCGCGCGACACCACGAAGGTGGACCTGGCCGCCTTGCGCGATGCCTGCCATTTCAAGACGGATTACCCCGAGATCATACGCCGCGCGGAACGTTATTTCGCCTAAACCTATGCCTTCCGGAAAATCCTCACTATCGCGCCGGGGATTTCTTCGGAGCGCGCTGACGGCACCGGTCGGGGTCGCCTTGGCCTCCGGTATCACTGTTTCTGCGGAAGAGCCGGGCCAATCCCCGGCCCCGGCTGCCGCCGCCGCTCCGCCGCTTCCCACCCGGAAACTGGGCCGCCACGGTCCCGAGGTCAGCATGCTCATCCTCGGTGGCGACATGCCCGCCCACAGCGCCGATTTCCTCGACCTCGGCTGGGCCAACGGCATCCGCTACTTCGACACCGCCGCGAAATACGGCAATGGCAACGACGAACTCCACGTTGCCGGATTCCTCAAAAACCATCCCGAGCGCCGCAAGGACCTCTTTCTCGTCTCCAAGGATTATCCCCGCCAGGGGCCCGAACAGTTGTTGGAGATGATTGATCGCCGGCTTGCCCGTTGTGGCACGGAATACCTCGACCTCTTTTTCATCCACCAGCTTTGCCCGCAGGTGTATGGGGACGATTCCGTGAATTGGCCCAAAAGCGACACTTTCAAGCGTGTGGCCGACCAGCTGAAAAGCTCCGGCAAGGTCAAGCAGGTCGGCTTCTCCTGTCACGGCGGACCGGAATACATCCAGGCCGCGGCCGATGGCGGGTTTCTGGACGCCGTGATGGTGCAATACACCCCTTTCTACGAACGCGACGGGGCCTTTGACCGGGCGTTGACCGCCTGCCACGAAAAAGGCATCGGCCTCATCGCCATGAAGACCCTGCGGCATGCCAAGGAAGTCCCCCGGCGCCTGCCGGAATTCGACAAACTTGGCCTCACCACGCACCAAGTCCTCTTGCATGCCGTGTGGAGCGACCCGCGCATCAGCGCCATCTGCAACAGCATGCAGAACGCCACGCAGATGGACTCCAGTGCGGCCGCCGCCCGCAGCTATAAAAACCCGCTGAAGACGGCGCAGATCGAGCAGTTGAAGACCACCGTGCTCGCCGGCCGCCGCACGTTTTGCCGGTTGCCCGGCCTGCCATGCATTGGCCGCCGGTACGACCTTTGCTTTTCAGGACATCGCCCGCTTTGTTACTTATTACGAGCAAGACGGCTGGTTGGAAGCCCGGGACCAATATCAGGCACTCCCGCCGGCCGCGCGCGATGCCGGCGGCACGGACTTGGCCGCGCTGCGCGACGCCTGCCAGTTCCAGACCGATTACCCGGAGATCGTCCGCCGGGCGGAACGCTACTTCGCCTGATGTCCACCTGCTTTCTCTGACCTCATGGCCAACGAAAAACCAGCCCGCGCCGGCAACCGCCGCGAATTCGTCCGCACCAACATCCCCTTGGTCGAGCGCGCCGCCAGCGCCATCATCCTGCTGCTCATCGTTGCCATCGGCTGGGCCATCTACCGGGCCGGGCACAATGCCGACCCGAACAAATACAACGTCCAGGCCGGCACATTGAATTCCACCCTCCTCGCCGTCGCCGGCAAGGCCGGCACCGCGCCGTCGGCTGCCCCTGCCCCCGCGATGGTCCCGGAAACCGCCTCCGCCGAAGCTCCCAAGCCGGCGGACGCCACTCCGGCCGCCGGCGAGGTGACTCCCGCGCCCGATGCCGGGGCCGAAGGCGGCGGAGCCGAAGGGGCGGCGGCTGCTGCGCCCAAGCCTGCCCTGGCCAAAATCCCGCTGGAGATCAATCTGGCCGGTATCAAGCCGATGTCGGACACGGAATTTTACGATTCCGACAGCCTTTACGAGAAAATTGACGGCCGGTCCCCCGCCTACCAGAGCTTTAATGTGGTGCAATTGCGCTGCCGGTCCTTTTCCGTGCTCGCCTTGCCGGGCAGCTACGTGGATGTCTATGAGTACCGTTTTGACAACCCCGTGGACGCCTTCGGGATGTTCGCCCTCGAGCGCGATCCCAAGGGCAAGCCGCTGACTTTCGCTCCCGACGGTTATTCGGGAGAAATGGGTTACTTTTACCGGCAAGGCGCCGTCTATGTACAGGTTAACGCGTCGGATGAAAAACCGGAAACCCTCGCGCTGACGCTGGCCATCGCCCAAAACCGGGCGCAGGAATTGCCGGTGGATGACCAAGGGCTGGCCGGCCGAAAGAAGCTCCCGGCGGACGGATTGCTGCCGGATACGGTGGCTTATGTCCCGGATAACGCGCAGGGGCAATCCTCGCTGAAGGATGTGTTCCAGGCGAAGTACAAGTTTGCGGGTGCGGAACTGCCGTTCTTTGTGATGGTGGCCGCCCCGGCGGATACCGCCAAGGCCTGGCAGTCCTTCCAGGATTTTTGCAGCCGGTTTGGCAAGACCGAGGCGCTACCGGACGTGGCCGGCGGCAAGATTTTCCGGGCACAGGTGTTCGGCAAATGGAAAGTGGTCTATCAGCGCGACGGCGAGCTGGGGGGCGTGTTTGACGCCACCGACGGCGACCAAGCCCGGGCCTTTGTCGAAAAATATTTGCAGGGCGGCATAAAGTGAGTAGATTGAATAAGTAGAATAACTGAAAACAAATATGAGCTCGGCGAACCAAAACCAGGACTCCGTCAGCCGGCGTGAATTCATGCTGCGCCTCGGCCTCACGGGTGCCCTCATCGCCGGGTCCGGCCTCGCCGCCCGCAAACTTTGGCAGCCCGGACACTTCGTTCCCGGTTTCGAGGAGCAGAAAGGGATGCAGCTCAGAAGCTACGCCCCGGCGATCAGCAAAGTCCTGCCTTCCCTCGCCATCGCCCACGGGACGGACCACGGGAAGACCATCCGCGCCGCCATGGACGCATTGGGCGGCATGGGACGGTTCATCGAGAAGGGCGACGTGGTGATGATCAAGCCGAACGTGGCCTTCGACCGCCCCCCTGCCCTCGCCGCCACCACCCATCCCGACGCCCTGCGCGCCGTGGCCAGGCTGGTTCTGGAATGCGGCGCGAGCAAGGTCATCGTGGCGGACAACCCGATCAATTCACCCACCGGCTGTTTCTTCAAGAGCGGCCTCACCGCCGTGGCCTCGGAGATGAACCTGGATCTGATGTATCCGGAGACCGATTCCTTTGCCCCGCTGCAGTTGCAAGGCGAAATTCTCAAGAACTGGACGTTCTTCCACGAACCGTTCAAAAAGGCGAACAAGGTCATCGGCCTGGCCCCGTGCAAAGACCATAATCTCTGCCATTCCTCGATGACGATGAAGAACTGGTACGGCCTGCTCGGCGGGCGGCGCAACCAGTTCCACCAGCACATCCACAGCATCGTGTCCGATTTCGCGCTGATGATGAAGCCCACCCTGGTCATCCTCGACGGCATGAATGTGCTGATGAGCAACGGTCCCACCGGCGGCCGCCTCTCCGACGTGAAGCCGATGAATACCATCGTGGCCGGCACGGACATGGTGGCGGTGGACGCCTACGGCTATGCGAACCTTTTGGAGCGTGACATCGCGGAACTGACCTACATCCACAAGGCCCACGAGCGCGGGCTGGGCAATAAGAACTGGAAGGAAACGAGCTACAAAGTGGTGGAAGCCTGATGGTAAATCAACGCTTGCCGGAATCCGGCCCGAAACCTGATTTGAAAACATGAGCTATCTGACCGTTGAAGTGGAAATCGACCACGGACACGTTTCTCCGAAAGGTGCGGAAACATTGCCCGAAAAGGCATCCGGTCTGCTCACCATCCTCTTGCCCTCGGCCCCGACCGGATTGCGCCCCATCGGACTGGCCCAAGGCCAATTCATCGTGCCGGACGATTTCAACGATGCTTTGCCTGATGATCTTTCGCAGGCGTTTGGCGGCAAATGAAAATCCTGCCGGATACTTGTGAGTTTCTTTGGCTCGTCTCTGGCGATGCGAAATTGTCCCCGGCTTTTGCCGCCGCGATCCGCGATCCGGCCAACCAGGTTTTTTTGAGCACCGTTTCGTTTTGGGAAATCTCGGTCAAACACAGCCTCGGCAAACTTCCGCTGCCGCAAGCCCCCGCCCAATTTATCCTTCAACAACGCGAAAGGCATCTGATTGCCCCGCTGGCCTTGGAAGAAACCGCCGTCATGCAATTGGACGGTCTGCCGTCGCTACACCGTGACCCCTTCGACCGGATGCTGGTCTGCCAGGCCCGGGCGCATGGACTGACCGTCGCTTCTTCTGATCCGCTCATCCGGCAATATCCGGTCGCACTGTTATGAAGGCCAACGATTTAAACCCGAAGAAACTGCTCACCCTCCGCAATGTCCGGCGTGTCGCCCAGGTTTTCTTCTTCAGCCTGTTCCTGTTCTTCGTCTTCGTCACGGACCTGCGCTATCTCAAGGGCTATCCCGTTTCGCTCTTCCTGGAACTGGACCCGCTCGTGGCGTTCGCCACGGCCATCACCACGCACACGATTTACATGGGGTTGCTGAAGTGCCTGCTCCTGTTGCTGCCCACCCTGCTCTTCGGCCGTGTTTTTTGCAACTGGATCTGCCCCTACGGCATTTTGCATCACTTCACCGGCTGGCTCATGGGCAAAGGCCGGGCGGACGAACGCGAACGCATCGAGTCCAACCGCTACAAGAAGCTATATTCGCTGAAATACGTCATCCTCATCGCCATGATCGTGGCCGCCATCGGCGTGTCCCTGCATGGCGGCACGTTGCAGATCGGCCTGCTGGATCCCATCTGCCTGTTCCATCGCTCCATGAGCACGGTCATTTTGCCGATGCTGAACCTGATCTTTCCTTCGAGCATCTACGTCCGGCAATATTTCCATGTGGGCGCGTGGATCATCGGTTTCATCCTGCTGTTTCTGGTGGGGATGAATGTCCTGATCCCCCGGTTCTTCTGCCGGGTGCTCTGCCCGCTCGGCGCGTTCCTCGGCACGCTGTCCTCCGTGGCGCTCTGGCGCATCGACCGCGACACCACCAAGTGCGTGGATTGCGACCTCTGCCTGAAAAACTGCGAAGGTGCCTCCGACCCGCAGACGCAGTTGCGCAAAAGCGAATGCTTCGTGTGCTTCAATTGCATCGAGGATTGTCCCGAAGATGCGCTGTCTTTCAAGTTCATGCCGCCGCTGAAGCAGGAGATCACCGCGCCGGTGGTGCCCGGGCGCCGGGCTTTCCTGGGGACGATGGTCGGCTTGGGTTTCTTTGCTTTCGGCCGCACTTCGGGCGCCAGCGACCGTAATTACGACAAAAAAGTCATCCGCCCGCCCGGTTCCGTGGAGGAAAAGGATTTTCTCGACCGCTGCATCAAGTGCGACCAGTGCATCCGCACCTGTCCCACCAACGTGCTGCAACCCGCGCTGCTGGAATCCGGCATCGAAGGCATCTGGACGCCGATTCTCAACAACAAGATCGGTTTCTGCGAGGTGAATTGCACGTTGTGCGGACAGGTCTGCCCCACGGGCGCCATCCAGCGTATCACCATCGAGGAAAAGACCGGCACCGGCAAGTTCGCCTCCCAGGGACCGGTCAAGCTCGGCACGGCGTTCTACGATTACGGTCGCTGCCTGCCCTGGGCCATGGAGACTCCGTGCGTGGTGTGCGAGGAGGTCTGCCCCGTCTCGCCCAAGGCCATCTACTCGCGCGAAGTCACCATCACCAAGCGCGATGGCAATCCCATCACCCTGCGCCGCCCTTACGTGGATCCCGCGCTGTGCATCGGTTGCGGCATCTGCGAACACGAATGCCCTGTGACCGATGAAGCCGCCATCCGCGTGACCGCCGTGGGCGAAACCCGCTCGCGCGACCGTCGCCTGCTCATGGACGGCGGCGTGACCAGTGCCGTGACCGATCTGGAAAAGCGGCAGCGCTAAAAAACAACCGTCATGCCACCCAACACCTCCGGCCAGCGCCCCCGCACCTGCCGTGCCTGCGGCAAGAAATTCGAATACCCCCTCAAAGGCAGCGCCGCCACGCGCCATCACTGCGAGGATTGCGTGATCATCCCGCCCGACATCCGGAAAACCATCGAGCGCCTGAACAACCGCATCGGGCAGCTGGAATTTCAATTGCGCAGCTTGGACGCCAAACTCGCCGCCCTGACTCCGCCGGCCGCCAAGTGACGCTCGGCCCGGCCGGAACCGGCTTCACAGCTTGATCGCCACGATCTGGATTCCTCCGCTCCCGGCGGTCACTATCTGTTGCTGCGTCTGGCCTTTGTAATCCACTTTGACCGCACAACGCGTCCCGGCCGGCCAGTCAAAGATAAGATAATCATTCGCATCGGCGGATTCATCATGGCTGGTGCGCTGGCAGGTTTGGGCGGGATGATCGGGATCCGAGACCGTCACCTGGGCCGGCACCCGTGTCCCGCTGGCGTCCCGGACCACCACGAGCAGGCGCACCGTTCCCGCCGCCGGCTCGGTTTTCTTCGCATACCGGGCCGTGACATTCAAAGCGTTGACCCACTTCACCCCGGCCGCCCAAGCCATTGGAAAGTTGGTCCCCGTCGGCTTAAAGCTGCTCGCATAGATGGCATGCTCGTATTGGTTGGCAATCGCATCGGCGGCGTTGTCTGCAAACCAGCCATGGTCGAGTCCGGCCGGGTCCGGGTCCTGCGCTCCGAGGAAATGCCAGGCGCTGTCCGTGGTGTCCCAAATCTCCACCCAAGTGTGGTTGCCTTCCAGCTTCACCCACGACGGCGTGCCGACGACACGTGCGGGCACGCCCAACGAACGGCAGGCGTCCGCGAGCAGGATGGAAAGGCCGGTGCAACTGGCCGTCGTGCGGGCCATCGATTCCAGCGGGCTTTGGTCAGCCTTGTAACGCTTCACCGAGAAATGCACCTTGGCCGTGTCATACAGCGTCTGGTTCAACGCCAGGGCGACCGCCCCGGGGGTGGCGCAACCTTTCACCAGTGGCAGACACAGTTCCCGCAACGGCCCGCGCCAGTCCTCGCGGTTTTCGGTGAGCAAGGCATAGGGCAACAAGTCGTTAAGATAGACGCCCGGCGGGATTTGCTTGCCCCAAGGCGCCGCGTCCAGCTCCATCCGGGCGGCGGCCGTATTGGTCAGCAGGAAAGCGGCCGTCAGATTTTCCCGGTCGGTTTGTGGCATGTTCTCGACGAGAAATTGCATCTCCGGACGTTGTTCCACCGGCACGGTTTTGAGCGCCTTCTCCAGTTCCGCCCCGTTGGGACCGGCCGCTTCGACGGCGGCTTGCGCCGCGTCCGACCACCAGTAAGGCCGGGGAACATTTACCGTGACCACGGCGCTGAACGCCAGGTTGGTGTCGCCATATCCGTCCAAGGTCCGGGCCAGGTTGGCGGCGGTGCGGGAAACCAGATTCGAGAACAGGATTTGCCCGTTGCTGGTGATGACCACCGGCCGGTCAAGATCGAGCATCGCGTCATTCAAAAGCACGGTGACGGTGTTGACGTTGGCGGAAGTGAGGGTGATGACCTGGCCGGCGCGTTGCGCCACCAGTTTCTGCCCCGCCGCGACCTCGGCGGCCGGCCGTTCCAGCCAGTAACTGCGTGTGTGGGTGACGCTGTTCTGATACCAGACAACCTTGTCCGGCAGCGGCCGGCGGGTGCTTCGCTCCATCCACGGAACCGCCTGGCGGTCTTCCAAGTCCATCCAGTGGCCTTTGCCCGGATAAATCTTGGTGAAATGCCGGTAACCCTGCGGGTCGGCCTGTCTCAAACTGTCCAGCATCTCTCCCCACTTGGCCGCCACCGCATTGCGGTGGTAGGCGGCATCTTCCGCCCCCACCTGCAGCGCAAAAGGCACGTTGCGCAAACTGAGCGGCGAGGCATCGTTCGGATGCCCGGCCATCATGGCCGCCGCCGCCCACCGGTCCGCCATGCGCGGAGCCAGCTGGTAAACACCGTCACCGCCGGCCGAATAGCCCATCACGTAAACGCGGTTCGGATTCACGTGCTCAAACACGACAAAATCCTCGATCATCCGCGCGAAGAAATCGTCCTCCGGTGCCTGATGCCACATGTCCCACGCATCCGTGGGCGCGCGCGGAGCCACATAGATTCCCTCGGCCGGCTGATATGCCTGGCCAAGACGGATCTGATTGGTCCACTGCTCGTCGTTGACCGGCTGGGGAGCCCCGCCACCGCCGTGCAACGAAATGAACAGGCTCCGGCCGCCGGCGGGAATGGCATTGGTATCGCCAAACGACATCCAGACAAATTTCATTTTCTGGCCGTCCAAGTCCAGTTCATGAGCCTGCATCTCGGCGGCCCGGTCCCGCCGCAAAAACTTCACCCGATCGGTCCAGAGCGCTGTCAGGGTGGCTGCCGCCTGTTCCCGGCTCAGCGGAGCATTGGCAAAAGGACAATCAGTGAGCGCCGGCCGCCGGGCGGCGGGTTGCGCCAGCCATTGGTGCAGATTGGCAGGTGGTTTGACCGAAACGACACCCGGAGAATGCGACTGGCAACCGAGAAAAACGAGCAGCGGCAGGGCTGCCAACCAAAGGCGAAAGACTGTGAAATAACGCATGGCGGTCGTCGGAAAATCTTCCCGTTGTAAAAGATGGTGCGCGCGGCGGGGGTTGAACCCACAACCTTCGGCTTCGGAGGCCGACACTCTATCCAATTGAGCTACGCGCGCAGTGGGGGTGAAGAATAGCAGTCCCCTGTTCCGCACTCAACCTTAAACACACCTTAAACTTAACGGCCCGGTTTCCGCCGAAAAATGGGGCCGGCAAACAGTTTGCCTTAATCCCGCTTCCCGTTCGGCGCCGGTGCCGGGCGACCCTGCGGTCGCCAGAACGGGTGGTTCTGAAGTTTGAACTTCTGGTAGTGGGCCAACTGATCCGGCTTGAGCAGCGCGGCAATCTGGCCGTCGGCACTGTGCAGGATGGCGTTGACCTGCGGCTGGAGCCCGTGATAGGCCGTTTCCAGCTGGTTGCGCGAGTCGGTCAGGATGGCATGGAGCTGCGCCTCCTGATGGCCGTCGAGTTCCAGCCTCCGGACGAGGGTGCGCTCCAGCACGAGTTGTGAGCGCTCCGGGTGCATCATGGCCTGCCGCGTGGCATGACGCATACTGGTCCGCATGCCGAACGCGCCGGCGGCCGCGCCGGCCGTGAAGACCAGGACTAAAAGCAGGATGGAACGCCAGTTTTTCATGTCACAAATCCTCCGTTTCCGGGCCGGCAAAATATTGCGAAGAGAATTGCGCGGCCATATCACCGGAATCCGCCGGGCTTGCCGCCGTGAGCAGGTTGTCTGCGGCCACGCACAGGACGATCAACATCAGTGAGGCCAGGGCCAGCCGCGGAAACCAGCCGTTGAGCTGCTCAAGAATCCCCGCCGGGGCCGGCATCTCCTCCGGCGTTTCCCGGCGGGCCGCGCGCAGAACGGCGGCGGCAAAATCCGTGGCCGGCACCGGCGGGGTTTCCCGTCGCGCGGCGGCGAACAGCTGTTTCAGTTTGAGGTTGTTCATGGTTTGCTTCCGTTCACTTTCCCGCGCCGATGTTTTCCAAGGCGCGCTTGAGTCTGGCCCGGGCCCGCACCGCCCGCACCCGCACGGCGATCACCGAGGTGCCCAGATTTGCTGCGATCTCTTTGCAACTGCGGCCCTCCAGTTCCTGCTGGATGAGCACCGCCCGGTCCGTCGGCGGCAGTTGCCGCAGGGCAAGATGCAAGACTTCACCGGCGTTGCGGGCATCCAATTCCCCGTCATCGCCCTCGCTCCGCAACCAGTCCAGCACATCCTCGCCCAAATCATCCAAGGCCACCTCGTTCCGGTGCCGCTTTTCCCGGCGGATATGGTCCAGCGCGGTGCGCACGGCGATCCGGGAAAGCCAGTGCTCGAACGGCGCGCGCCCGTCAAACTGGGCCAGCGCGCGCCAGGCTTTCACGAAGGTTTCCTGCGCCAGATCTTCCACGCGCTGCAAGTCGCGCTCGTAACGGTGCACAATGCCAAACACGCGCGCCTGGTGACGGCGGACCAATTCCGCGAACTCATCCGTCGCGCCGTTGCGGATGCGCTCCACCAGTTCGGCATCCTCGCTCACGCGTCAGTTGGCCGCGGCCTTCGCGGGACGGGCGATGAAGGTGTCGATCACCTGGTCCAGATGTTGTTCCAGTCCGGCCAGTTTTTCGCGTTGCCCGTCCGTGAGCAGCGGGCTGATCTGGCCGTAAAGTTTCAGCCGTTCCACCGCCAGATCCGCCTCCACGGCGGCAACTTTCGCGGCGGCGGCGCGCACAGTGTTCTCGGTGGCGCCCGGCGCATGGATGGCGTCGCGCAATCCGGTGCGAGTGTCACGCAAGCGCTCCGCCAGCGCTTGTAAGCCGGTCTTTTCTGCGGCGAAGATGTTCTTGATCTGCGCCTGTTGGTCCTCCGTCAGATCGAGCTGGGTGGCGATGCGCTGCACCAACCCCTGCCCCTGGCCGCCCCGGGATTCATCCTTGGCCAAACCGGAAAATGCCATGCCGGCCACGGCCAGAACCACTCCTGCCAGCCGCCGCCATGATGCGATTGTCTTCATGCCATGTTAAACGCAACCCGCTGGTAAATAGTTTCAGGTAAAAACAAAAAAAGGGACGGCCAAAGGCCGTCCCCTGAAGGTCAGGATGTTCAGTTGCCCGGCGCGGGGGTCGGAGCCGCCGTGGGGGTGCGGCGCTGGCCTGTCGGCACGAGGGTCTTGTACTTGGCCAATTGATCCGCCGTGAGCAGGTCTTTCAGCTTGGCCGTGGTCCCTTCCATGATTTCCTTGGCTTTGGCCTTGCGGTCATCCGCCGACAGCGAGGTGTCCGTACGGAGCGCCGCCATCTGGGTCTGGCGGTCCGCCAGGATGGCCTTGAACTTGGTGGCGACGTCCTCGGTCAGCCCCAGTTCCTTGACCAGTTGGTCGGGCGTCATGCGGTGGGCGCGCGCCGGGCGGACGGCAGGTGCCGGAGCGGCCGGGGCATTGGTGGAAGCAGCGTCTTGGGCCGAAGCCGCAAGGTTGAGGGACAGCAGGCCGACCGCAGTCAGCACGGCCATTTTCAGAGTATGGTTCAGTTTCATTTTTGTTATATCAGTTCGACAGTTCAGTTAAAAGCCCGTGAAACACCCAGGCGGGCTTTCATGTGGCTCCATGATTCAGACGCAAAAACGGGAGAAAAGTTACATTTACAGGGTGCGGAGCACCTTGGCGGCGGCGCGCACGGTCTTTTCGATGTCTTCCGGGGCATGGGCGGTGGAGATGAACCCGGCTTCAAACTGGGACGGGGCCAGATAAACCCCCTCATCCAGCATGCCGTGAAAGTACTTTTTGAACCGTTCCCGGTCGCTTTTCATGGCATCGGCCAGGTTGCGGACGGGGTTGGCGGTGAAATAGCCGCAGAACATCGAGCCGCAAGCATTGAATTGCATGGGGATACCGGCTTTCTTGGCCGCATCCCGCATCCCGGCCTCCAGTTGCTCGGCCCGGTCTTCCAGCGTGCAATAAGCGCCGCTGGTGGTGAGTTCCTGGAGGTTCGCCAATCCCGCGGCCATGGCCACGGGATTGCCGCTCAGGGTGCCGGCCTGATAGACCGGGCCCAGCGGCGCGAGATAATCCATGATCTCCGCCCGCCCGCCAAACGCCCCCACCGGCAATCCGCCGCCGATGACTTTGCCGAACGTGGAAAGATCCGGCGTGATGCGAAAACGTTCCTGCGCGCCGCCCGGGGCGAGTCGGAAGCCCGTCATCACTTCGTCGAAAATGAGCAGCGCATCGTTCTTTTTCGTGATCTCGCGGAGAAATTCCAGATAACCCGGCTGCGGCAGATAAAGCCCGGCATTGCCGGGAACAGGTTCGATGATCACGCCCGCGATCTGGCCGGGATTGGCGTCAAAGATCGCCTGGAGCGCGGGAATGTCATTGTACGGTGCCACGATGGTATGCTGCGTGAAGGAAGCCGGCACGCCCGCGCTGTCCGGCTGGCCGAAAGTCAGCGCCCCGGAACCGGCGCGCACCAGCAGGGAATCGGCATGGCCATGATAACAGCCGTCGAACTTCACGATCTTGTCGCGCTTGGTGAAGCCGCGGGCCAGCCGGATGGCGCTCATGCAGGCCTCGGTGCCGCTGTTCGTCATGCGGACTTTCTTCACGCTGGGCACCAGCTCGCAGATGAGCTTGGCCATGGTGACCTCATAGGGATTGGGAATGCCGAAGCTCGTGCCGCGTTCGGCGGCGGACTTCACGGCGGCGATGATGGCCGGGTGCGTGTGCCCGAGAATGGCCGGGCCCCAGCTGAGGACGTAGTCGACCAGTTCATTCCCATCCACATCCCAGACCTTGCTGCCCGCCGCGCGATTGACGAAGAAAGGCTGGCCGCCCACCGCGCGAAATGCGCGCACCGGCGAATTGACCCCGCCCGGAATGTACTTCAATGCCTCGGCGAACAGTTTTTCCGATTCAACCCGTGAAATCATACGGATAAATTAACCGAGGCGGCGGCGGGACAAAAGGAGAATGCGAATGGCATTTTAGATTCACAACCGCCCCACCGCCTCATGCAATTGCCGGGCCAGTTCCTTGCGGTCGCCGGAGGCGCGGCCGAAGGGGGCGAAGCGGATGGTGGCATGCACGACGCGTTTGCGGGTGAGGTTCAGCAGGTGTTTGGCGAACACATGGTCGCCCCAGTAGCAGACTTCCCGGCCCGCCTCGCCCTCGCCAGGCGGCAGTGAATAGGCCAGCCGCCCGACGGTGATCGCATGCGTCCCCCAGGCGACCGGCTCAAGCAACGAGGAGCGGAACGGCAGAACGCTTTGGCCGTCCGTGCTCGTGCCCTCGGGAAAGATGACCACGAGGACGCCGCTGTCGAGCGCGCTCTGGATTTGGGTGTTCACTTCGCCAACCACGAGGCGGCGCTCGCGCTCCACGAAGACCGTGCCGCCGAGCGTGGCGAGCCGGCCGAAGACGGGCCAGCCGCGAACATCGGCCTTGGACACGAACGCCGCCGGCGTGACGGAGCAGATGACCAGAATATCCATGTAGCTCAGGTGATTGGATACGAACAGCCCGGACCGCGGGATGGCACCTGTGACTGCCACCGTGAAATTGAAGATCCGCAGATGACGGCGGGCGGCCCGCTGCATCCAGGCGGCCCGCGCGGTGCGTTTGCCGGCGGCGGAGACAAACGCGACGCGAAAGAAGTAATCCAGAAAGGCGCGCAGAATCTCGCCGGCAAGCCAGCAGAGGCGGAAGACGGAGCGCAATGTCATCGCCAATGTTCCGCCATCCGGCGGCCCGTGGTCAATGGGGAAAAGCGTGGCAACATTAAAACTTGCCTTGGGGGTAGTGGCAGGCATCCCTGCCTGCCGTAGAGCCGGGGCTCCAGCCCGGCGGGAAAAACTCCATTCCGGGAAGAGTGCCCGTTTTATTTGCCATGCCGTTGAAACATTTGGACGCCGGTCCGGGTGGCAGGATGCCACCCTCTACGGCAGGCAGGGATGCCTGCCGCTACGTTCCGTCAGCCGAGGAAGCGTTCCTTCGCCGCCGCCGGCAAGGTGGCGAGGTCCAGCAACGTCAGGAAATCAATGGTCTGGAATTCGCGGTCAAGCGCCGGGGCGCCGCAAATCTTGGCCCCAAGGCCGAGGTAGGCGCGCAGCAGCTTGGGAATCTTCACCTCTTCCGCCGCAAGCTGTTCCAGCGAGCATTCAAACCGGGCGGTCGGCTGGGTGCGCCATTGGGCATCGGCCAAATGGCCGCGACGGCAAAGTTCGGTGTAGGCGGAAGCCCCCACGGCGGCGTCCTGCGACGTGATCGAACTGCAGCCGAGCAGATAGCGCGCCCCATGTTCCTGCGCGTAGTCGGCGATGCCCTTCCAGAGCATGCCGAGGACCATCAGATTGCGATGCTGCGAATGAACACAGGCGCGGCCCAGTTCGATGATCTCGGCGCGCAACGGTTCAAACGAGGCGAATTCAAATTCCTGCGCGGAATAATAACCCAGGTTTTTCGCCGCGCTCAACCCCGTCTGCAAACGGTAGGTCCCCACCACCTGCTTCGTGGCCACGTGCTCGACCAGCAGATGGTCGCACACGGCGTCAAACGGATCGGCATCCCGGCCCGTGCTGTAAGATTCGGCCAGCCCCTCATTGAGTTCCAAATTGAAAACCTGAAACCGCAGCGTCTGCGCGGCGTGGATGTCCGCGACACACCCCGCGCGCCGGATGGCGTATTGGGGCACATGGCTGACAGGCATGGTGACCGTGGCAACGTTCTGCGTGGCGGTGGTTTGATTCACAGTATTATCCTGCCAAGGCAATGTGTCAACAATGTGGCGAAAAGGTTACTTTTTGCCGCGCCGCGCCAGGAATTTTTCGACGTATTTGCCCAGCAAATCCGCCTCAAGATTCACCGCGTCACCGACTTGCCGTTCGCGCAGCACCGTGACCTCAAAGGTGTGCGGAATGATCCAGATCCGGAAGCTTTTCTTAAGCACCGCCGCCACCGTCAGACTGATGCCATCCACCGTCACCGATCCTTTGGAAACCAGATAGCGCATCACGTCGTCCGGGGCCGCGATATCCAGCACATGATCCCGCCCCGCCCGTTCCCAGCGGATGATTTTGCCCAGGCCGTCCACATGCCCGCTCACGAAGTGGCCGCCCAGCTCGCCATTGGCGCGCAGGGACCGTTCGAGGTTCACCAGGGAGCCCGGTTTTGCGAATTGGAAATTGGTGCGGACCCAGCTTTCTTGCAGCAGGTCAAAGCGGATCAGCTTGTCCTTGCCCGCCGTGGCGAGCTTGACCGCCGTGAGACAGCAGCCATTCACGGCCACGCTGTCGCCCGGATTCACCCCGCGACCGCAGACGCGGGCACGCACGATGAGCTCGATGGACTTTTTGCCGGGCTTGATCTGCTCGATGACGCCCGCTTCTTCAACAATGCCGGTGAACATTAGCCTCTCATGATGCCATCATTCCCCTGCCCCGTCAATCCACGCAGGCGGTCAGCAGCAGGTCTTCGCCAAGCTTGCGCCAGACGACATCGCGCAGGACGAGGGCTTCCGCCAGGGTGGTTGCGCCATCACCGGCCACGGCTTTGCGGGCGTCGCGGCCCCCGAGAATTTTGGGTGCGTAGAAAAAAGCGACGCGTTGCGCGAGCCTGCCGAGCAGGAAAGAGGCATTCACCTCGCCGCCGCCTTCGACGAGCAGACTCGTGATGTTTTCGGAGCCAAGTTTTTTCAGGAGCCAGCGAAGGTCGAGACTGTGTTTTTTGAGCGGGGCGGTGAGGACGTTCACTTGCTTTTTCAGGGCGGCCACCCGTTTCATCGGAGCCTTCCGGCTGACAACGATGGTCGTCAGCGCCGCAAATTCATCGCTCACCACCTTGGCCGTCAGCGGCGTGCGCGCTTGCGAATCCAGCACGATCCGGCGCAGCGGCCTTGGGCTTTGGACTTTGGACTTTGGACCAACCGGCCCCGGGCGCACGGTCAGGCTCGGATCATCGGCGAGGATGGTGTTGATGCCGACCAGAATGGCGTCGTTCGCGCGGCGCAATTCCATGCCGTGCGCGCGCGCCGCTTCGCCGGTGATCCACTTGGACTCGCCGCTCGCCGTGGCGATCTTGCCATCCAGCGTCATCGCCGCTTTCACCGTCACCAACGGCGTGCGCCGGACAATCCAGTGATTGAACACTTCGTTCAGGCGCGCACACTCCTCGGCCAGGATGCCATGGGTGACCGCGATGCCCGCGCGCTGTAAGATTTCAAACCCTTTGCCGGCGTGATGCGGATTGGGGTCGGTCGCGCCCACCACCACGCGGGCGATGCCGGCGGCAATGATCGCTCCCGTGCAGGGCGGAGTCCGACCGTGGGTGCAGCAGGGTTCGAGCGTGACGTAAAGCGTCGCCCCGCGCGGCGAATGACCGCGCTTTTCCGCATCCCGCAAGGCTTCAATCTCCGCATGCGGCCCGCCCGCCTGCCGATGCCAGCCGCGTCCGATGACCCGGCCGCGCTTCACCAGCACCGCTCCCACCATGGGATTCGGGACGGTGGTGCCAAGCCCCTTGCGCGCGAGGCGCAGGGCGGCACCCATCAAGGCTGCGTCTGGATTGCTAGTGGTTTTGCTCACACGGATTCATCAACGTTTCGGCATCATATCCGTTGCCGGGATTTCCTGCCGCAACATTTTTCCAATCTGGCCGGTGAGCCAAAGGTATTGGTCCGAGGGCTGGCCGCCAAAGGTTGCGAAAGGGCTGGCTCCCACGGGCGGGGCGTCCGTGCATTTGAAGATGGCGGTGCCTTCGTCAATCTCATCGAACATGGCGACATAAAGCATGCTCGCGCCGGCCGCACGATCAGCCACGGCTTGGGTCCAGAGAAACCGGCCGTCTTCGCGCGGAATCTCTTCCACCGGGGCCGCATGACCGCGTGTGAGCATGAGATTGTGCCAGCTGAAGCCCGGGTAGATGACGGGCAGACAATCCTGGCCGTTTGTCCGGCACCAGGCGAGGTCCGGCTGGAAGCGCGTCACGGCCTGCCGGCGCGCGGAGTCGTCATCCCGGATGCGGCCCACGTTCCACGGGCTGACAATGTCCGCCTGGCGGATGATATCGAGCAGCTTTGGGTCCGGCACGGCATCGCGTTCGAGCGTCCGCCAGTAAGCCGGCACGCCGAGCATGACGGTGTTGCCACCGTAGTGCGGGTCCGCCTTCAGAAAACGCACGAGGGCGTCGCATTCGGCGAGGGTGTATTTGCGCCTGTCGTTGAAGCCGATGCCCCAGACGGCCACAACCGGTTTGCCGCGGTGATGCAGATACGCCGGGTCGCGAGTGACCTGCATCCGGTCCACGAGCAGTTTCCAATCATCCATCACATACTTCCGGATCTCGCCCGCCTGCATGCCGGATAGGTCGTACATCACCGCCCAGGTGCGCCCGCATTGGTTGGCACCGGCCTCGACATTGGCGGTGACGAGGTTGTTGTGGTAGAAGCCGGAGGCGTACCGCAGGTCCGCCCCGAAGCGCTGGAGAAAGACGCCGTCGATGCCATAGTCGCGCATCCATTCAAAGTGACGCAGCACGGTGCGGGGAACACAGGGGCTGAAGACATCGGCAACGCTGCCATTGCGATGACGGAAGGCAGTGGGAAACTTTTCCTCAGGGCTGAATTCGCTGACGTCCGGCCAAAGGTCAAAAGTGCAATTCCCGGGGGCAAAGTCATGGCCATACTGCACGTAATGGACCCAGTTGGAACCGGAGCCGTCGCCCGGGGCGGCGAACCAGCCTTGGTAACCGCACATCACCTTGCCGGTGAGCGTGGAGATATCCACGCCAGCCACGTGCGGCCCGGCGTAGGGTTGCATCCAGGCAATGACCTCGTCGCGGGTGGTGGGGACGGTTTGGGCGGTGGCGGCCAACGTGATGCCTAGAAACAGGGCGACGCAGATGAGGACTGAGTTGGCCATCGCGGATAATTTAACGCGAGAAAGATCGTTGATACAACTAACTCTTTCAGTCTCGCGCAGAGACGCCAAGTCGCAGAGAAACCGGGACGCCCAGCAGAGCATCCCTGCCATCATTCCTCAAACAGCGCCTGCGCAAACTGCTTGGGGTCGAATGGCTGGAGGTCATCCGCCTGTTCGCCGAGGCCGATGAATTTCACGGGCAGGCCGAGCTCTTTCTGGATGGCCACGACCATGCCGCCTTTGCTCGTGCCGTCGAGCTTGGTCACCACGAGGCCGGTCAGCGGCACGGCTTTGTTGAATTCCCGGGCCTGGGTCAGCGCGTTCATGCCGGTGGTGGCATCCAGCACCAGCAGCACTTCATGCGGTGCGCCGGGCAATTGCTTGCCGATCACACGATGCAGCTTCTGCAATTCCTGCATCAGGTTGTGCTTGGTGTGCAGCCGGCCGGCGGTGTCGATGAAAAGGTAATCCACGTTGCGCGCGTGCGCGGCGGTCACGGCATCGTGTGCCACGGCGGCGGCATCGGCCCCGTAGGCTCCGGCCACCACTTCCACCTTCAGGCGGGTGCCCCAGAGTTTCAATTGCTCGATGGCCGCCGCCCGGAAAGTGTCGCACGCGGCGAGCATGGCCGTCTGCCCGCGCAATTGCGTGGCGTGGGCCAGCTTCGCGCTCGTCGTGGTCTTGCCGGTGCCGTTGACGCCCACAATCGACACGATGGTCGGGCCCGTGGCGGCTTTCTTCAGCGCGGGATTGTTCGCGGACAAACTGCGGTCGATCTCGGCGCGGGCGATGGCCAGGTAATCCAGCCCGCCGGAACCCTGCGTCTCATAGGCTTGCTTGACGGCCGCCATGATCTGCGCAGTCATCGGCATGCCGAAATCCGCCCCGATGAGCGCCTGCTCAATCTCTTCGAGTGACTCCGCGGTAAGCTTGGGCGAGCGCGTGACGATGCGCTTGATCTCGTGAACCAGCTTGGCCTGCGTTTTGGCGAGGCCCGCTTTGAATTTGGCGAATAATCCCATGGAAAATGTGCGGCTAAGGCAGACGGATGAGCTTCACCGGACCCGTGATCACCGGGCCGCCCGGGCGGCGGCGGCCTTGTCTCGCGCGGCGAAGAGCTTCTCGATGTAATCGTAGGGCAGTTTCACCGTGCCGATGAGCGGGCGGTTCTTGCTGTAGCCGTGGCAATCGCTGCCGCCGGTGATCAGCAGATGATGTTTCTCGGCGATCGCCAGATAATGCTGGGACATGGCCGTGGAATGCTTGGTGTGAAAGCATTCGATGCCGTCCATGCCGGCCGCGACGAGGTCGGGGATGATGTCGTCATTATGATTCAACCCGGGATGGGCCATCACAGCCAGGCCGCCGGCTTGGTGGATGAGTTCCACGCTTTCGAGGGCGGACATCTTGGTCTTGGGCACCCAGGCAGGCCGGTTTTTCTTCAGAAAACGTTCGAACGCTTCGTCGAGGCTGCCCACCAGCTTTTCCTTCACCAAGGCGCGCGCGACATGCGGGCGGCCGGGGGACCGGCAGTTCACGAGGGCGAAGACGGCTTCGACCTTCAGCGGGATGCCGGCGCGGTTCAGCGCGGCGACCATCTCATGGATGCGACTCTGCCGGACCGTCTGGAACTTCGCGATGCGGTCCAACAGCACGGGATTGTGCGTGTCCAGAAAGTAGCCGAGGATGTGCACTTCCGTGTCCTGGTGCTCGGCTGTGAGCTCGGCGCCGGGAATGAAATCCATCTTCACGGCGGCACAGGCGGCGGCGGCGCGCTCGCAGCCTTCCACCGTATCATGGTCGGTCAGCGCGATGCCGGAGAGCCCGCTCTTCTGGGCATGCAAAACCAGTTCCTCCGGCGTGAACGTGCCGTCGGAAAACTGCGTGTGCAAATGCAAATCCGCAAATTTCATTGGTTGTTATCCAGCTGATTTCCCAAGTTTAAATCATTTTGGCCGTTCAGCCACCGGGTTTGATCACTTGATGATTCTTGCCGGCCGCATCAGCTCGCCCTTGACCTTATCGAGGATGCCGTTGACGAACTTGCCGCTGTCCTCGGTGGAGAATTTTTTGGCAATGTCCACCGCCTCGTTGATGCTGACGATGGGCGGGATGTCTTCGCGGTGCAGCATCTCGTAGATGGCGAGGCGCATGATGTTCCGGTCCACGGCCGCGATCCGATGAAAATCCCAGTTCTTGCACAGGGCCTTGATGCGTTCGTCAATGACATCACGGTACTGCAGCACGCCGCGGATGAGCGGTTCGGCGAACAGCCGGATCTCCGCCTCGTCCACGGAAGGCGGCGGCAGCTCGGTTTTCTCATTCCACTTGGCGAGGCCTTTTTCGTCCTCGATGGCCGCCGTCCGCTGGGAACTCCAGAATTGGGCCAGCTCCAGCTCGAGGTTCTCGGGCGGGTTCAGGTCATGCTGAAACAAGAATTGTACTGCGCGTTCCCGCGCTTCGCGTCGTTTTCCCATAGTTCAGCTGACATCATGCCTTAGAATGGGTTGCCGGGAAATGAAAAAGAATGGGGACAAGGCGGGCGGTGTGCATCTGAAAGGTTCCCCCATTTGTCAGTTCCAAAGTGAGTCCCAGTGGCCATTCTGCCTGGCTTCAATCAGGGCGGAGAGGTTTTGCTGGCCTGGTTGGGTC
>Ga0316222_1001641_pt1 | contig 26461 bp, 25 predicted proteins | sample TBH18011metaG_FD_206008 | JGI IMG/M metagenome (GOLD analysis project Ga0316222, IMG submission 206008) | Freshwater microbial communities from Trout Bog Lake, Wisconsin, USA - TBH18011 | ecosystem: Environmental > Aquatic > Freshwater > Lake > Hypolimnion/Profundal zone | place: USA: Wisconsin... | reverse complement strand
AGCCGCTCCACACAACCTATTGAGTCAGACTTTTCCCGCCTTGGGAATCCCCTTTCGTTCCATAATTAGAACTGCTGCCTGGGCTCATCAGAATTTCCTGGGCAAGCGCGATCCGTTCAACCGCCTCGGCGGCAGTCCCGGGCAGGACGCGCTCGACGTGGTCCTCGACGTCGGGCATGGCGCCGCCGAACATCGACCGGACGTGCCGGCGCTGATCTGGACCGATCCCCGCCTGACCGATGGCGAGGTCAACAACAAGCAGCGCTTTCTTGACGCGGCGGCACAGTTGTTCCGGCTGTTCGCCCAAGCCAACGCCAAATCCGCCGCCGAGATCGCCGCCGCCATCCCGTCCCTGCTGAGCGATTTGGCCGCCGATATCGGCCCGCCGGCGCGTGACGCCATCACCAAGGATCCCGGCCGCATCGCCCGCTATCAGGCCCGCGCCCTCACCGCCGCCTATGGTGGTCGGGCCATTCCGCCCTACGACATCGAGGACTGGTTCGAGGTGGCCATGCATGAAAAGCACGACGGCATCCTGGATGAGTGGAAAGTGTTGATCAACGGCGCCGCCAACGAACTCGGCGACTACAGCGACCTCCTCCGCCAGGAGACCCGGCTGCCCTGCTCGTGGCGCGATCCCGCCGGCCACGGCACCAGTCAGTGGTTCCTGTTTCAGGAAGCGGTGAAGGCCCACTTCGACGACTGTCATGCGGAACTGGCGGCCGCCGGACTGGCTTAGAGCGGTTTGCGACCGAATTGGATCACTCTGACGGAGCCGATTTGCGAGCCAGTGCGCGAAAGACGGCGCAGAGCGTAGCGGCGCTACGGTCAAGCCGTCTGACATGGCAATGGCCGCAAAGCGGCCCGTCCCCTTGGGTTGCCCATGAGTCGGGCATCCGCTGAGTTGCGGCTCTTGCCCGATGCGCCGCATCGCGCTGCGAACCGCGCCGAGCGGCCTGCCTCCCCTCATGGTGCAACAGAGCGATTCAATTCGGTCGCAAACCGCTCTAACCTCGGTTTCGGGCGGCAGACGCCCCCCGCGGAACCATGACCGTTATGTGTCATTGAACGGCAAGCTCAGAGACGAGTTGCCGAACGGTGCGATTTTCACCACCATGACCCAGGCCAGACTCATCGCCCGCGAGCGGCAGATGGGCTTTGACGTGAGCGAGCCCCGGAAAAAGGACCGAGACCATGCGGAAATTGCTGACCTGGATTATTCCGATCTGTTTGTGGTCATCCGGGGTGTTCGCCGCCGAAGTCATCCGGGCCGCCTATGAGGACAAGTCGCTGCCTCCCTATTACACCGGCTCCGCCGACACGATCGATCCGGTCTCTCCCGGTGTCTCGGTGGAGCTGATGCAAGAAGCCGCCAAGGCCGCCGGTCTTGAGATCCAATTCGTCCGCATGCCCTGGCTGCGCTGTCTCAAATCGCTCCAACTCGGCACCGTCGATGTCACGTTCAACTCCTCCTTCAAGGAGGATCGGCTGGAAAGCGGCGTCTATCCCATGGCCGGCACCAAGCCCGATTCGACCCGGCGGCTTGCCACCATCTCCTACGCGCTCTATCGGCTCAAGGGAACATCCGCAACGTTCACCGGGACATCGATCACCGGCCTCGGCGATGGCCCGGTCGGAGCGTCCTCGGGCTATTCCATCATCGACGATCTCAAGCGCATGGGGGTGAAGATCGAGGAAGCCCCCGACACCAAGACCAACTTCAAGATGCTGGCGTAGAAACGCATCGCGGCGGTGGCGGCCCAGGACGTCCAAGGCGATGCCCTGCTGGCGGACTTCCCCACCATCGAGAAGGTCACGCCGCTTCTGGCCTCCAAGGATTATTTCGTGATGGTCAGCCACCAGTTCTATGACAGCCGGCGGGAGGTGGCCGAGCGGCTGTGGGCCAAGATCGCCGAGGTGCGCGAGGCCCGCGCCGCCGCCATCTACGCCAAATATGTCCGCTAAAGCATAATGCGATCAGGTCGCATCATGCTCTCGCCATTTTGTATGTCCCGCGCCGGGCGCAAACCTCCGGTTTGCTTGGCCTCGGCCTTCAACGGCCTCTGTCGCGGGATGAGTCGACTTGAAATCATCCCGCTCTAAGCCTCGACCGCAGTCTCCACCTGCTTGAAGACGATCAGGGTGAGGTCGTCATAAAGCGGTTGGGCGCCGATATGAACCTTCACATCGGCGATGATGGCGTCCTTGATGGCCTCGGCCGTCTCCTGCCAGTGGCTGGCGATCACCGCGCAAAGCCGGTCGAGACCGTAGAGGCGATGATGGTCGTCCGCCGCCTCGGTGATGCCGTCGGTATAGAGGATCACCGTATCGCCGGGGCGCAGCAGGACGGTGACCTCGGCGACGAAGCCGCCGATCTCATCGACCAGCCCCAGGGGCAGGCCCAGATCCATGGTATCGATCAGCTCGATCCTGCCGCCATGGCGGGCGACGATGATGGATTCATGCTGGCCGCTGATCCGCATATGGCTGGTGACGCTGGTATCGCTCTCGCCCACCGGTGGGCCGGGACGGTAGTCGAGCAAGGCCAGGGTCAGGTTCTTGTCGCTGCCCATGCGCTGGATATTGTGGAAGATAGTGCGGTTGAGAATGTCGAGGACCTTCACGGCGCTGTCCTCGTCGCCGGTGACCATGGTCCGCACCGCGCTTTGGGTCATCAGCATGACCACGCCGCTTTCAAGGCCATGACCGGTGACGTCGCCGATGCCGAAGCGCACCCGGCCGTTCTCACCATGCAGGATGTCGTAATAGTCGCCCCCCACCTCATTGGCGGGCTCCATATAAGTGGCGACGTCGAGTCCGCCGATCCCAGCCAGTTCCCCGGCGGTGGGCAGGACCATCTGCTGGATGCGGCGCGACACGTCCAGCTCGGCGCCCATCCGCACGTTTTCGGCCTTGAGGATGCGATTGAGGGAACGGATCTCCTCGTTGGCCGCCTCCACCTCGCGGGTCCGCTCCGCCACCCGGCGCTCCAGATCATGGGTCAGCGCCATCAGTTCGGCCTGCGCCGCGTCGCGCTCGTTCAGACCACGCTGCGACGAGGTCAGCAGGGTATTCAGGCTGCCCACCAGATCACCCAACTCGTCATGGCCGTGACCGCGAAAGGCGGGAACCAGACCGGCGCCGGGATGGCCGGGGTCGACCCGCGACACCGCCTGGGCCAGCCGCAGCAGCGGACGGGTGATCATGGCATAGAAGATGGCGACCACCAGGGCGACGATCCCCAGGGCGCGCAGCAACCCCAGACCGGCATTGATCGCGGCGCGATCGTAAAAGTCGTGTGCCACCGCCTGAGGCGACAATTGGACCTCCAACCGGCCCACATTGATCCGGGCTTCCCCCCGCAGCAGATCGCGGTGATAGCTCAGGATGTCGCCGAACAGAAACTCGGCCAGCCCGGATTCCGCCGCATCCCCCTGGTCGCGCTGGCGCTCGGCCAGTACATCGCCGAAATTGTCCCGCAGCCGCGCCCCCCGGATGACCTCGTAATCCAGCAGGCCCTCGACCACCTTGGCCGCCAATTGGGGGTTAAGCTGGAAGGCCGCCTCGACCGACGAACCGTCAATGGCACCGATCACCCGGGTGACCTGGGCCTGGACCTGATCGCGCTTGGCATGCCAGTCGAAGACCAGTTCCACCAACCCACCGGCGACGCTCAGCACCACCACCACGGCCACGGTGACCATGGCCTGCTTGGCGGTCAAGCCGCGGAAGCGTGACATCGCGGGACTCAAACGATCTCCATCCGCAGTGTCGGCATTAATTTGCAGAGATTGACCAGGGACTTGCCCTGCCAACCCACCGCCTTGGAGCCCAGCACCAGCAAGTCCACCGTTTTGCGGTTGCGGATTTCGATGGTGAATTTCGACAGCATGGCGATGCCCGAGCTGTTGAGAAATTCCAGCCCCTGAAGATCGAGGGTCATGGAACCGGCCGGAACCGCATGGGAAAGGAACTGGGCGATCGGCGCATATTCCACCAATCCGTTGAGCCGCAAGATCCCTTTCAATGCCGCGGTGCGCGTTGTGGGGTCCCACTCCACCGAGTAGTTTTCCCCTTCGATGACGGTTTGCATGTCTGATCCTTACCTAGATTTCCAGCCGCACCTGAGTGGTGATCCGCATGGTCCCGTCCTGGAGGTCCTGGAACTTCCACGCCAATGCGGCACCGTAATCATTGACCATGGTCAACAGCCCCAGTCCCGACCCGCCCCCCTCCCCCGAGCGTTCGAGCTGCCGGAGATACATCTCCGCCGGATTGGAGGCCGCCAATTCGCGGACGAAGCCGCGGAAGGTCGCGCCCCGCCCGGCGCCGGTGCAGTTGATCTCCGAGAACAGGATGGCGTCGGCGGCGAGCACCAGCTTGATGGTCGTCGGGGCGGCAAGGGCCTCCTCGCCGTATTTCATGGCGTTCTCGAGCAGTTCGTTGGCGATGTAGGCGACCGCGCCGCGGATCTCCTGCTGCCGCGACAGGCTGCCGGGATCGTCCTCGTCCTTGGGAATGAAGGTGGCCACGTAATCGGCCAGGAAGTCGGCGGACAGCCCGTTGTTGCGCCAGCGATGCTTGAGCGGAAGCGAACTCGCGGAAAAGGTCAGGGTCAGACCATCGCTGATCCCGCCCATCTCCTCGGAGAAATCACCAATAATTTCTACCATCGCCCTCGCCCCCGGCGTGTGAGACCGCGCATTAAGGGCCGGAGTGTGCCACCCTTCGCCGGAACCGGCAAGTCAAGCGTCGTGCAGGCACGCTTGTCCCCGGGCATGGGCGGCGGGCAACTGACCGGCCAGTTTCAATGCATCGTCGAGCCGCCCCTCCCGCATGGTTGAGTCGATGGCCCGGCACAGCCGATGCACTTCGAGCAACCCTATCTGCCCCGAGCAGGCGCCGAGGCTGTGGGAGGCCTCCATCAGGGTCTTGCCGTCCCGCATGGTGACCGCCCGGCTCAGTTCGGCCAGCAGCGTCCGCGACACCCCCCGATAGTCCCGCAGCATCTCGGCCATGCCGGGATCGCCCATCTGGCCGCGCAGCGCCGTCAGGACCGCGCCGTCGAACTCGGCGGCCTTGCGCCGGCCCAACTGGCGCTCGATCACCTCGGTCAGCTGTTCGGGGGTGAAGGGCTTGGGAATGAAGTCGTTCATGCCGGCGGCGAGGCATTGCTGCACCTCCTCCTGGGTTACCGCCGCGGTCAGCGCCACCACCGGCAGGTGGCAGGCCGGCGGCGGCATGGCCCGGATGGCGCGGACTGCCTGCAGGCCGTCCATCACCGGCATGTGCCGATCCATCAGGACCAGATCGATGGCATGGGTCTGGATCATCTCCAGCGCCTGGGAACCGTCCTCGGCCATCACCACGGCGTGCCCCTGGCGGGTCAGGAAACCGGATGCCACCCGCCGGTTGACCGGATTGTCCTCCACCACCAGCACCGTGAATCCCGCCGGAACCGCACCGGGTTCGGCACCCGCGCCGCCGGGGATTCCGGCCGGCAGGCCGCGCCGCGCCGCCGGGGGAACTTTGAACCCGTCGAGGGCTTCCGCCAGGGCCGCCTCGCGCACCGGCTCCGCCAGCATCACGATGCCTTCACCGCCGTCGGCGGGAGGCAAGGTTCCCTTGGGAGCCAGAATGACGGCGGGAAGACCGCACGCCCGGGCCAGACTACGCGCCGAGGATTGGGCCGCCCGGCCGCCGATGATCATGACGTCGCCCGGCCGCTGGACTCCCGCGACGGTTTCGGCCGTGGCCGTCTCCACCGCGATCCCCCAACCGCCCAGGATCGTCGCCAGGGCGCCACGGACCGCATCCTCGGGTTCCAGCAGCAACACCCGCGCCGGCGGATGCCCGGGCCGCGACCGGGAACCGGCTTCGAGCGCCGGAATCAGCGGCACCCGGAACCAGAACACGCTGCCCTGGCCCGGGGTACTGGTGGCGCCGATTTCGCCGCCCATCAGTTCGACCAACTGCCGGCTGATGGACAATCCCAGGCCGGTGCCGCCGAATTTCCGCGACACCCAGGCCGCCGCCTGGACATAGCGGCTGAACAGGCGCCCCCGCGCCTCCTCGGAAATGCCGATTCCGGTGTCGGCGACGGCGAAATACAGGCTTTCGCCGCCGGTATCCTGGTCCCGGATCCGCTCCACCTTCAGGGTAATGCTGCCCTTCTCGGTGAATTTGATGGCATTGCCGATCAGGTTGAGCAGCACCTGGCGCAGACGCGAAGGATCCCCCCTGACGATCGCCGGCAGATCCGGGGCGATGGCATGGGCCACCGCCAGGCCGCGCTCGGTGGCGCGCACGCTCATCAGCGCGAAGCTTTCCTCCACCAGATCGACCAGTTTGACGTCCAGTTGCTCGATCTGCAATTTGCCGGCTTCGATCTTGGACAGATCGAGCAATTCGTCGAGGATGTTGAGCAACAGCCGGCCCGAGGACAGCACGGTATTGGCGATATCGCGCTGCTCGTGGGTCAGCGGGGTACCCAGCAGCAACTGGGTCATTCCCAGCAGGCCGTTCATGGGAGTGCGCACTTCGTGGGAGACCACCGCGACGAATTCAGTCTTGGCCCGCGCCAGGCTCTCCGCCTGCTCCTTGGCCAGACGGATACGTTCGTTCTCGAGACGGAGCTGCTCGTTGGCGAGCTCCTGCTCGATATCGATCTCGTCGCTGTGCTGGGTGATGGTGTGGACCAGCAGTTCGAGGTCGGTCTTCTGCTCGCTCAACGCCACCAGAAGACGCTGCAGCTTGACCTCGGCCCGGATGCGCTCGGCAATCTCGGAACGCATCTGGTCATTGGCCAGCGCCAGTTCCGCCTCGATGGCATCCCCGTGCTCGATCGCCGCCTGAAGCTCGATCTCCAGGTCGGAGCGTTCCAACTCGTTCTTGTCGAGGGCGGCACGGAGAGACGCGAGTTCGTCCCTCAGCACCAGTTCCAGCTCATCCACCCCAGCCCCCTTGGTCACGGCCCCCTCCCCCCCGCCAGAACCCGGGAGCATTCGGCACTCTTCGCCGGCAGCCACCGGCCAACGCCCTCATTAGGTGCGGAAGCGGGTGTCGCCGGGTTGAAGATTGTGTGATGATCCTTGCGCCGTCAAGCCAGATTCGCTCCGGCGCGTCACATGGACGGCGGCCAGGACTAGGCTTATCATTATTCATGTGACATTTATATTATTGCTATACTTTAGGTTATTTCATCGGGATGAATTCAGGCGTGCCTATCCGATTAACACCCACTGGTACAGGCGGTTGATGAACCACGGAGGACGATGGTGAGACAGCCGCATCCACAGCCTTTAATCCGCCGTCCCGTCGTGCTATGTCCGCCTCCTCTGTCCGTTGAGGAGGCCTCGCCGCCATGATCCCCCGCTATTCCCGCCCGGAAATGACCTCGATCTGGGAGCCCGAGAACCGGTTCCGCATCTGGTTCGAGATCGAGGCCCATGCCTGCGACGCCCTGGCCGAGATCGGGGTGATTCCCAAGGACGCCGCCAGGACGGTCTGGGCCAAGGGCAGCAAGCCCTATACCCCGGAGCGCTCGGCCCGCATCGACGAGATCGAGCGCGAGACCAAGCATGACGTCATCGCCTTCCTGACCGAGTTGGCCGAGCATGTGGGACCCGACTCCCGCTTCATCCACCAGGGCATGACCTCGTCCGACGTGCTCGACACCTGTCTGGCGGTGCAGTTGACCCAGGCCGCCGATCTGCTGCTGGCCGATCTGGACCGGTTGCTGGCCGCCCTGGAAGCCCGCGCCTTCCAATACAAGGATCTGGTCTGCATGGGCCGCTCGCACGGCATCCATGCCGAGCCGGTGACCATGGGCCTGAAATTCGCCACCTTCCACGCCGAATTCCAGCGCAACCGCCGCCGTCTGGTGGCGGCACGCGACGATATCGCCACCTGCGCCATTTCCGGCGCGGTCGGCACCTTCGCCAATATCGACCCCCGGGTCGAGGAGCATGTGGCCGCCAAGCTGGGCCTGACCCCCGAGCCGGTCTCGACCCAGGTGATTCCGCGCGACCGTCACGCCCAGTTCTTCGCCACCCTGGGTGTCATCGCCAGTTCGATCGAGCATGTGGCCATCGAGATTCGCCACCTCCAGCGCACCGAGGTCCGCGAAGCCGAGGAATATTTCTCGCCCGGCCAGAAGGGCAGTTCGGCCATGCCGCACAAGCGCAACCCGGTGCTGACCGAGAATCTCACCGGTCTGGCCCGGCTGGTGCGCGGCATGGTGGTCCCCGCCCTGGAGAACGTGGCGCTGTGGCACGAGCGCGACATCTCCCATTCCTCGGTGGAGCGCATGATCGGCCCCGACGCCACCGTCACCCTCGACTTCGCCCTCAACCGGCTGGCAGGGGTGATCGAGAAGCTGGTGATCTATCCCGACGCCGTCCAGCGCAATCTCAACCAGTTGGGGGGGCTGGTGTTCTCGCAGCGCGTCCTGCTGGGCCTGACCCAGGCCGGCATGAGCCGCGAGGACAGCTACAAGGCGGTGCAGCGCAACGCCATGAAGGTGTGGCAGGAAGGCGCCAATTTTCTCGACCTGCTGCAGGCCGATGCCGAGGTCTCCGCCCATATTCCGGCCAAGGCGCTGGCGGAGCTGTTCGACCTCGGCTACCACACCAAGCATGTGGACACCATCTTCAAGCGCGTTTTCGGAAGGATCTGACCATGACGGACGAGACCAAGGACAGCAACGGCGCCGTTCTCAGCGATGGCGATTCGGTTCAGCTGATTCGCGACCTCAAGGTCAAGAACTCATCGCTCAACCTCAAGCGCGGCAGCGTCATGAAGAATATCCGCCTGACCAACGATCCCGAGGAGATCGAGGTCAAGGACGGCAAATCGACCCTGGTGCTGAAGACCTGCTACCTGAAGAAGTCGTAGGGATTATACTGACGAGTCACTGTCGTGACTCGTCTCGTTGTCCCTCAAGCGCCGGGCGCTCGCGCTTGGCTTTCGCGCCATGTGGCGCGGCGGGCATCGCCCTAGCCTTCTCACCCTCGAACTGAAAGGTCAGTTCGAGGGCTCGGCGGTATTACTCCTCCTCGGGGAACACCGCCCAGGCCGGCTTGACGGCGGCCAGGGTGGCGGAACCGCAGGTGAACCCGACGCCGCCCGAGGCACGGAACTGATCCAGGCGGATCACCGCCAGTCCGACATTGCCGCAGGCCGAGCGCATCTCGCCGGCCTCGGCGCCGTCCAGGGTGATCTCGGCGCCCGGTTGGGGAATCGGACCCTGGATCTCCACCGGCATCAGCCGCTTGCGCACCAGGCCGCGATACTTGGTGCGGGCGGTCAGCTCCTGCCCCATGTAGCAGCCTTTCTCGAAATCGACCCCGTTCAGCTCGTCGAAGCCGCTCTCCAGCAGCAACGCCCGGTCCACCGCCAGATCGCGGCTGCCGTCGGGCAGTCCGAGGCGGATACGGGCCTCGTCCCACACCGCGAACGCCGCCGGGGCGAAATCGTTGGCCGCCAGCACCCGTGGCCCGCCATCCACCGACAGCAAGGCCCGCAGGCCGATCCCGGCGAGGCGGGGATCGACGAAGACGACGCCGCCGGCGAATTCCTCGGCCGAGCCCGCCGCCGCCGCGACCCCCAGCGCCTCGGCGGCACCGTCGCCCATGACCGCGAACACCGCCACGGATTCGGCCAGGGCGATGGTCACCTTGGCGCGCAACTTGTACAGGGAGAGCTTCTTGCGCAACTCCTCGGCCCGGCCGGCCTCGGTCTCCAGCAGGAAGACATCCCCCCTTTCCACCACGAACAGGTCGAACAGGAATTTGCCCTGGGGCGTCAGAAAGGCGGCATGGACGGCGCGGTCGGGCGCCACCTTGTTCATGTCGTTGGAGACCAGCCCCTGCAGGAAGCTCCGCCGGTCCTCACCGCCCACCTCGATCACCGCCCGCTGGTCGAGAGGCACAAACACCTTGTCAGCCATGTCGCCGTTCTCCGTAAGAGACTAATACCAAATCCCGTTGATCTGAACCGATCAACGGACCCTCACTGCGGGCTTCGCCCACCCCTCGCAATTGCTCGGGGCCGCCCTCCGGGCGTCGTTTGCCCTTGTCAGGGCTGCACGGTTTTCGCCGCACGAGCGGCGCGGCCGCAGTCGCGCCCGACCGTGTCTCAATGAGTCGCGCTCATCGAGACACGGTATAATCCCCCAAGACGCAAAAGGTGGGACAAACCGCACCGGATGACAAGGCATCTTCATCCCCGTATAAGAAACGGACCATGCATATCACCCTTGTGGACGATTCCATCCCCTTCGACGGCTATAGCGCGGCGAGCCGTCCGCTGGGCGGTGCCGAGAAAGCCTTTGCCGCCCTGCCCGGCGCCCTGGCGCGGCGCGGACACACCGTCGCCGTCCTCAACCGCTGCCGCTGGGGCATGTATGTGGAAGGCGCCCAGTGGGAACCCCTCGACGGCAAGAAGCCGCTGCATACCGATGTGCTGATCGCCTTCCGCAAGCCGTCGCTGCTGGAATTCATCCGTCATGCCCATCGGCGGGTGCTGTGGTTCACCGGCCCCGGCCGTCTGCTGGAGCGGCCGACCACCCGCACTCTGCTGGACGAACACCAGCCGCTGATCGTGCTGACCGCCGAGGCCCAGGCCCGTGGCTTCAAGGCGCGGGGATTGCAGGCCGGGCTGCTGCCGCCGGCGCTGCGGTCCGACTTTCTCGGTGGCGAACCGCGCCCGGTGACGCCGCCGCGCGCCATCGTCACCACCCATCCCGCCCATGGCATGGACTGGCTGCTGGATCTGTGGGCCGAGCGTATCCGCCCGCTATCGCCCACCGCCGAACTGCACATCCACTCCACCACCCTGGCCGCCGCCGCCGATGGCGGCGCCATCGACCCCGCCCTCAAGCCGCTGGCCGACAAGGCCCTGGCGGCGCGCTCCCATGGGGTGGTGATCAGCCGGCCCCAGGGCGACTTCCTGATGGCGGTGGCCTATCAGGAGGCCAGCGTCCATCTATTCCCCGGCCATGATGACGACATGGGCTGCTTCACCCTGATGGAGAGCCAGGCCAGCGGCTGTCCGGCGGTGCTGCGGCCGCTGGGCGCCGCCCCCGAACGGATCACGGACGGAACCAGCGCCTATATCGCCCCCGACGACGACGCCTTCGCCAATCTTGCCGCCCTGCTGCTCAACGATTCCGCGGTGCGCGCCGGCATGGGCGAGGCGGCCCGCGCCCTGTACAAGGGCCGGACCTGGGAGAACGCGGCGGCCGCGCTGGAGGGCTGGCTGAAATGATCCGCCTGCTGCAGGCCATGGCCGGCGCTCCCCATGGCGGCGCCGAAGCCTTCTTCGAGCGCCTCGCCCCGGCCCTGCACCGCGCCGGACTCCAACAGCGCCTGCTGATCCGGGCCAATCCCAAGCGCGCCGCCCTGCTGGCGGCGGGCGGAATTCCACCGGTGGAACTGCCGTTCGGCGGGGCGCTGGATCTGGTCACCCGCTGGCGCTTCGCCCGGGAGGTCGAGGACTTCAAGCCGGATATCGTGCTGAGCTGGATGAACCGGGCCAGCCGCTTCGTCCCGCGGGGCGATCATGTCCGGGTCGGACGGCTGGGCGGTTATTACGACCTCAAATACTATGGCAATTGCGACCACCTGATCGGCAATACCCCCGACATTCGCGACTGGATCATCGGCCAGGGCTGGCCGGCGGAGCGCGCCCATTACGTCCCCAATTTCGTCGCCGATCCCGGCGCCGTCACGCCGGTTCCCCGTGCCGGGCTCGACACCCCGCCGGGAGCGCCGCTGGTGGTCGCCCTGGGCCGGCTGCATGCCAATAAGGGCTTCGACGTCTTGTTGCGGGCCATGGAACCCATCCCCGACGGCTGTCTCTGGATCGCCGGCGAAGGCCCGCTGCGGGCCGAGTTGGAGGAGTTGGCCACCCGATTGGGAATCAGACCGCGGGTCCGCTTCCTGGGATGGCGCGACGATGTCGCCGCCCTTTATGCCAGCGGCGACATCTTCGTCTGCCCGTCCCGCCACGAACCGCTGGGCAATGTGGTGATCGAAGCCTGGGCCGCCGCCAAACCGGTGATCGCCTGCGCCGCCCAGGGGCCGAGCCAGTTGATCGCCGACGGCATCGACGGAATGCTGGTGCCCATCGACGACGACAAGGCCATGACCGCCGCCATCCGCCGCCTGCTGGCCGAACCCGCCGCCGCCCGGGCCATGGCCGCCGCCGGCCGCCGGGCCTATGAGGAGCGTTTCACCGAAACCGCCGTGGTGGCGCGCTATCTCGACTTCTTCCAAAAGGTCAAACGCTGATGTGCGGCATCGCCGGCCTGATGGGCGTCAACGCCGCCCCCGATGAGGCCGTGCTGGACCGGCTGGCCGATGCCCTGGCCCATCGCGGTCCCGACGGGCGCGGCCGCCATGTCAGCGACAATGTGGGACTGGTGCAGAACCGCCTGGCGATCATCGATCTGGAAGGCGGCCGTCAACCCATCACCGCCGCCGACGGCTGCGCCATCATCGCCAATGGCGAGATCTACAACTACCTGGAACTCAAGTCGGACATGCCGGAGCAGGTTTTCGCCACCGGCTCCGACTGCGAGCCGCCGCTGCACCTCTATGGCCACCAGGGCCTGGGCTTCGCCCGCTCGCTGCGCGGCATGTACGCCCTGGCCATCCACGACCCCGCCCGCCGGCAATTGGTGCTGGCCCGCGATCCGTTCGGCATCAAGCCGCTCTATCTGGTGGAAAGCCAGCCCGGCCTCGCCTTCGCCTCCGAGCCGCAGGCGCTGATCGCCGCCGGAGTGGTCAAGCCCGAGATCGCCCCCAAGGCCCGCGCCGAACTGTTGCAGATGCAGTTCACCACCGGCCTCGACACCATCTTCAAGGGCATCCGCCGGCTGGCCCCGGGCGAGACCGTCCTGGCGGAAAACGGCTGCATCCAGGAAAGCCGGCTCCTGCCCGCCTTGCCCTCCGGCGGGCGCAGGCCCGCGAACATTTGGTATGCCGGCGAAGCCGGCGGGCAAGCGGCGAGCGATCTGGACGGGGTGCTCGACCGGCTGGACGATGTCCTGACCGAATCGGTGGAATTGCACCAACGCTCCGACGTGCCCTATGGCATGTTCCTGTCGGGCGGCATCGATTCGTCGGTGGTGCTGGCGCTGATGGCCCGGCTCAATCCGCGCGGGGTGCTGGCCTTCACCGCCGGCTTTTCCGGCACCACCGCCCATGACGAACGCGACCACGCCCGCCACCTGGCCGGCATCACCGGTGCCCGCCATGTGGAGGTGGATTTCACCGAGGCGGATTTCTGGTCGCTGCTGCCCCGGGTCGCCGCCGCCATGGACGACCCCGCCGCCGACTATGCCTGCCTTCCCACCTTCAAGCTGGCGCAGGAAGCCGGCAAACAGGTCAAGGTCATCCTGTCGGGCGAAGGTGGCGACGAACTGTTCGGCGGCTATGGCCGCTATCGCCACGCCATGCGCCCCTGGCCGTTCACCAAGCCCATGCGCCGTAGCGGCACCTTCGACGGGTTGGGTGTACTGCGCGATGGGGTCAGCGACGGCTGGCGTGACGGCATCGCGGCGGCGGAACGGGCCGAGGCCCCCACCGGCCGCTCGGCGCTGCAACAGGCCCAGGCGGTGGATTGCGCCGACTGGCTGCCCAACGATCTGCTGACCAAGGCCGACCGCTGCCTGATGGCCAATGGCATCGAAGGCCGCGTCCCCTTCCTCGACCCGGTGGTCGCCGCTTTCGCCTTCCGCCTGCCCGATCACCTCAAGGTGAGAAAGGGACTCGGTAAATGGCTGCTGCGCAAATGGCTGGAAACCGCCCTGCCCGCCGCCCGCCCGTTCGACAAGAAGCGCGGCTTCACCGTGCCGGTGGGAGAATGGATCGCCGGATCGCCCCATATGGGCGCATTGGTGGCGCGCCAGCCCGGCATCGCCGAGATTTGCCACCCCGGCATGGTGGAAGCCCTGTTCCGCGCCGGAACCAGGCAGACCGGATTCGCCTGCTGGACCCTGTTGTTCTACGCTTTGTGGCATCGACGGCATGTGCTGGGAAAGATGCCCGAAGGGGATGTTTTCTCCGCTCTGTCGGATCACATATAGTCCATCGACGTGAAAACCCGAAAATTTCCCGGGGGAAGAATGTGGGCTCCGCCCAGACCCGCAAAGGGCCTCGGCCCTTTGATCCCATTGGAATAAAGCGAGGTCAAGGAGGCCCGCCTCCTTGCAGGTGAACGGCGGAGCCCTTCGTTCTTTTCGGATTCTGACGTGAACAGTATATAATATCCCACCCCTTGCGGAGACCGCCCATGTCCCGGACCTATGACCTGATCCTGCGCCATGGCACGGTCGTCACCCCCAACGGCAGGGAGCGGGCCGACATCGCGGTGCGCGACGGGCGCATCGCCCGGCTCGGCGATCTCGGCCAGGCCGCCGCCGCCGAGGAGATAGATCTGCGCGGCCTGACCGTGCTGCCCGGAATCATCGACACCCAGGTGCATTTCCGCGAGCCGGGGCTGGAGCACAAGGAGGACCTGGCCTCGGGCACCGCCGCCGCCGCCCAGGGTGGCGTCGTCGCCATTTTCGAGATGCCCAACACCAAGCCGTCCACCACCACCGCCGACGCCATCAACGATAAGCTGGCCCGCGCCAAGGGCCGCGCCTGGGTGGATCACGCCTTCTTCATCGGCGCGGCCGCCGACAATGTGGAGCATCTGGCCGAGTGGGAACGGCTGCCCGGCTGCGCCGGCGTCAAGATCTTCATGGGATCGAGCACCGGGTCGCTGCTGGTGGCCGATGACGAGACCCTGGCCACGGTGCTGGCCCAGGGGTCGCGCCGGGTCGCCGTCCATTGCGAGGACGAGGGACGGCTGGCCGAACGCAAGCATCTGGCCGACGAGGCCGGCCACCCCCGGGCGCACGATCACTGGCGCGACGTGGAAACGGCGCTGCTGGCCAGCCAGCGGCTGATCGCCCTGGCCGAGCGACTGCGCCGCCGCGTCCATGTGCTGCACGTCACCACCGCCGAGGAGATGGAATTCCTGGCCGGCCACAAGGATGTGGCGACGGTGGAGACCACGCCGCAGCACCTGACCCTGGCCGCCCCCGACTGCTATGAGCGCCTCGGCACCTATGCCCAGATGAACCCGCCGATCCGGGGCGTCCATCACCGTGACGCCCTGTGGGCCGCCATTTCCAACGGCGTGGTCGATGTGCTGGGGTCCGACCACGCCCCCCATACCCGCGAGGAGAAGGACCGCCCCTATCCCCAAAGCCCATCGGGCATGACCGGGGTCCAGACCCTGGTCCCCCTCATGCTGGATCATGTCAACCAGGGCCGCCTGACCCTGGAGCGTCTGGTCGATCTCACCAGCGCCGGCCCGGCCCGCATCTACAACATCACCGGCAAGGGCCGCATCGCGGTCGGCTACGACGCCGATTTCACCGTGGTCGACATGAAGGCGGAGCGGGTCATCACCAATGACTGGATCGAAAGCCGCTGCGGCTGGACCCCGTTCGACGGCAAGCGGGTGACCGGCTGGCCGGTCGCCACCATCGTGCGCGGCTGCGCCGTCATGCGCGACGGCCAGTTGCTGGGGACGCCCCAAGGCGAACCGGTCCGCTTCCACGAATGCCGGTGACCTCCCGGCCCAATCACCGCGTGGGGCAGCCGCTTCCATATGGCCATTCCCGTGGCGTAAGGGCTTGATCGCCATCAAACCCCCAAGGCGCATCCGGTCCTAGGATCGAACCACAACAGCGACAGAGGCCCTCCATGATCACCGAGACCGAAATCCGCGACGCGCTCCGCCAGGTCATCGACCCCGATATCGGGGTCAACATCGTCGATCTCGGTCTGGTCCAGCGGGTCGAATCCACCCCCGGGGCAATCGCCGTGGACCTGATCATGACCACCCCGGCCTGCCCGCAAAGCGCCTATATCGCCGACGAGGCCGGACGGATCATCCGGGCGGCGACCAAGGACGCGGTAACGGTCAGCGTCGATGTCCTCGACTCGCCGTTCTGGCAGCCGGATCGCATGTCCGAATCGGCCAAGGCGATCATGGGCTGGCCGGGATAAGGGCCATGACCGTCGCTCGCACCCGCCTGCCGCTGCTGGCCGCCGGTGGCGTGGCGCTGTTCGCCGGCATCGCCGCCGGCGAGGGCCGCCTGGGCTGGCCCACCGCCGGCGGCGGTCTGATGGCGGTCCACGGTCCCCTGATGGTCTGTGGTTTCTTCGGCACGGTGATCGGGCTGGAGCGCGCCGTGGCCTTGGGCAAGGGCTGGGGCTATGCCTCCCCCGCCGCCACCGCCCTGGGCGGCTTGCTGCTGGTGGCCGGCTTCCCGGTCGGGGGAGCCTGGGCGCTGGTCCTCGGCAGTCTGGTCTTCACCCTGATGAGCGCGGCGGTGCTGCGGCGCCAATGGGAAGTGTTCACCGCCGCCCTCGGCCTGGGCGGCGCCTGCTGGCTGGCTGGCAATCTGGTCTGGCTGAGCACCGGCGCGCCCCAGGCGGCGGTGCCGTCATGGGCCGCCTTCCTGGTGCTGACCATCGCCGGCGAACGGTTGGAGCTGTCGCGCTTCCTGCCGCCCTGGCGCTGGCGCATCCCCACCCTGCTGCCGGTGCTGGCCCTGCTGCTGGCCGGAGCCGGCGCGGCGGCGGCGGGCCTGGACGTCGCCTGGAGCCTGTTCGGCCTGGGACTGATCAGCCTGACCCTGTGGAGCCTGCGCAACGATGTGGTCCGCCGCACCATCCGTCAGCCGGGCCTGACCCGCTATGTGGCGGTCTGCCTGCTGTCCGGCTATGCCTGGGCGGCGGTGTCGGGCGCGCTGATGCTGGGACTGGCCCTGGGGGAAGGCGGCCTGCGCACCGATGCCGCCCTCCACTCCCTGTTCATCGGCTTCGTCTTTTCCATGGTGTTCGGCCATGCCCCGGTGATCCTGCCGGCGGTGCTGCGGATCGCGGTGCCCTACAAGCCAGGCTTCTACGGTCCGCTGGTGCTGCTGCATGCCTCGCTGGGCCTGCGCCTGATCGGCGATCTGGCCGAAATCCACGCCGTGCGCCAATGGGGCGGATTGGCCAATGCGGCGGCCCTGATCGTCTTCATCCTCACCATACTGGTGACGGTGATCCGGGCGAGGCGATGATCTCCCGCGCAACAGCAGCTTGCTGCCGCCGGAAGAAATGAACGAATCAACCCACCCGCAAGAGGCATGGAAACCGGCGGGCAAGGCGGTGTAGAATGCGGCCATGACCACCAAGGAGGCCGCCGACATGCGGAACAGCGCGTCGCTCATGATGCGGGGCGATAAGCTCCAGCCAGAACTTGCCGCCGCGCTCGAAGGAAGCGAGGCTGGGGCGATTTACGAGGTCTATGTTCACAAGGCATCTGCCGAGGATGCCGCGTATTTCCTTGAGACGCGCGCCAAGGTTCAGGACGGACTGGCCGATATCGAGGCGGGTGATGTGCTGGATTCGGATGAAGTCCATGCTGAATTGGAAAGGAAATTCGGCATCAGCATTCGTCGATAACCATGGCTGACTTCAAATACACCCGCCGCGCCAGGAACGATGTGGACGGCCTTATTGAATACATCGCCAGGGATAACACGTTTGCGGCGGACGACTTTACCAATCAGTTGATTGGCAAATTTTTTGCGCTTGCCGAGGCCCCGCATATGGGGCGTGAGCGTGAGGATTACGGCGCGGGCATTCGCTCCTTCCCTTTTGGCAACTACATGATTTTCTATCGCCCTGCCAAAGCCGGGGTGATCATCGTGCGCGTGTTGCACGGTGCGCGAAATCTGCCAGGCGCGTTCAGGGCGACAAGCTGACGCTCATCCCCCGTCGTCAATGCGGAGTATATATCTACCGTCTTGGCTTGATCCGCGCCGTCGGCTCCGCCTGCATGGGGTCGTCGGGCCACCAGTGCTTGGGGTATTGGCCCTTGAGGTCGGCCTTGACCTGGCGGTAGGTGTTGGCCCAGAAGCTGGCGAGGTCGCGAGTCACCTGCACCGGCCGGCGGGCCGGCGACAGCAGATGCAGCAGCAGCGCCACCCGCCCCTGGGCGATGCGCGGCGTGTCGGCGCAGCCGAACATCTCTTGCAGCCGCACCGCCAGCACCGGCGTCTCAGCGGTATAGTCGATGGCGATTCTCGATCCCGACGGCACCGCCACATGGGTCGGCGCCAGGTCGTCGAGGCGGCGGCGCTGCTCCCAGCCCAGCAGCCCGCCCAGAGCGGCGCCCAGATCGAGTCGGGTCAGATGGGCGCGGCGGGTGATGCCGGTCAGGAAGGGCGCCAGCCACTGTTCCAGGGTCTCGTCCAGGGCCGGATCGGACAGGTCGGGCCAGCCCGCCTCCGGCTCCAGGGCGCGGAGGAACCCCACCCGCCGCCGCAGCGTCTCCAGATCGGGCGTCCAGGGCAGGCAGGCCAGTCCCATGGCGCGGATGCCGGCGGCCATGGCGGCGGCCAGCGCCACCGGATCGGCGTCGCGCAGCGGCTGATCGTCCAGCACCAGTCCCCGCAGCAGCCGCTGTCGCCGCGCCAGCACCACCTCGTCGCGCCCCTCCCAATGGCAACGGCTCACCGTCTCGATCCGGTCGGCGAAATGCTCCTCCAGCTCGACGCGGGCCAGGGGGGCCGCCAGGAAGATGCGGGCCTCGCGGCGGTCGCCATCCAGTTCGGCCAGGGCCAGCCACTCCTCGGCCGCCAAGGGCTCGTGATCGGCGAACACGGCGCCGCGCCCATTGGCCATGGCGTAGCGCGGATCGCCGCCCGGGCGGCGGCGGGCGATGCGGTCGGGATAGGCGAAGGCCAGCAGCAGGCCGGCCTGGTTGGGTGTGCCGGGCTGGTCGCCCGGCTTCAGTCCCAGCCGGCGGCGCCATTCCTTGGCCGATTGGCGCGCCCGCGCCAGCGCGCCGCGATCGATGCCGAGACCATGGCGGGGATCGAAGCCTTCGCCGGTGCGCAGCGCCTCGACCCGCAGGCGCATATCGCCGTCGCGGCAGCCGCGCCCCGCCCGCAGCACGTCGCGCTCCTCCAGCAGGGCGGCCAGATCGCAGGCCAGTCCCGCCTGCCCCAGCGCCTTGGCGGTCAGCACCATATGGGCGAGGCGGGGATGCAGGGACAGCCGCGTCATGGCGCGGCCATGGGCGGTGATCCGGTTGTCGCCGTCCAGCGCCCCCAGGTCGCGCAGCAGGTCGCGGGCCTGGCCGAGATGGGCGGCGGGAGGCGGATCGAGCCAGGCCAATGCGGCAGCGTCGCTCACCCCCCATTGAGCCAGGTCGAGGGCCAGCGGCGCCAGGTCGGCCTCCAGGATCTCCGGCGAGGTCCAGGGCTGCAGGCCGCGATCCTCGGCCTCCGACCACAGGCGATAGCACACCCCCGGCCCCTGGCGGCCGGCGCGGCCGCGGCGCTGGTCGGCGCTGGCCCGTGACGCCGGCAGGGTCAGCAGCCGGGTCATGCCCGAACCCGGATCGAAGCGGGCCACCCGCATCTGACCGCCATCCACCACCACCCGGACGCCGTCGATGGTCAGCGAGGTCTCGGCGATGGCGGTGGCCAGCACCACCTTGCGGCGCCCGTCCGGTGACGGCCGGATCGCCTGGTCCTGCGCCTCCTGCCCGAGATCGCCGTAAAGCGGCGCCACCAGCACATCCCGCGCCCCGGGATAATCGGCCAGCAGGGCCTCCACCCGGCGGATCTCACCGGCCCCCGGCAGGAAGACCAGCACATCGCCGGTTTCCTCGGCCAGGGCGCGGGTCACCGCCGCCGCCACCCCATCGGCGAAGCGCCGGGACTCGGGCCGCGCCAGGAAGCGGGTGTCCACCGGATGGGCGCGGCCCGCGCTGGTGACCACCGGAACGCCCCCCATCAGCCGGGCCACCGGACCGCCGTCCAGGGTCGCCGACATGACCAGCAGCTTCAGGTCGTCGCGCAACCCCTGCTGCGCTTCCAAGGCCAGAGCCAGCCCGAGATCGGCATGCAGCGACCGCTCGTGAAATTCGTCGAAGATCAGCAACCCGACACCGGGCAGCGACGGATCATCCTGGAGCATGCGGCCGAGAATGCCCTCGGTCACCACCTCGATGCGGGTCCGGGGACCGACTCGGGAGTCGAAGCGGATGCGCCATCCCACCGTCTCGCCTGGCGGCTCCATCAGGCTGGACGCCATGCGGGTGGCGGCGGCACGCGCCGCCAGACGGCGCGGCTCCAGCATGACGATGCGGCGGCCGGCCAGCCAGTCGGCTTCCAGCAGGGCCAGGGGCACCCGCGTCGTCTTGCCGGCCCCGGGGGGAGCCTGCAACACCAGGCCGCCCGAGCGGGCCAACGCGGCCTGGATTTCGGGAAGAATGGAATCGATGGGAAGGGCCGACATGATGGTGGCTTTATACCTAGGACTCTCTTGAATTCGTCATAATCCTAGGGGATAAGAGACGCATCGCCTACCAATCCATCCTGCGTTATTGGAGATTCCTGATGCTCACCACCAAGAAGCTGGGCTTTGTCCTCGGAGCCGTCCTTCTCGCCGCCCCCTTCGCCGCTTCCGCCCAGGAGGCCCCGAAGGCTTTCAACCAGTGCCGGGCCTGCCACATCATCGGCAAGAATGCCGTTGGCCCCAATCTGGCCGGCGTGGTCGGCCGCAAGGCCGGTACCGCGGATGGCTTCAAGTATTCCGACGCCATGAAGGCCGGCCCGACCTGGGACGAGGCCGCCCTGACCAAGTACATCAGCGACCCCAAGGCCGCCGTGCCCGGCAACAAGATGATGTTCGCCGGCCTCAAGAAGCCCGAGGACGTGGCCGAGGTGATCGCCTATCTCAAGACCTTGAAGTAGGCATTCGCCGGCTTTCCAGCCGATCCGCCGCCGCCCCAGGTTCGAATTGGGGGGGCGGCGGCGTTGTTTTAGCGCCCGCCCTCTTCCCCGTGAACCTTCACCGCTCCCGCATGCATCTTGACCGGGATGCCGTCGCGCGACGCCTCCGCCTTGGTCAGGCCTTTGAGCGCCGGATGCAGGCGGGTGAAGGCACCGAAATTGGACCAGACCGCCTTGACCACGTCGGCGGCATCCTCGTCCGACAGCCGGTTGCTCACCAGCAGGGTCTTGAGGCCGATGGCCGCCACATCCTCCTTCTGGCCGTCATAGGTGCCGCCCTTGATCACGAAGCGCGCCACCGCCGGGACCTTTTTCAGGAACGAATCCAGGGATTTACTGCGGATGGGGACCAAGGTGGCGCCGCATTCCTCCATGGCGGCCTGGACCTCGGGCATGGGAGGCACGCCGGTGAACACCGCCGCGTCGATATTGCCCTGGCACAGTTCGGCCGCCTGCTCGCCGGTATCCAACTCCACCAGCACCGACAGATCGCCCTGGGACAGGCCCGAGGCGTCGATCACGGTTTCGGCCATGGTGCGCTGGAACGACCCGGGACGGCCGAGATTGACCCGCTTGCCCTTGAGATCGCCAAGCTGGTCGATCCCGGCGCCGGGCCGCGTCAGCACCACCGCCACCTCGCCATGCAGCGCCATCAGGGCGCGCAGATCGGGCATGGGGCCGAATTCCCTGAACCCCTCCTCGCCCGCCACCGCTTGGCTGGCGGCGCGGGACTGCACCAGGGCCAGATCGGCCTCGCCGCTGCGCAGCAGCGCCAGATTGGCCGAAGACCCCGATGACGGCATCACGGCGCAGCCCAGGCCATGGGGATGATCCTTGTTGATGACCCGGCAAATGGCGCCCGCCACGGGAAAGTAATAGCCGGTGACCTCGCCCCCGGCGATCACCAGGGTCCGCCGCTCCGCCGCCTCGGCCGCCGGCCCCGACACCGCCCCCGACACCGCCAAGACGGCCAACCAGGCCCCAACCCCCAGGGTCGCGATAGATTTCACTCGGTCATCCTCCAGGGCAATCCGTTCAGCCGGCAGCAAGCCCGCGGATCATATCCAACCGCCGCACCAACCGGAAGAGCGGCCTTGCCGGGCTGGTAGATGGCACCACCCATGGGGGGTAGTGAAACATTTTTGCATCGAATTTTAACAAAATAGATTGCCATCGGCTTTTCAGATTGACACAATCGGATCAACCAATAACCGGATGGGGAGAGACCGGTGCGGAAAGCGATAATCCTGCTCGTGGCGGCGCTGACGATGGCGGTGCCGTTCGATGCGAAAGCCGCCCTGCAGTGCGTGACTTACGCCCGTGAAGTGACCGGTCTCAATCTTAAGGGAGATGCTTGGAAGTGGTGGGAGGCCGCCGACGGCCTTTATGACCGTGGCAAGGCCCCGCGCGAGGGGGCGGTTCTGGTGTTCAAGCGCCAGGGCAGCATGTCCCACGGTCATGTGGCGGTGGTTCGCAAGACCGCCAGCGCCCGCATCGTCCTGGTCGATCACGCCAACTGGGCTCCCCATCGCAGCGCCGGCCGCGGCCAGATCGCCGAGGCGGTTCCGGTCATGGACGTCTCTCCCAACAACGACTGGAGCCAGGTGCGCGTCTGGTACCGTCCCAGCGCCGAATATGGCAGCCGCGTTTACAAGACTCAGGGTTTCGTCTACCGTCCCGGCAAGTCCGGCCCGGTGGTCATGCAGGCCTCGCTGCACAGCGCCCCCGTCGCCGAACCGGCAGCCGCGGCGGCCAAGGTCGAAGCCTCCGTCCCGGCCGCCGTCAAGCCGGCGGCACCGGTCGCGGCGGCCAAGGCCGAAGCCTCTCCTCCGGCCAGCGCCGCGCTCGTGGCACCGCCGGTGATCGCCAGCCCGGCCAAAGCCGCCGAACCCACGGAAACCGGCAAGTTCGACCCGCGCGCCTGGGCCGAACAGGCTTAGGGCGTGCCGCCCGTTAGCAGATGACCATCCGATGTTATCGACTCCAAAGCCGGCCCTCCATGGGGTGCCGGCTTTTTGCCGCGCCCCCCCTCTTCAGGGATAGGACAGGCGTAGTGTCGCCCCCCTGCCGCAGTGTAGGAAAAGTGTAGGCTCGGCATCATCAGCGTTTGCTAAATCCCCCACAAGAGGTAAGAATACGCTCCCAAGGGGTAGGGGTAAACGACCCTGGGGAGGGGAAGGGATCAAAGCTCAAATGGCCGTGCGACAGATCGCAATCGTTATCGCCGAGAAGAATCCGCTGCTGCAAAGCAGTCTGGTCAAACTGTTCGCCAGCGACGACCGCTTCAACGTCGCCGCCGTGGCCAATGATGGCGAGCGCTTTCTCGAGGTGGTCGAGAAGACCGCCTTCGATGTGGGCATCATTGGCTGGGAAATGCCCTATCTGGATGGTCGCGGCGTCCTGCAATCCCTGCGCAGCCGCGTCGATGCCCCCCGGCTGATCGTCTATACCGGAAGCCCGAATCCCGACGTCCCGCGCCAGGCCATGACCCTGGGGGCCGCCGGCTTCTGCTCCAAGCGCGAACCGCCGGAACAATTGCTCGACACCATCATCGCCGTGGCGGCCGGCCGCATGGTGTTCCCCTTCATCGACGTCTCCAGCCTCGCCAGCGATCCGCTGGCCGGCCTGACCCCGCGTGAACGCGAGTTGCTGGCCTCCCTGGCTGGCGGCCTGACCAACCAGCAGATGGCAAGCCAATTGGACATCTCGCTCAACACCGTCAAATTCCACCTCAAGAACCTCTACGACAAGCTGGGGGTCGGCAATCGCGCCCAGGCGGTCGCCTTCTATCTCAAGGGCCGAGAATCCAGGTAGCGGCGCTGGCCGCAGAGTGTTGTGGTAGCCGAAGCCCCCTTCGTGAGGCATACTATGGCCTCAACCGGTGCGGTGGACCGCCCCCCGCCGCATCGGAGACTTAAGTAAAGGAGGCCGGAACATGACCAAGGTTGCCATATTCCTCGCTCACGCGCTCGCCATGGAGCAAGAAGCGGCGGATCGCTACGACGAACTCGCCGATTCCATGGATGTTCACAATAACCAGGACGTCGCGGAACTGTTCCGGCAGATGGCGACGTTCTCGCGCCTGCACGGGGCGTCGGTGGCCCAGCGGGCCGCCCCCTATGACCTGCCCAAGCTGAAATCGTGGCAGTACCGCTGGAATACCCCGGAACCGCCGGAAGTCGGCGAACCCGAGGGCAGCCACTACATGATGACGCCCTATCACGCCCTGATCTTCGCCCTCGGCAACGAGAGACGCGGCCACCAGTTCTACGCCTCGGAAGCCTCGGGCAGCGACGACGCGAGCGTGCGCTCCCTGGCCGCCGAGATGGCCGACGAGGAAGCGGAACACGTCCGTGAACTGGAAGCCTGGATCGCCCGGACCCCCAAGCCGGCCGCCGATTGGGCCGAAGACCCCGACGACGCGGTGGTGGTCGACTGATCGTCTCCGCCCCCTCCCCGGCTTCCGGCCGGGAGAGGGGGAGTTGACCGGCGTCAATCCACTTTCGACATCAGCAAAACATAATACGTCCCACACCACCACGTCGGAGGAGAAGCGTATCATGTCCGAACCGCTGCGCCTGGACGGGGAAGGATACCTGCTGGACCCGGCCGACTGGAGCGAGGCTGTCGCCGAGGATCTCGCCGCCCGCGAAGGCCTTCAACTGGCCGAGGAGCATTGGACCGCCATCCGCTTCATGCGGGCCTGGCTGGAGGAGCGCCGGACCGCCCCCGATGTCCGCCACGTCATCAAGCACCTGACCGAGACCCATGGCACCGGCCGCAACCGCCTGTTCGAGCTGTTCCCCTACGGCTATGTCCAGCAGACCTGCAAGATCGCCGGCATGCGCCGCCCGCGCTCGTGGAGTACGGGATAGCGTCAGCGTTGGTAAATCAATCGAGCTTGCGAAAGAACACCCTCAAGGGGGGCAACTTTCACAAACCCTCAGGCTTCCGCGTACCAGCGGATGAAGAAGGTGTCGTCGCCCTCGTGACGCAGCCCCATGGTGGGGGCGCCATGGCCGTCGATCAGCGCCATTTCCCGCAGCCAGCGGACGATCTTGCGGAAATGGAAAATGTTGTGAAGGCTGGTTCCGCCCTCCAGCCAATTCTGCTCCAGGAAGGCCAGCACCGCCGGTTGCCCCAACTCGGCCTCCCACAGGATGCCGAGCAGCGAGCACAGGCCCTCCTCCACATCCCGCTCGGGCAGGAACAGCGACTGCGCCGCGTCGCCTTCGGCCTTGCGTCCCGATTCCGGCCCGGCGCCCAGGCCGAAATCGACCACTCCCCGGCGGGCCGGGGCGGCACACTGGTAATGCGCCACCTCGTGAATCAGCACGCTGGGTTCCAGGCGAATGGCCACCGAACGGCCGTCCCAGGTGAAGTAGTCCTGGGGGGCGCAATCGATGATGCCGAAGCCGAACCGGCGGCATAAGTCCACCGCCTGGGCATGATGGTCGGGATCGGTGGACAAGGTCAGCAGATCGCCGTCTGGCACCTGGGCGGTGACTCGGCGGAAAACCTCACGGGCCAGCGGATCGGGCGCCAGGGCCTGATCGAATTCCGCGCGCAGCCTCGCCAGGATGGAATGGTCGATGGGAGTCAGGATCATGGGCAAGGGTTCTAGCCCGGATTTCCCGCACTGCCAAGGCTGTCCTTGACCTTGGCGATCCCTCCGGGCTAAACGAGGCATCCCATTCCTCAAGGACATCGCGCATGGACAGGATCCGCATCATCGGCGGAACGCCGCTCAGGGGCACCATCACCATCGGCGGCGCCAAGAACGCCGCCCTGACGCTGATGCCGGCCTGTCTGCTGACCGACGAAACCCTGTCGCTGGCCAATCTGCCCCATCTGGTGGACATCACCACCATGGCCAATCTGCTGGCCCAGCACGGCGTGGGCATGATCCTCAACGGCGACGCCGCCAATGGCGGCCATACCGGCCGGGTGCTGGAACTGACCGCCGCCAAGATCACCAACACCACCGCGCCCTACGATCTGGTGCGCAAGATGCGCGCCAGCGTGCTGGTGCTGGGGCCGCTGCTGGCCCGCTGCCGCCAGGCCCGGGTCTCGCTGCCCGGCGGCTGCGCCATCGGCACAAGGCCGGTGGATCTCCACCTCAAGGCGCTGGAGCAGATGGGCGCGGTCATCGACCTGGAAGACGGCTATATCGTCGCCCATGTCAACGGCCGGCTGAAGGGCGCCCATATCATCTTCCCGCAGGTCACCGTCGGCGGCACCGAGAACATCCTGATGGCGGCATGCCTGGCCGAGGGCGAAACCGTCATCGCCAACGCCGCCCGCGAACCCGAGGTCGCCGACCTCGCCCAATGCCTGGTGGCCATGGGCGCCAAGATCGACGGAATCGGCAGCGGCACCGTCCGCATCCAGGGAGTGGACCGGCTGCACGGCGCTGAATATTCGGTGGTCCCCGACCGCATCGAGACCGGTTCCTACGCCGTCGCCGCCGCCATCACCCGGGGCGATATCGAACTGGTCGGCGCCCGCTTCGATCTGATGGAATCGGTCAATACCGTCCTGACCGAATGCGGCGTGCTGGTGGAAAAGACGCCACGCGGCATGCGGGTCGCGGCCGAG
>Ga0316222_1001634_pt1 | contig 26580 bp, 20 predicted proteins | sample TBH18011metaG_FD_206008 | JGI IMG/M metagenome (GOLD analysis project Ga0316222, IMG submission 206008) | Freshwater microbial communities from Trout Bog Lake, Wisconsin, USA - TBH18011 | ecosystem: Environmental > Aquatic > Freshwater > Lake > Hypolimnion/Profundal zone | place: USA: Wisconsin... | reverse complement strand
ATCTCTTTCATATCTCGTCCCCACTTATACAGATCAAATACGCTCACTCCTAGCTCTTTTGCAGTAAATTCTGCTGATCTTCCGCTATTCATCCACATACGCACTGCCTGCTCTTTGAATGATTTATCGTAACGGTTACGTCTTTCTCGGATTATACTTTCGTTTTTCATGTTAGGTTATATGGTTTTTATAACCTAAACCCTGTCCGTTAATTCGGGGTAACCTCAGTAATGAATATTACTAAACTAAATAATGGATTTAATAGTAGCCACAATTTATCGCTCAAGTGCCACCATTCAGACGTATTAATGGCATCTCCTAAAAACCTAACTAGAACACTCACAATACTGAGTACAAGAGCGCTGTCCTTACTTACCCATATTGAACAAAGTGATACAGGAATAAGATAGAATATAACAAGTGATACCATTACCCCCGCCTTATAATCACAATACCCTATAAGAAAAACAGCTAGGTATAAAACAACCAAAGCCTTCTTCTTCGATTTATCCAAACGCTTAATAAAAGATAACATTTAAGTAAAAAATTACATCATCAGCTTCTCTAAGCCATAGCAGTTATCGCTTTAGATTCAAAATCAATCGTATGAATAAAAAACTCTCTACTTTTTTATGCGTAGATTTAAATCTGTAATAATACACCTAAAAACGTGGCTCTATTAAACCACCGTCTACAGTTACCGCTTGAGATACCGTATAGCGAAGTCTGCCTTCCGCCATACAAACTACGGTTGATGCTACATCTTCAGGTGTGCCCCACCTTTCAATTGGTATTAAATGATCTTTGATTAGGGCATCATACTTTTCTTTAGCAGGACGGGTCATATCAGTCTCAATGATTCCAGGTCTTACTTCATAAACACCAATTCCCGTGTTAGCTAATCGTACACCAAATAGTCGTGTTATCATGGAAGCTGCTGCTTTTGAAGCACAGTATTCACCACGGAGAATAGATACAGCAACAGCATTACTTGAAGTTATATTTATAATACTTTTATGAACATTTTCTAAACTGGGTTGCTTAAGCATTAAACGAACAACTCTCTGCGTTAGAAAAAAAAGTCCACGGGTATTAATTTGAAACGACTCATCATAGCTATCTGGCAAGATATCGAGTAAGTCCCCTCGTCTTTTAGGCGCTACACCGGCGTTATTAACTAAACAATCAATCCTTCCTGCTAAGTCGACTGCCTTTGCAAGTAGCGCTTCATGATCTTCAATCTTGGCTATATCACCTAAGACTAGTCCACTCTTAGCACCCAGAGCTTTAATTTCAGCTCCAACAACAGCTGCAATTGCTTCATTCTCTTTTGAATCTAAATCATTGAGGAGAATATTAAAACCAGATCTTGCTAATTTTAATGCACACGCTTTTCCGATACCTCGTAATGATCCGGTAACAAGTGCAACAGGCTTATCATGGTTAAAATCCGGCATTTTAAATTAATTTGTATGATACTTATTAAAATAATTATATTCAATAGGATAATGATCCACGATCTTTTTAGCGCTTACCTACATTTTGGATAAGAGAGATTATACCATTGCTCATACCCCTTTGTTTAACATACTTTTATTAACTTAAAGTTGTGAATATATTTTTAAAAAATATTCCCTCCCTTAACTCGTCTTTCTATACTCATTCTCATTCTTTTTAAATATGGATTCTGAAATCTATTACGTCATTAAAAAGCTTAACGATCGTAGTTATGCTGAAATAACGCTTAATAGACCAAATAAGGGAAATGCACTTACGCTTCCAATGCTTGAGCGTTTAGACGCTATCCTTAACGAGATCGAAGCTGACACTTTAATTAAGGCAGTTGTTATTCGCTCAGAAGGTAAGTTCTTTTGTACTGGGGGTGATATAGCTGCTTGGGGTTCTCTTTCTGCTCGAGATATGGGCCAAACGTGGATACTTAAGGGAATTTCAGTACTCTCTCACGTATCAAACTTAGCTAAGCCAGTTATTGCCGTAATTCATGGTCATGCGATTGGCGGAGGCCTAGAACTCGCCTTATCCTGTGATTTTAGACTCGTACATAAAGAAGCGCTTTTTGGAACACCAGAAGTTAGCATTGGCATGATTGCAGGCTGGAATGGTATTCGACTATTAACAGAAATCATTGGCCCTACTCGTTCGAAAGAGCTGACCTTAAGCGGAAAACTGATCAAAGCTGAACATGCACTTAACTGGGGCTTATTCAATACTGTCACTGAGACAGTAAGTGACCTAAATCATGAAACTGAAAAACTTTTAAGTCAGTTACTCTCAAATTCTAGTCAGGCGATGGCAGAAACAAAAATGATCTTAAACACAATTCATTTAGATTTACGCCACCAACATGCGGCTGCAGCTGAGCGCGCAGCACAAAGTGACGATTGTTTAGAGGGAGTAACTGCTTTTAAAGAAAAGCGTAAACCACAATTTAAAGTATGAGTCGCGTCGTTTTCACAACAGCAGAAGAAGCAGTCGCTCAGATAAAAAATGGGGCGACAGTTGCGATTTCTGGTAACGGCGCAGGAATGATTACCGCAGAGGTAATTCTTGAAGCACTTGAAACACGTTTCCTAAAAACAGGTACTCCAAATCAGCTTACACTTGTTCATTCACTTGGTATTGGTGATAGAGCTCTTCGAGGCACCAATCGACTCGCCCATGAAGGTATGCTCAAACGAGTCATCGCAGCCCATTTCACCTGGTCAAATAAAATTCAGGAATTAATCAAAGAAGAAAAAATTGAAGCCTATTGTTTTCCTGGTGGAGCTATTCAACAATTACTCCGTGAAATCGGGTCAGGAAGACCTGGATTAATCACGGCTTCTGGACTAGGAACTTTTGTTGATCCACTTGAACAAGGCGGTCGCTGTAATGCTCGTTCCAAAGAAACACTCGTGGAACGAGTTAAGTTAGGAGGAAAAGACTATCTGTGGTACAAACCTTTTAAAATAGATATAGCAATCATACGCGGTACCTATGCTGATACACGGGGTAATATTAGTACCGAGAATGAAGCTGTAGACTTGGATGTTCATTCCATGGCACTGGCTGCACATAATTCAGGCGGAATCGTTATTGCCCAGGTTAAAGAAGTTGTACCCGCAGGTACTCTTCACGCAAGACGAGTACGTATACCTGGAATTATGGTCAATACGGTTGTTGAACATAAAAATCAGGACCAATTCTATGATAAACCCTATGATTTATCTGTGAGTGGCTCTCTTCGCGCAAAACTTGGAAGCCTAACAACAGCTTTACCTGATAAACTAGAGCGTAGGATAATCGCCTTAAGAGCTTCTCATGAACTTAATAATGAGAGTTCACTCAATTTTGGCTTTGGTATTCCTGGTGGAATATTTGGAGCAATTGCAGAGAAAGGTATATCCGATGAACTATGGATGAGCGTAGAACAAGGAGTCCATAATGGGCGCATGCTTGATGATCGCTACTTTGGTGCCGCTCAAAATCCAGATGCCATCCTACCCTCAATTGAGCAATTTGATTACTACAACGGAGGTGGCATTGATATTACCTTTTTAGGTATGGGAGAAGCTGATGCGACAGGTAATGTTAACGTATCTCATCTAGGAGGAACTTTGGTAGGACCTGGAGGCTTTATTGATATCGCTCAAAATGCTAAAAAGGTCGTATTTTGCGGCACCTTCGATGCACAAGGATCAAAAGTTACTTGGGATGGAAGTAAACTTAGTATCACGCAAGCAGGAAAAATCCGAAAATTTATTAATAAAGTAGAGCGTATTACTTTTTCGGGTGCCTATTCAAAACAACGAAAGCAAGAAGTCCTTTATGTTACTGAACGTGCTGTGTTCTCTCTCAAAGAGAATGGCTTACACTTGATAGAAATAGCACCAGGAATCGAGATTGAACGCGATATTCTCCCTTACATGGATTTTAAGCCTAACTATAATCACGTAGCTGTAATGGATATGAAATGCTTTAGGTAACATCCTACCGCATATACTCGCATGAGCTCTTTAGAACTACCTCCCGGCGATTACTACTATGAGAATCTTGAGGTTGGTCATTTTTTTAAGACCTCTTCTATTACTATAACCGAAGATAAAATACGCCAATTTTCAGAGTTATCAGGTGATTTTTTTGAAATCCATAACGATGATGTATTTGCACAGTCCCAAGGTTTTCCTTCAAAAATTGCGCACGGACTACTTGTTCTTGCGATTACAGACGGATTAAAAAATAATGCTTTAGTTAAGCTTAAGGCTACAGCATCGCTTGGGTGGAATTGGAAATTCTTAAAAGCAGTTCTCCCCGGAGATTCGATTTGTGCAACGATAAGGGTAGCTTCAAAAAGAATTTCAAGCAAGGGACATTGTCTTGTTACCCTAAATCTTAGTGTTAATAATCAAAACGACGAACCAGTTCAAAGTGGTGATACTAATCTGATCTTACGATCACATTCAAAGTAGTAAAACTTTAGCTAAAGCCTGGTATCGTGACAAACGACGTGCTCATAACCTACCCTAGATAAGTGTGTAAAATCTAGACCTGCTCACATACTGGTTTTATACATAATGAGCACACTTCAGTTACTAGAGCTGTAACGGTAATCCCATTTCAATAATTTGAGACGGTGGAATTTGGTAATAATCTTTAGCAGGACGTGAATTACGTGTCAGGTAACCGTAGAAACTCTTTTCCCACTCCCACATTCCACTGTTACCACCATGCATGATCATTTCTCTATTAAAGAAATAAATGGTACCATGAATATTAAAGTTAACTCCAGAATCGTGAATGATTTGAACTAAGGCGCTGACGTTCGGTGATTGCATGTAACCATAATGTCCATTTGCTCTCCAGATACCGGCTCCAATTTCACGCAGGTCTAAACATTTAGACTCTGGAACAACAGGAACATCTTCGGTTACGATACTCATTAAGATAATTGTCGAATGTAAGCACCGATTTGCTTTTACGTGATGCAGAAGTGCTACCGGAGTTCCTTGTTGAGAACCTACCATAAATACAGCTGCACCCTGTACACGAACGATGTATTTACTGTGAGCGATATTAATTAATTCTCCCTCCGTTACATTATTTGCGTAAACGAGATTAAAGACAGCATCTCTTCCTGTTTTCCAAGTATGCATTACGGCTAGAACCGTGGCTCCTATTGCTAACGGAAACCATCCTCCATCAACAAGCTTGAGTGCGTTGGATGAGAAAAAGGCTAAATCGACGATGATAAATACTGCACAGATAGAGCCAATTTTATAGATCGGCCAATTCCAGTTACGTCTTGCTACAAAGAAATAAGCAAAGGTAGTAATCCCCATCGTTCCTGTGACAGCAATACCATAGGCTGATGCAAGACGATCACTCGATCCAAACACAGCCGCAGTTAGAATACATCCAACGGCTAAGAGTGTATTAACAAAGGGAACATAAATCTGACCTGATTGTTCAGCGTTAGTGTAGTTAATCTTAAGACGTGGAAAATAGCCAAGTTGGATGGCTTGCCGCGTTAAGGAATAAGCTCCTGATATTAACGCCTGACTTGCAATAACAGCAGCTAAAATAGAAAGAATGGTTAATGTAGCACGACCTAGTCCTACAGGTGCCATCGCAAAAAAGGGATTATCTACAGAATTAGGATGACTTAAAATAAAAGCACCTTGGCCAAAGTAATTTAAAATAAGTCCAGGAAATGCGATGAAGTACCAAGCAAAAGCAATGTAGCGTTTTCCAAAGTGACCCATATCAGCATAAAGCGCTTCTGCACCTGTTACAGCTAAGACAATCGATCCAAGTAAGGTAGCAACTTGTGCAGGTGGATGATGCAGTAAAGCAAATCCGTATGCAGGATTTAGTGCTTTAAGCACCAACGGGAATTTTAACAAATGCCAAACACCGAGTAATCCTAAACCGACAAACCACACAAACATAACCGGACCAAAAATGCCTCCGATACTTTTCGTGCCTTTATGTTGCACCCAGAAAAGTCCGGCTAAAATAATACACGCCATAGGCACTACGTAAGGCGTGAAGACTGGACTAATCATATTGAAGCCTTCAGCAGCACCTAATACGGAAATCGCAGGAGTAATAATGCCATCACCGTAGAGTAAGGCAGCTCCAATGAGGATCATAATGACCATCGGTCCCAAGGCTCTTGGAACGGGTTTACCATCCGTTCCTTTTTTCGAACTATGAATCAAAGCAAGTAGCGCAAAAATACCTCCTTCTCCTTGATTGTCTGCTTTCATGACGAACCATAAGTATTTAACGCTTACAATCAGTACCAAGGACCAAAAGATGAGAGACAATACACCCAAGACTCCATCAGCACGGTCACTCACCGGAACATGCGAGATACACTCACGCATCGTGTACAAAGGACTTGTACCAATATCACCAAAAACGACACCTAGAGCACCAAGGCACAATGCACGTTTTGCAGCTGGACTTAGATGCGTAGCGGAATGACTAGACATACCAGAACTATTACAAAGATACAGACTACGCCAAGCAGTTTTCTAAAAATTAAGTGTGGGTAGCAATGAGTGATTGCCTGATAAATAAGACTATTTTTGGTGTTTTGGTGATCTTTCACCACTTGATTTAAAACCACCACTCGTTACGGAGTACCCTACTTGCAAACCCAAGCATTTTAACTAGGTTTGTTACTTATACTGTAAAAATCCAAACCAAATTTAATAGTTAAGCATCTTAATTTCATGAGCACACCGAAATGTTTTTCTGTCAAAGCCTACGCCACCTCAACTCCTGCTTCACCGCTTAGCCCTGTTACGATTTCACGCCGTGAACCAGGTCCAAGTGATGTTCAAATGGACATTCTGTACTGCGGCGTATGCCACTCTGATCTTCACTTTGCTCGTAACGAATGGGGCTTCACCCAGTATCCTGCTGTTCCAGGACATGAAATCATAGGTCGTGTCACCAAGGTTGGCAGTGGTGTGAATAAATTTAAAGTTGGTGATTTAGTTGGCGTAGGTTGCTTGGTCGATTCTTGCCGCACCTGCCCTGAATGCCGTGATGGACTTGAACAGTTCTGTAATGGTATGGTGATGACCTATGGTAGTGCTGACACCCAACTAGGTGGTGGAACACTTGGTGGATATTCGAAAGGCATTGTTGTCACTCAAGACTTTGTACTTAAGATACCTGCAAATTTAAATCCAGCTGCAGCTGCGCCACTCTTATGCGCTGGTATTACCACCTACTCTCCCCTTAAACATTGGAATGTAGGACCAGGTAAAAAAGTTGGTATCGTGGGATTAGGTGGTTTAGGCCACATGGCAGTCAAATTTGCCCGTGCTTTCGGTGCACAGGTTGTCTTGTTTACGACCTCTAAAGGAAAAATTGAAGATGCTAAGCGGCTAGGAGCTCATGAAGTCGTTGTTTCAACCGATGAAGCCCAAATGGCAGCTCATGTAGGCAGTTTTGATTTCATCCTTGATGCCGTATCTGCCTCACATGATTTAAACGCTTACTTTAATCTCTTAAAACGCGATGGTAATCTAACACTCGTTGGTGCTCCAGAGAAACCGCTCCCCGTAGCTGCTTTCCCTCTGATTATGCGTAGACGTTCCTTCTCGGGTTCTTTAATTGGCGGTCTCCCTGAAACACAAGAGATGCTCGATTTCTGTGGTAAGCATGGAATCACCTCCGATATTGAACTCATTAAAATGAGCGAAATTAACACCGCTTACGAACGCATGCTTAAGAGCGATGTGAAATACCGTTTTGTAATCGATATGGCTTCTCTGTAAATGAGAAACTAAGTACCTATTAGGTACTATCAATCTAAAGCACCTTACCGTGCTAAACAATTAAGACGCTGAGTTAATTAGAACTTAGCGTCTTTATTTTTGTAGGAATAAAATGCATTTATAGCAAAAAATGCGTCTTTTGTAAGCAATTTGCCGACAAAAGATGCATATCGTTAAATCACTCCATGAATTAATTAAACTCATTAGCGCAAACCTACATCGATAAAACACTCAGAAACGTTTTTTTAATTCTAAGAGTTTATTTAAGTATCGTAGCAATGAGTGGTTTTTTGAGATATGAATTATAAGCTCTAAATCAAAATCTATGCGTAGCTGTAAGCAAATATTGCGACGTATGTTTTCTACATAAGCTTATACTAAGTCTTGTGAGAACTACCATAAAAACCCTCGCTAAGACATTTCTAATCGCAGTTATTTTCATTTCCTTTTTTGGGAATACGTCACAAGCACTCCCTAGTTTTGCAAGACAGCTTAATATGCAATGCATAACCTGTCATACCGAATTTCCTGTGCTAAACGAGATGGGCAGACAGTTTAAAATCAGTGGTTATACGATGAGTGCAGAGTCGACTAATCTACCTCCTATTTCGTTTATGCTTATGCCTTCGTTTACTTCAACTCGCGTAGGTCAAGAAGGAGGTGCTGCACCTAATTTTAGCAGTAATAATAATTTTGCAGTAACCCAATTTAGCGCATTTTACGCAGGACGCCTTTTTGGGCCCTATGCGAGCAATGCGTTTGATCCGTCGATTGCTTCCGTGCTCAATAAATTTGGTATTTTTTCGCAAACTACCTATAGCGGAGTCAGTAAAACATGGAACTGGGATAATACAGATATACGTTACGCGGATAGTGCAAATGTTAGTAGCCATAGCTTACAATACGGCGTTTCTTTAAACAATAATCCTACGGTTGAAGATCTATGGAATACAGCGCCCGCTTGGACCTTCCCATTCTCGCAATCTGGACTAGCCCCAACACCCGCTGCTAGTCCAGTAATCGCTGGTGGTTTAGCTCAACAAGTAGGAGGACTTAACTTCTATAGCATGATAGATGGCCACCTGTATGTAGATATTGGCGGTTACCGAACACTCGGCGCTAAAGCACAAACAAGTCTAGGTGTTGATCCAGCTAGTGAAAATAAAATCAAGGGTATCGCACCTTACTGGAGAGTAGCCTACGCCCAATATGTAGGAAGTACTTACGTAGAAACAGGACTCTATGGTCTCTTTGGAAGTGTCTATCCTGGTAATGATACGAGTAGCGGAACAGATAAATTTACCGATATTGCTATCGACTCAGAAATCCAAACAAGCTTCGAAAAAAATGATCTTACCTACCTCATTACACTGATTCATGAGAAGATCAATTTACCTGCAAGTTACTTACTTGGTAACTCGAGTAAAAAATCAGATAATTTAACTACCTTTAAAGCTACATTTGATTACTTGTGGAATAAATCTGCAGGTGGAGCTGTCCAATATTTTTATTCACAAGGCTCTCAGGATGCACTGCTTTACTCCTCAAGCCAAACTGGTACTCCAAATAGCAATGGATTTATAGTACAACTAAACGTAATGCCTTTAAACTTAGGAACAGGGCCGTCTTTATGGCCTAGAAGCAATATCAAGCTATCTCTGCAATATGTAGCATACAACCGATTTGATGGCTCCGTACGAAACATTGATGGAGCTGGAAGAAGAGCCAGTGATAACAATACCCTCTATCTCGAAACGTGGATAGCGTTTTAACCACGTGAGTATACCAGAATAAAATTCTTAATTACGTTGTTTGATTACTAAATAATAAACTGAATAAGTTATAATTGATAGCTTATTCAGTTTAAATACGCATCAAATCCAGAGATCAAATCACAAAATATTAAGTATACTTTGATACATAGAATATAGTTAACTAAGTACTGAGCGCTTGGCTAATATCTTCTTTAATATCGTCAATATGCTCAATACCTAGGGAAACACGTAACGTGCCTGGTTTAACACCGGCAGAGAGTTGTTCTGCTTGGGACAGTTGTGAGTGGGTCGTTGAAGAAGGATGAATAATTAATGTCTTTGAATCACCCACGTTAGCTAGGTGAGAAATAAGTTTTAGATTATTCACAAATTTTTCTGCACGCTGTCTATCGCCTTTTAATTCAAAGGAGAGAACACCGCCAAAACCACGCGTGAGATACTTCTTTGCTTGCTGGTGATACGGATGATTTGGAAGACCTGGATAATTAACAGACTGAACTTCAGGATGTGCATTTAGCCACGTAGCAAGGGCGAGTGCATTATCGGTAGTTCTTTCCACTCTAAGAGACAATGTCTCTAATCCCTGTAGGAGCATAAAGGAATTGAAAGGACTTTGGGAAGGACCCCAGTCACGTAGTCCTTCTACTCGGCAGCGAATGATAAATTGGATATTTCCGAATGGTCCACCAACCCCAAAGACGCTATTAAGTACAAGTCCATGATAGCTAGGAGATGGCGTTGTAAATTGCGGATACTTTCCATTTCCCCAGTTGTACGTACCAGCATCTACGATAACACCACCCATACTGGTTCCATGTCCACCGATCCATTTAGTAGCAGATTCCACTAACACATGGGCACCAAACTTAAGCGGTTGGCAGATAGCTCCACCTGCACCAAACGTATTATCTACAATAATGGGTAAATCATATTTTTTAGCTAAAGCAGCAAATGCCTCAAAATCTGGGATTGATAATCCTGGATTTCCAATCGTCTCTAAATAAATCGCTTTCGTTTTAGCATCAATTAAACGCTCGAAACTTTGTACCGATACGCCATCTGCAAAACGTGCTTCAACACCAATATTTTTAAAAGAATTTTTAAATTGGTTATATGAACCACCATATAAATGCGATGTGGTAACAAAATTATCTCCAACCGTAGTAATATTATTAATTGCTAAGAACTGTGCCGAATGACCAGATGCCGTTGCGAGTGCCGCCACTCCGCCTTCTAAAGCAGCCACTCTTTTTTCAAAGACATCCGTTGTCGGATTCATAAGACGGGTGTAGATATTGCCAAATTCTTGCAGTGCGAAAAGACGAGCACCATGTGCAGAATCCTTAAATTGGTAGGCTGTTGTTTGATACAAAGGAACCGCCCGAGATTGCGTTACTGGATCTATTACTTGGCCCGCGTGTAGTTGTTGTGTTTCAAATTTCATATAAAAAGTAAGTTTAAGGTATTTACATTATAAAGTTCATAATTTTAGTCATGTATTGCAACTCATTTTAGCTTAAGCTTATATAAATACTTATAATCTAGTGCTTTATACTACCGTTAAAATATTCGGCTAGTTTTTATTCGAGTAAAAATAAAGTTAATTTTTTCTATCTACTTAAACGGAAGTCGACTTGGATTGAACCGAATTTTTTTCAAAGTACGGATAGAGAAGTGGCAGAATAAAGAGCGTAAGTAGAGTTGCCGTCACAAGACCACCTACAATAACCACGGCAAAAGGGCGAGAGGTCTCAGCACCCACCGAATGCGAGAGTGCAGCGGGAAGTAACCCTAATGCTGCCATGGTTGCAGTCATCACAACCGGTCTAAGTCTTGCACTAGCACCTTCCCTAATAGAATCAGCCATAGAAAGGCCTGCGTGTCTTAGTTCACGGATACGCTCCACTAACAATACTCCGTTTTGCACAGATACACCAAATAAAGCGATAAATCCTACTAATGCAGATACTGATAAAGATAAGCCTGCTAGCGGTAATGCCACTATACCTCCGATTGCAGCAAAGGGAACAACAAGGAGTATAAGACCAGCTAAGTAACCAGAATCAAACGCTGTAAAAAGTAAGAAATAAATTGCAGCAAGGGTAAGTGGTACAACAACAAGTAAGCGCTTGAGAGCTCTTTGTTGATTTTCAAAAGAACCAGTCCATTCCATATGATAACCAGGTGGCAAATGAACATGAGATGCTACGTTATTTTGAGCCTCAGCAACAACAGAACCTAAATCTCTTCCACGTACTGCGAACTTTACTGCAATACGCCTCGAATTTTCTTCCCGGTAGATACGAGCAAACCCAGGACGCACTTCAACACGTGTTAAGGCATCAAGCGTTAACCTATCTCCATTAGGGCTAAAGACTGGAATTTTACGGATAGAATCTAAATCCAAAACCGATTTAGGCGTTAATTTTACAACTAAATCGAACGTTCTTTCACCTTCCAAAATCTGAGTTGCCACACTACCCCCTAATGCCGTTTCAACAACCGATTGAACATCTGAAACACTAAGCCCTGCACGAGCTATAGCATTTCTATCAATTGTTATTTGCACCTGCGGTTGACCCAAGAGCTGTTCAGAACCGACATCCGTAGCTCCTGGCACCTTCTTAACGATATCAGTAATTTTATCTGCTAAAGATTGTAAGACTTCAGGATTTTCGCCGAATATTTTTATCCCTAGTTCTCCTTTAATGCCAGAGATAGCTTCATTCACATTATCTTCAATTACCTGACTAAATTCAGCGTTAATTCCAGGAATAGTATTTAGTTTATCTCCCATCGCATTTGCCAAACTCTCTCTATCATGTGCAGTTACCCACGTTTCACGCGGATTTAAATCCACATAAATTTCTACTGTATCAAATCCGTTAACATCCGTGCCGTCATCTGGTCTACCTAGTTGACTTACTACACTTTTAGCTTCGGGAAATGATGCCAAGATTCGTCGAGCTTTTTGAGTAATACGAATAGCTTCAGTGGGTGAAATAGACCGAGGCATACTAATACGAACCCACATAGCACCCTCATCTAATTTAGGTAAAAATTCAGAACCTATGAAAAACAATAAACTAACGCCTGCAATAAATACACCTAAGGAAAAAATTAATACTTTATACTTTGCAGCCAAACAGCGCTCCAAAAGTGGCTTATACACCTGTTCAATTTTTCTTACTAGCCATGAATGCGTTTCCTCCTGGGAACCAGGTTTTTTCAAAACCATACTCGCAAACACAGGCACAACAGTAATTGCAAGAATGGTTCCTGCAATTAACGCAAAGGTTAATGTCAGTGCCATAGGCTGAAATATTTTACCTTCTACACGCTGCAAGGTGTAGAGTGGAATAAATGCTGTAAGAAGAATAGCCTTTGAAAAAAGAATTGGTCTACCCATTTGCGCACCACCCTCCACAATCAAATCTTTAAGTGAAGATGCATGTTTATTTTCAGCTCTTAAACGCAAAATATTTTCAATAATAACGACGGCTGAATCGACGATAATACCAAAGTCGATTGCTCCCATGGAAATTAAGTTTGCTGGTATCCCTCTTAAATCGAGAAGTAAAAATGCACCCAGTAAAGCAAGCGGAACAACGCACGCCACAACGAGTGCAGAACGGTAATAAGCAACACCTAAAAAGAGTACAAGTACCGCCAGAACAAGCGATATACCCTCAACCATGTTATGCTTAACATTATGTAGCGTACGGTTGATTAATTCAGTTCGATCGTAGTGCGGGACGATTTTTACTCCTGGTGGTAAGTCATGTAGATTTATCTCATCTACTTTTGCTCTTACTTTTTCAAGAACTTGAAGTGCATTTTCTCCTTTTCTTAAAAGAACGATACCTTGCACGATATCATCTTCATCAGGTTGTCCTGGAATTAACTTTCCCACTCTACCTAACCGAAGCTGATTACCTATTTCTACGGAGCCTAAATCCTTAATACGGATGGCAGTTCCACTCCGAGTATCTACAGCAATATTATTAATATCTTCAACCGAAGTTATAAAACCAAGACCACGTACCACATACATTTCAGGTCCATGCTCTATATAAGAACCACCTGCATTACGATTTCCATTCGATAGAGCTGTAAATACTTGGCTTAATGATAAGCCATATGACTTAAGTTTACTTGGATCAATTAAGACTTGGTACTGTTTAGTTGGACCACCAAAACCACTGATATCAACAACACCAGGTACCGTCCTTAATTTACGTTCTACTACCCAATCCTCTACAGCTTTTAATTCAACGAGAGGATACCCTTTCGGAGCCTTAAGTGAATAGCGATAAATTTCTCCAACAGGCGTATCATCGGGTGATAGACTTGGCTGGGCACCGGAAGGAAAATTAATTGCAGCTAAGTGCTGAGAAGCCTGATTTCTTACGTATTCACCGTTTGCGTTATCTTCAAAGACAAGTGTTACGACAGACAAACCAAATAATGAAATTGAGCGCATAGAAACCCGCTTCGGGATTCCATTCATTTCATTTTCTACAGGTATAGTGACTAGTCTCTCAACCTCTTCAGCGGCATGTCCTGGGAAAAGAGTGATAATTTGCACCTGAACATTTGTAACGTCAGGATACGCTTCAATGGGTAAGTGCTCATAGGAAGCAACACCCGCTACAACAAAGATAGCAAGTAAAGCGAGTACAATTGGCCTATGCCTTAAAGCATACGTTATTAGCGCTTTAATCATGAGCTAGCTCCTGATTCTAAAAGTGATTCAACCAATAGACTTCCTTCCACAACAATACGCTCTCCGGCATGTAACCCTTCTTTAACAATGATCTTACCCTCAGATTCAGTCGCGATTGCGATTTCAGTTCTTACAAAACGACCCGCAGATTTCTCGACAAAAACGTAGTGACGTCCCTCTGCAGTAAAGACTGCTGCTGCTGGAATAGCGGTTAGTGGTTTTGCAGGATCAGCAGCTTGATTTATTTCAACATCAACATACATCTCAGCTTTTAAGTTTAAATCCCTATTATCTACTTCACCTCGTACTTTAATCGTACGAGTGACTGGGTCTAATGCTTGACCAATATTTACTAGTTTACCTTCAAAGACTTTATCTGGTAAAGCACGTGAGGTAATACGCAGTGGCTCACCCATGCGTAAAATTGAAATATCCATTTCTGTTGCATCTAAACTTATCCACAGACTTCGCGGATCGCTGATCACAAACTGTGAAGTCAGAATTTTAGGATCATTTGCTAACATAAGATCCCCGCGAATTTCTTGTCCTACATTAATATTTTTATCAACAACAACACCACTGATGGGAGAACGCATAGCATATAAGCTATCTACTACTTTATGGGTACCAGTTAATCCGTAGCGATTAAGTCGTGTAAGTGCACGTTGATATTCAAATTCAGCATCGCTGAGTGAATCCTGCGCTGCCTCAACATCTTTTTTCGCAGCAGCACCGTGTTCAAATAAATCTTTCAATCGATTAAACGTACTTTTTGCAAAACGTAAATCTGCTTCCGACTTTCTAAAATCAGACTGCGCTTGACCATAATCAGGTGAATCTAAACGAGCCAAAAGTGAACCTTCTTTTACAACAGAGCCAATATCAACTGCTATAGATTTTACTCGGCCTTCAATCGGTGAATACACACGAACCGTTTTATCCTCATTCCATACTACTCTCCCTGTTAAGTGATAATCAAAATGATCATGAGATAAAACAGGCTCAACGCTAATACTTGATAACTGAGGCGCATGCGCTTGAAAACTCACACTTGTACTATCTATAACAACGCCACTCGAGGTGTCAGACGCTGCTTGTTTCGTGCATCCAGCAAGAAAGATCATGCAAGAAATTATGAGTAATCGGTAAAGTGAATAAGACATAAAATTAGTAGGATTTAACATTTACTGGGGTGAAATTCGGTTTAGGGCTGCTGATAATGCTAAGGATGCAGAAATCACATCCGCTTTAGCTTGAGCATCTGAAATACGAATATCGTTATCGTTTCTTTCTGCAGAGAGTAGATCCACTAAAGCTGCGCCACCATGCTCATAGGCATAACTTAGACTCTCAACAACGCGTTTCGATTTTAACATGAGTTCCTGAGTATAAGCTGAACTCCTATTTTTTGCCTCGTCGTAGACAAAACTTGCCCTACTAACATCTGCCGTAGCTTGCATACGCACTTTCTCTAACTGTAAAGCAGCCTGATCTCTAGAAGAACGTGCTGCTAGAATAGAGCCTTGATTTCTATTCCATAGCGGTAGAGGTAAACTTAAACCAATCCCTCCTGTATTTGGTGAGTCAGGTGGATTTTTTTCATATTGAAGGCTAAGGGTTAAATCAGGAATAACACCTCGTTTCTCTAATGATAACGTAGCCTCAGCCTGCGTGAGATTTGCCTCAGCAGCAGCGATATCAGGTCTTGCGGAAGCCAGGGTTTTATCCACCTGAGTACTGACTTGTAAGGCAACACGTTCTAAAGAATCAGTTAACTGAGTTTGTCCTTGTGGATTTTTTTCGCCTATTAAAGTTTCAACAAGAATAACAGCAAGTTTCGCATTTTGTTCAGAGGCCAGTGCATCAAGCTCTAAGCGTTTAGCAGAAATTTCTAACTGCGCTTTATCCGTCTCAGCTATATCACCCGCCCTAAAACGCTCCGTTGCTATACCTGCTTCACGACTTAGTGAACGTGAGGACTCGAGCATAATGTTAGCCTCTTTGCGTGCTTCCAAGGCTGCAACATACGCCTGACTTACAGCTAAAAGCACCAACCTCTTAGTATCATCTAGCTGAGCAATCGCACTGATATGTCCTGCCTTAGCTGCATCTTCACGTAAACCACGCTTACCCCCTAGCTCTAAAAATTGATTGAGTGAAATTATAGAATCATAACTACGATTCAAAAACTTATTTCCTGCTGGTGTAGCATTACTCGTCCCATCTGTATTGATCTTAGCCGTAGATATTCCAAGACTTGGATTAGGAAATTCTTTAGCGATACGAATCTGAGCAAGAGCCGCCTCGACCTGAGATTGTGCAGTTTTTAAATCCAGGTTTCGTTTTAAAGCCTGAGATTGAGCATCGGCTAAATTTAAGGAAGTGGTCTGCGATTCGTAACTAAACACCGGGACGGTGAATAGCCCACTCATTACGATTAAACCAAGGGAAAAGGACCTAAACATGCTCTATACTACCCACTCCCATGACGTCTGTATATCAGGGCATGTCGCAATCTTTACTAAGGTATTACCTTAGGTCTTTTGTTTGGTATGTTCGAACCACCTTACTGCTTCACGAATAAGTTCTGTAGCATTGTCCAAATCGAGCTTTTTCTTAATATTAGCATAGTGTGTTTGAACAGTCTTGATGCTTAAATTGAGTTGCTCCGCTATTTGGCGTGTTTCAATGCCTTTACCAAGTAGTTGAAAAATTTCTAGCTCTCGGTCACTTAAATTTTCGATAGAGAGCCCCCCTGGCGCTTTACCTCCACGAACATATTTACTGGTTAATTCAGATGCTAATGAGGCACTCACGAATAATTTTCCAAGAAGTATGTCACGCAGAGCATCGATAACTTGTTTCGCTGTTTCATGCTTCATGACATAACCCAAAGCCCCTGCACGTAGAGCACGCTCTGCATAAAATGATTCATCATGCATCGATAAAACGAGAATGCGTGTCGAAGGAGATAGGCTTATAAATTTCTTAATTAATTCAATCCCTGATCCATCAGGCAAAGAAAGATCGAGTACCACAACATCTGGTTTAATTTTAGGAAGTAGTTCGAGAGCACGTGACCCATCTCCCGCCTCAGCACACACAACTAAATCATTTTGTCGATTAATGAGCGCTGCCAAAGATTCCCTAATAAGTGGATGATCATCCACAATAAAGACTGTCCTCTTTTGCACAGATTGAGTTTCTAGTTTCATACAATCACGGGTAATGGCCATAGGCACTCAACGTGAGTTCCGTGATGAGGCAATGCTTTAATTTGGAAACTAGCCCCTATAATATGAGCCCTATGAGCCATAATTCTAAGTCCTAAACCATCAGTTCTAAGGTGCTCAGGTGGAAGCCCGACTCCATCATCTTCAATTGTTAATACTAAACATTCTGCTACATGTTTTAGTGAAATAGCTACTGTTTTAGCCTTACCATGACGTATAGCATTTCGGGTTGCTTCTTGTGCTATGCGAAATAAATGAGAAGCCACTCCAAATTCCTTGAAAGATATTTCTGTATCAAAGGTAAAGGTACATTTAACACCAAATTGCTTAGCTGTATATTCACAAAATTCTCTAAGGGCTGCAGGTAAACTTTCGTTATTAATTTCAGCTAATAATAGTCCTTTTGCCATATCACGAGTCTGAACAATCGACTCCTTAAGCAGTGATACAAGTTTTAGTGCATCTGCAGATTCTTCAGCTCCCCGCTCACTAAGTTTCTCGTAAAGTAACTGTCCAGTCAGTGCCGTACCAGTCAAATGTTGACTTAAGCCGTCATGCAAATCTCTTCCAATCGTTAGTCTTTCACGTTCACTAATTTGAAGTAATGCCGTACCCAGACGTTCCTTTTCTTTAATTTCTTCGTCTAGTGCCGCCGTTCGTTCACGCACACGCTCCTCCAAATCATCCTGCAAGGAAAGTAGTCCTGATAGTAAAATAATTAAAACGCTATAGGTTAGAAGCGCTATACCCGCATTCCATGCAGGAACAACAAGAGAGCTATAGTGTGCACCACCAAACCAATCGCCCGCAAGCCAGGCTGATACACATGCAACCGCAATAATAAAACCAAATATTGATCCTCGAGCAACTACTGCAAAGGTTATCGGTATAAAATAGAAAACAAGTAGCGATATATCTACTTGTAGAAGAAAATCCGCCAACCCAATTGTTACTACTAATAATAACGTTATAAACGTTAAGATCCGTCGTGAAGAACTCTTAATATGTGAAATAAGCGATATACCTACCTGCGTGTTCTTCCACCGTTTAACTTTGATATCAGCAGGTAATAAACGAGATTTCATAAAGAAAAATGCTTAGTCGCACGAAACACCCTGTTTTGGTTATAAAACATAGTATACCTCACACAACTGTAACATAAAATACCTAACTATTTTCTAACGATGAGTCGACAATTAAGAGCAAGTGCATGTTATAAAGGTAACTACGAGCTACACTGAAATAGTCTATGTTTTTACGGTTCATCCATTGTATATTACTAACATCTAAAAGAGCTGTTCTTAGCTTTCTCTTACTCACTGCTTTTGAAGTACTCGTTTTAGCACAAACTTCCGCTTCTTTTGGTGATACTCATGCAGCTACTGAATTAGTAACTCAGACAAACACCTGGAATTACCATGCACAATCTACATGGATTGATCAAGCTAACCCATCCTTTAATTCTCCCTACAGTGGTACCAATAGTTTTGAATCTAAAGCAGACTCTGAACATACTTTTTCAATTTCATTATTTCTTGGGTATTCACTTAGTGAAAATTCAGAAATATACTATAACCCAGAATTATTCCAGGGTTACGGTTTAAGTCATACCTTAGGTATAGCAGGCTTCCCAAACGGCGAAGCGGTTAAGGCTGGTTTTAGCAACTTACATTATAACACATCACGTTTATTCATTCGTCACACGTGGGGCTTAGGTGGAGAAAAAGAAAAAATAGAAGATGATGTGAATCAAATTAAGAAAGAACTGGATATTAACCGAATTACTTTTTCTATAGGAAAATTTTCGGCGAACGATTTTTTTGATGACAATACCTATAGCCATGATCCTAGAACACAATTTATGAATTGGGCACTCTGGGAGAGTGCAGCATGGGATTATCCTGCTGACATCGTAGGATTTACGGCAGGAACTGTTCTAGAATGGAACACACCTAATACGACTTTACACTATGGATTCTTTATGGATACCTACGAACCAAATGGTTTAAGGTTAGATACACATATCGACAAAACTCATGCCCAAATTTTGCAGTATGACATTCGTTACAGCCTAAATAAAAATTTAGGCACCGTTCGTATTTTTACGTTTTGGAATAAGGCAAACATGGGATTATATCAAACAGCTGCTCAAGAGCCCTATCCATCCACGATCATTACGACACGCAGCTACCGATCAAAAATAGGTACAGGTCTTTCTTGGGATCAGCAACTCACTGACGATGTAGGAACTTTTGCACGTTTAAGTTGGAATGACGGAAAAGAGGAAACCTGGGCTTTCACGGATGTAGACCAATCGCTCGCAGCTGGATTAAACCTTAAAGGAAAGATATGGAATCGCACTTCAGATGTCGTAGGACTTGCATATGTAGTAAATAGCATCTCCTCCCTACATCAAAAATATTTATCAGATGGAGGCTTGGGAATGATAATAGGAGATGGTGCCTTGGCATATAAACCTGAACAGGTGATTGAAACGTATTACAATTATTCCGTAACTAAGTGGCTTACACTAACAGCTGACTTTCAGTTTATTGAAAATCCAGGATATAATGCATCGCGCGGTCCCGTGCCATTCTATGCAGTACGTGGCCATGTACAATTTTAGCTAGTACGGCTTACTGCAGAATTGATTATCAGCTAGTGTAGATCTTTTAAAAAGAGAATACTGGTTAACCTGTTAGTTTAGTGTGGCAAAACACGGTAAGAATCGCTGACTGTGCCCGTCTTATAGCGTTCTCCTTCGCTTTTTTCAGGATAGGCTCTTAGGTATTCAATCTGTGCATGATCTTCTGATACATGGACTCTAATAATACCTGAGGCTCCCTGAATAACACCTGACTTATATCCGTATTCCTCGAGGCTTGCTCGGTTATCTGCTTTTGCATGACTTGGCTGAGGGACAAGTTGGTAAATGATACCATCTCGTACCTGCCTAACATAAAAATGATCATGGCCGTGAAATATGATCGAAACGCCATACTTAACACAAAGAGCATGAATAGGAGCATCCCAACCAGGTCTGTGATCTTTAAAGGTATCTTTACCATCTAAGTCATGTCCTCCCCATTCAAAAAAATGCGATGCTTCAGCTCCTCCTCTACCTTCAGGTGTTTCACCTCCAACTAAGTTATGTAGAAAAATAAATTTATACTTCGCATGACTTGTTTTTAGTGTAGTTTCTAACCACTGATACTGAGTTAACCCCAGTGTTCTTGACCAATTATCAGCTGATCTACCCTTCCCCTCTCCATACGAAAAGGGATTTAAAACGACAAATAAGGCATCACCCCACGTAAAAGCATAATAGTCTTCACGGTACTGCTTTGGCTTTAAAGTGACTCCATCTCCTGAGTAAAATGAATTAGGCACAGGGTTTGGAAAATATGTTCTACGCATACTATTTGCCCAGCTCATCATTCCACTCGTACCATTTCTAGGGCGTTTATTTTCTTCACCGTCATGATTACCTAATACCATAAAAACAGGTGCTGTTCGTCCTATGATTCCTAGATAATAGCGCTGTGCAAGATACTGAGGAAAAGCATCCTCAAAGCGATTACGTTTATCTGTCATAAACGTATCACCTAAATCAATATGAAAATCAGGATGAGAGTTAGCAGCCAGTATTAAACTTTTGATATAGACTTGCGTGTCCGTACCAAAATCTAAATGTGAGTCTGCTTGTACAGTGAAAGTAAATGCTGATCCCACTTTTTTTGCGGTAGAAAAAGCAAATACATCACTAGTCACTTTTTTACCTGCTTGGTTTTCCGTAGTAAGTGAATAGGTGTATCCTGTATTTGGAAGCAAATCGTCGATTAAAAACGAGTATGGCTTTCCTGGTTTTAGTAAGATATGCGCTGTTTCATGTTCTGCCTTCTCTTCAGACGATTTATAACTTACCCATCCAGTCAGTTCATTATAAGCCAATACACTCAACTCCATAGAGTGATCAGTTGGTCTTCCTAAAATAATATCATAGGAATGCTTAGGCACATCGGTTCTAAATGCTAAGGTTGGCATACGACCGTAGTCATTAGCCCGCCCTCCCCTGTCTTGACCTTGAGCTAAAACAGAAATCCCAAAAAAACAGGTAATCAAAAATCCTGTGAGTATTCGTTTATTAATCATTATTCTGTCTTTCTCTTCGTACACCTTTTCTTTGATTCATATCTAGATCATCTGTCTTTGTAGGATCGTAGTCTGGATTGATACGAGCGAATTGAGCATTCACTTCTTTTAGATACTGAGTTAATCGGTTATTTAATTCCTTAACCTTACGTGGCATCTGTTTTGCTAAATCGTTTCTTTCACGAGGGTCTTTACGAATATCATAAAGCCATAGGTGATTTGTTTCATAGGCTTTAATGAGCTTATAGGGATAAAGTGTAATGGCTGTAGCAGGACCAAAATTGCCGTGATCGTAATGCGGAAAATGAAAGACGAGTTCTTCACTGTTACGTACTACGGAGTGTAACCCTTGAGGATCATGAAGGAGGGCTTCTAGACTTCCTCCTTCAACACCTTTAGGCACTAAATGTGATATATGAGCTAAATCGAGTACGGTTGGTAATATATCCATCGCAGTCACAGGAACATGACTAACAACCCCTGCTTTAACTCCAGGACCACGGACAATAAATGGAACCCTAAGGCCACCTTCTAAAACAAAACCTTTCCCTCCGCTGAGTGGTTCATTCAAATTTCTGCCCTGTGCTCCATGATCTGAGGTATAGATAATATAGGTCGTATCTTTAATACCAAGTCTATCGACCGCATCTAATACCTGCATCACGGTTTTATCTACTTCCGCAGAATCATGAACTACACCCGATAGCTGATCCCTATTTTTCTGACCTTGATTAGGATAGTGAGAAAGTTGCAAGTAAAAGGGTTGTTTTTTCTTAGTCATCGTTTCCATGAAACGAATTCCTCGCTCTGTCATTCCATAGGCTTCTTTAGGGTTAGGATTTGATACATTATCAGGTCCACCATTACTCGTTGGACCATCACTGAAATCAAATCCATGCCATGATGGATCCACACGCCCCACATGCCATTTTCCAAAATGAGCGGTAGCGTAGCCCGCATTTTTTAGTAAATCAGCGACTGTTTTTTCCGTTCGAGGAAGTTCTAGAATTGGCTCGGGTGGAATGAGTTTACTTCCCGTTCTTGAAAAATCACTTTCACGTCCACCGTTCACAAAGGTCATATGTAAAAACGCAGGACTTTTCCCTGTAAATAAAGCAGCGCGTGAAGGAGTACAGCGCGGTGAAGCAGCGTATCCTAAAGCGAACCTCATTCCTTCTCGGACAAGGCGTTCTACTGCAGGTGTTTTAAAAACCTTACTCTGTGAGGCAGGATCTAGGTCATCCATGGCAACAGACGTATTAGACCACCCCTGCGCCTCAGTCAGAATGACAATAAAATTCGGTTTATGATTTATCTCGTTTTCACTCGTCTGTGCAAAGCCCCACGAAAAAAGACTAATTAAAATAAAACAGTAGCGCATCGTTTTTAGTCTTAGTTAAGGCCTATCTTCTGGACGTCTAGGTTCTCCATCATCACCCCGTGGTCTTGGACGTCTTTGCCTTGTTGGCTCATAGGTTTCTACTTTGGTTTTTCCGTGGGAAGTAAAAATAAAAACTATTTTTCCTTCTTTAGTGGGACCATATTCAACTTTATACGTGTCGTTGTTTATTACGTAGGTGAGTAAAGAATGCCCGTTCGGCATCTCAGTAAAATTAACGATGGTTGCTCCACGGAGTGGTTCGGTTGCTTCGCGTGGTCCCTGAGCACGAGGTTGTGGATCTACTTGACCACCCTTTTCGGTGACTTGGCCATGAAATCCTCCATTCAGGTAAGGATATCCCTTGGTAGCATGATAATGATAGCCTAAAGCTTTTGTTGTATGACCATTAAAGGAATCTAAGTCTTTAGGAGTTGTTCCGTCTGGATCCGTATACCCGTAGAGCGGATAACCATCGAGTGCATAGCCAATCGGATTACCTTCACCGACTAATTTTTGTAAATGGACTGGAGCTGTATGATAATGGTAATCGTCAGCCCTCCCTGAATGCCCACCAAATTCATCTAATTCACCAGCTAGATAGGTATCCGTAACCCCGTCATTTTTAATGGGATTAAAAATAGGAACCCCATTAGCAGCGAGTGCAATCGCTCCTCTAAAAAAATGCGTTTTTGCAGAAAGAGGTTTTGAAGCTGGTACTGGTTTAAGCGGAATCGACCAGGCATTCTTACCCGTATAATTTTGAGGTAAAGGAACTTGCTGCTGCCAAGCGGTGATACCAACCATCATGCGGTGATGCGGTATGCAGTTAGATTCTATGTAAAAATAATGCTCGTCAAAACGTGTACGTACATCTGGCGAAAATGCGTTATATATCGCTACTTGTTGAGGTAGTTCAATCTCTTGGTTAGCCGTGTCTGAAATAAAGGATTCCTTAAACCAACTAGGCACTCTCCTAGACTCAGCAATATCTTGTGCTTCACATCGAACGGCGAAGCCATAATAGGCATTAACAGTCAGAAGAAAAGAAAGACTCCAATGATTAAAAAATCGTATCATCATGTAAAAGCACTACACAGGATATCACTATAGCCGCTTTAACATTAAGACTTGATGAAGATAAAGGCTTCCGTGTACTTAATTGAAGTGCTTACATACTTTAGTGCCTCTGAAACTTGATTAAGTTGGGTAAGGGATATCGCAATCGACTAAATATAATTAATTTCAGTATTATAAGTGTAAATGTCTCACACTCCTTGCATATTCCTAGTCGATAATGGTTCCTTGGCTCCAGCATCTTGCTTATCACTCAGAAAAATAGCATCCGAACTTAGTACTGTTAGCGGTCAACGTATCGAACCCATTTCACTTCTACACTCAAACAGGATCGACCCTCAGTTATTAGAAGGCACTCCCAGTGAAATCTTAGAACCTACAATCATAAAACGGTATGATATGGGCGTAAGAGAGTTTATTCTCGTACCTTTATTTTTTGGCCCAAGTCTAGCGGTTACTGAGTATATCCCAGAGCGAATTAAAATATTAAAAAAAAGCCGTCATGACTTATACGTGCGACTAGGTCCTCCCCTATTCAACCAGGATGATTTACGATTATGTGAGCTTTTAGCTAACATGATTTTAAAGGTAAGTAAGCACTCAAAGCATGTACTTCTCGTAGACCATGGAAGCCCAGCTCCTGAAGTAACTAAGGTACGAGATGCTTTAGCTTCCCAACTTAGACTACACCTAGGATCACAATTTCATATTACCGCGTGCAGTATGGAGCGTAGAGCTGAACCTAAATACGATTTTACTGAACCGCTTTTAGAAAATGTACTTTTGCGTCCAGAATACAAAAATGAAAAAGTCACTATAGCGATGCAGTTCCTACTTCCTGGTAGACATGCTGGCCCTACAGGAGATGTAGCTACCATTTGCTCACATGCAGAAAAAAATCAACCAGGTCTTAAAACATACATGACTGGTCTAGTTGGCGAACAACCAAAATTACTCCCGATCTTAATCGATCGCCTTAAAAGCTCTTTTCTAGCACCTAGTCTTTAAAAGATTCAGGCTTCGACTGCTTCTGCGAGCGGTGCATGTACATGCGATAACTGGACATAAGATGCTGCAACCTCACCAATCACGATCATAGCGACATCGCCTTCAGCTTCACTTGCCAAACGTTTAGCATCTGAAAGGGTTCCACTTCTAATAGCCTGATTTTTCCTGCACGCATGACTTACAACGAGTAAAGGTGTCGTTTCTTTTTTACCTTTAGCAATCAGATGCTCAGCGAGGGAAGCAAGCTTACGTGTTCCCATATATAAGCACAAACTTGCTCCAGTCTTTGTTAATGCTTCCCAATCTAAGGTAAGCCCCGACTTCTCTGAACATTCATGAGCCGTTGCGAAAATAACTGCAGAAGCGATTCCACGCTGAGTAAGACTAATGCCACTAGCAGCTGCTGCTGCACATGCTGCAGTTACACCCGGTACAATGTCATAAAGAATATCTTCACTCCGAAGAGCTGCCAATTCTTCTCCCATACGTGCAAATACTGAAGGGTCCCCGCCTTTTAAACGCACAACCTGCTTCCCTGCTTTAGCATGGGCAATCATAAGCCAGTTAATCTCTGCTTGAGGCACATGGTTTTGTCCTGCGCGTTTACCAACATAAATTAACTCACACTCAGAACTGCAATAATCCAGTAAATCCTGGCCTGAGAGATCATCATGAATCACAACTTCTGCACGTTTTAATAGATTCATTCCACGTACAGTAATAAGGTCATGGGCTCCAGGCCCAGCACCTACAAGCCACACATGAACAACGGGTTGTGATTTCATTGAAGTAAACATTACAATTTTGATGGTATTTATATGTAATGAGATTGTATTTAGGTCAATACTCATAATTATCTGCTTTTAAATATGGCACCTCTAGATCCATCAAAACTCACTAAAAACGAACTTCTCAAAGAGCGCATTCCAACCCTAGCTGGAAATATTGCAGCGACACTCGCAGACCCTGCAGCAGATAAGTTTTCAGAAGATGACGAACAATTCATTAAGTTTCACGGCATCTACCAGCAGGATGACCGCGATCTACGTAAGACAGGTAAAAAATACCAATTAATGATTCGTGGAAGAATTCCGGGTGGCGTGATGACATCAAGTCAGTGGCAAGTATTTGATGATCTTGCTAACACGTACGGTAACCAAACGCTGCGTGTCACAACCCGCCAAAGTATTCAGTTTCACGGTGTTGTTATGTCTGGTCTTGGACCCCTTATAAAGAAAATCAATCAATCTCTTCTTTCAACACTGGCAGCCTGCGGTGATGTAAATCGTAATGTAACCTCACCTCCTAGCCCAGCTTTCACCCACGCTCGAAATCAAGTATTCAAAGACTGCGTACGAGTCGCCGATGTACTCTCTCCTATTACTCGTGCTTACCATGCTATTTGGGTGGAAGGCGTACAACTTGATCTCGAAGA
>Ga0316222_1001633_pt1 | contig 26597 bp, 15 predicted proteins | sample TBH18011metaG_FD_206008 | JGI IMG/M metagenome (GOLD analysis project Ga0316222, IMG submission 206008) | Freshwater microbial communities from Trout Bog Lake, Wisconsin, USA - TBH18011 | ecosystem: Environmental > Aquatic > Freshwater > Lake > Hypolimnion/Profundal zone | place: USA: Wisconsin... | reverse complement strand
AGCTGTGCAGCATGAAAAAGTTGGGACCGTTCGCCTCGACGCAAATCGGGACAACTCCACTGCGCTTGGTGGGTGCGCCTCGTTCCAGGTGATCAACCAGCCGGGCCACTGTGGGCTCCTCATATACCACGAGGATCGGACATCGCTTCTGGTAATTCTGTTCGATCCAGGTTACTAGCTCGGTCGCCAGCACAGAGTGGCCGCCGAGGTCAAAGAAATTGTCATCGATCCCGACTCGTTTGAGTCCGAACATCCGCTCCCATAAAGCCACCATTTGGCGCTCACGTTCATTCCGTGGTTCCAGGTACGGCGCTGCCGCTCTCACGCCGGAGTCAGCGTTTGGCAGGGCGCTCCGGTCTAACTTCCCGTTTGCATTAAGGGGAAATTCATCCAGAAGGACAAACACCACGGGCACCATGTATCCGGGAAGCCGCGTCATCAGCCAGCACCGCAGTTCTGTGGCCAGGACGGGAGCTTTCTTGTCCGCCACCAGGTAGGCAACCAGGCGCTTGTCCCCAGTGTCATCAGGTCGCGCGATGACGACTGATTGAATGACCCCGGGATAGTCCACCAGCGCCGCCTCGATCTCCCCCAACTCGACGCGATGTCCCCGAATCTTGACCTGTGAATCCAGGCGGCCACAATATTCAATGTCACCATCGGGCAACCGGCGGGCGAGATCGCCCGTTTTGTAGAGCCGAGCTCGGGGTTCGTCACTGAACGGATGCGAAATGAACCGTTCGGCGGTCAGTTCGGGCCGCTTGAGGTAACCCCGCGCCAGGCCCGCGCCACCGACGTAGAGCTCGCCCTCCACGCCGAGCGGCACCGGCTGCAACTGCGAGTCGAGAATGTAAACCTGTAAATCGGGAATCGGCGCGCCAATTACGCTCGGGGCCTGGATGTCATTCTTCGTCAAGGGCCGATAGGTGACATGCACGGTCGTTTCCGTGATGCCGTACATGTTGACGAGTTGCGGACGTGCGTCGCCATAGCGCTCGAACCAGGGCTTGAGGCTTTTCATTTCCAACGCCTCACCCCCGAAAATGATGTAGCGCAGAGCGAGTTCCCCCGGCGCGTGGGCAGCGGCCGGCTGAATCAACTGAACAAACGCGGTCGGCGTCTGGTTCAGCACGGTAACTTTCTCTGCCGCCAGCAGTTCACAGAACGCCTGGGGAGACCGGCTGCACAAATACGGCACGACCACCAGCCGCCCACCGTGGAGCAAGGCACCCCAGATCTCCCAAACCGAAAAGTCGAACGCGAAGGAGTGGAACAAGGTCCAGACGTCCCGCGCATCGAAGTGAAACCAAGGGGCCGTGGCCTGCATGAGCCGGGCGACGTTGTGATGCGTGATGAGCACCCCCTTGGGCCGGCCGGTCGAGCCGGAGGTGTAGATCACGTAGGCGAGATTGGCGGGCGCCACGTCCACACTCGGATTGCCAACGCTCTCGCCGGCGGGGACGGGGCTGGGGAGGTTCACGAACAAACGTTTGACATCGTCGCTACCCACCTTGGGCCGCAATTCGAGCGTGGTGATCAACAGGCGGGCTTCGGAATCCTCCAGCATGAAAGTCAACCAATCGGGCGGATACACCGGATCCAAAGGCAGATAAGCAGCTCCCGCTTTGAGCACGGCCAGAATTGCCACCACGATTTCCGCGCTCCGTTCCAGGCAGATTCCCACCAAATCCTCCGGCTTAGTGCCCTGCCGGATGAGTTGACGGGCCAGGCGATTCGCTTGCTCGTTGAGATCCCGATAGGTCAAATGCCTTTGGCCATCAGTAACGGCAATGGTGTCGGGTGTCCTGTGAGCTTGGGCCTCGAAAAGGCTGTGAATGCAGCCCGCGGTCGAATTACCAGGGCTTCCTTGGCGCAACCCAGAATGAGTCAAAACGGGTGCCTCCACCATAATCTACCTGACTCCCGATTTAGATTCTCGATTCTTAGGCTTCACAAAAAATGTTCAATAAGCGTCCATGGGTCTGTCTTTTAACTGACGTTTAGTCTAAGAGATCTGAGACACTTGTGCAAGGGCGAACCAACAACCTGAGAGGTTCCGAATGGCCCTGATCCCCAACTTGGGAATGGGGTGGCCGTTTTTCGAGTAGCCTTCGCAGGAGATTCTCAATTCACAACGATGCCACAGCCGGACAAGGGCTAGTGCGTTAGCGAAAGCGGGCTAAACCAAAGGAAAAGAGTAGCTCTTGTAAGCCATTGATGGGCAAAGAGATATAGTCTTAAAAATGGTCGGGGCGGTGAGATTTGAACTCACGACCTTCTGAACCCCATTCAGACGCGCTACCAAGCTACGCTACGCCCCGAACCACTGGGCCGGCATGAGAACCCGGCACGCACTCATACTAAAGATCTCTTCCCAGATTTCAACAACAAAATTTCTGAACCATGAGCGACTATGGGCGACGGTCCGCAAAACCCCCACGGGGTCAGGCCCGAGCGGGAGCAGACGGCAACGAAACCACCACCGGACAGACCTCCGATGCAACTAAAGCTGACCCCTTAAACAGACTCGGACGGAGCTAAACTGACCGCTTGCGATAGAGGCCGAAGGCAGCAAGACCAAGCGCGAGAACCGCAACGGTGGAAGGTTCCGGTATGGGAGCGAAATCCACCCCCCGGTACAGCGTGTTCGCAGCCGCCGTGTCCAGCGTCGTCACCGTTGAGGAAGCGGCCGAGCCGTTGTCGAACACTTCGACCACCCGGTTGGATACCAGTTCGCTGGTGGTGGCGAAGATGATCGGGTTTGCGCCCCACTCCACCGTCAATTGACGGGTGCCGGCATTGCCACCTACCGCCAACCGGTAGGCCAAGGTCCAAGTGCCCCCATTGTTGACCCATTTCTGCACGCCTCGGGAGAGAAACCCGCCGTCGTCAGCGACATAGGCAGTGTTTCCATCAGGGCTGATGGCAAAAGCATTGGGGCCGGGAAGGGGGCTGGTTATGGCGAAAAGGCTGCTGGCCGTAGCCGCACCAGTGGGAACTCCGGCAAACTGATAGACTCCCGGGGTGCCCGAGCCCGTAGTATACCCCAAGTTTCCGTTGCTGATACGGGCGTTGCGGAGACTGCCGGCCGATACTTGGGTAGGAGCGCCGGCTCCGGTCGAGGACCAAATGCCGCCATTCGCCGGATCAGCCGCGGTGCCGCTCATCCAATAATTATGACCGTCGGAGATGGCACTGCTGACGCTGCCGCCGGAAAAGGCGAGACTGCCGCTCGTCGAGGCCGTGACGGAAAAACTGCCCAAATGGTTGATCACCCCAACGGCGCGAGGCACGGTTGAACTTGAAATACCGGCAGTCCCGGCGCTGGCCATATAGCCGCCGAACGTGAGGAAGGTGCCGTCGGAAGAAAGGGTTAGGGCCCCCTCCGTCGTGGTCGAACCACCCAAGGTTAACCCACTGCCTGTGGCAGGGATAGTAATCTGCTGCACCAGGCTCCCAGGAGCGAGGCCGAACTCATCCACAAACAGCGGGGCACCCGCCGTGCCGAGCGGGGTTGAGCCATCACCCACTTGCAGCACCGCCAAGTTGCCGGGGATGAAGGAAGTTTGAGCCCAAATGGTGGTCAAGGAAAGTAAGGAAACCGCGCAGCTAAGCTTCGCTTTCATATCTGTGTAGGATTCTTAGGTGAGAACCCGATCCAATGCAAGCCCTTTTTTATGGATTTGCAAAAAACATTTCAGGTCCAGGGCACCCCAAAAACCGCCCCCAGCCACCGCTCCAGACCTCGGCGAACCGCCGTATCTCTGGACGCTTCCGGCCCTGCAGTAAGTCCAACAGGTTCGAGTGACCAACCGCGGCGCGATCCCCATCCGCGGGAGCCCGCTGGTCAGGCCCCTCGGGAACCGCCCTGTAACCTGAGCGGCTAGGGCCGCGTCTGACTCATCCGTAACCGCGGATGTGATCATGAGCATTTACTTAACCCGATCGAACGGCCACCCGGCGCTGGGCGCCTGCCCATCTTTGGCCACTGAGGGTGCGAGTCCGATTTCTCGACGCGAGGCGATGCGTCGGACCTTGGCTGCCGCCGCGGGACTTGCCATCGGCGGAAGCTTCGGGCTGCCGGCCTTGGCGGGGGCCGCGTTGCCGGCCGCCAACGGCAAGGCCAAATCCGTCATTCAAGTTTGGATGTGGGGGGGCCCGCCGCACCTGGACACCTTCGATCCCAAGCCGGGGGCCGGGTACGACTACTGTGGTCCGCTGGACAAACCCATTGCCACGAACGTCAGCGGCCTGCAGATCTGCGAACTGCTCCCGCTGCTGGCCAAACAAGCCGATAAGTATTCCATCATTCGCAGCATGACCCACGGCGTCAACGCCCATGAAACCGCTTCCTACACGGTCCAAACCGGGAGGATCTCCGGCGGACGCGACGTGTTTCCCTCGGTCGGCGCAGTGGTTTCCCTATTCAAAGGTTTTGACGCCGGCTACCAGGGGCTCATCCCCCCATACGTCGTCTTGACGGAACCGCAGGGACGGTTTTCGGAGGCAGGGTTTCTGGGAAACCGCTACAAGCCCTTTGCCACGGGAGGCGACCCGGCTCAGGCGAAATTCGTCGTCGAGGGAGTCGTGGCCGAAGGCATTTCGGAGCAGCGCCAGCAAAAGCGGCGCGAGTTGCTCCGGAACCTCAATACGCTGGACCACGCCATGAAAGGCGACCCTCGCCTGGCGGCCTTGGCCGAGTGCGAAAAGGAGGCTTATGACCTCATCTTAGGCGATGCCGGCAAGGTCTTTGAATTGGCCCAGGAAAAGGACGATCTGCGCGATCGTTACGGACGGAACACGTTTGGCCAATCGTGCCTCATGGCCCGCCGCCTCGTGGAGCGCGGCGTGCCGTACATCACCATCAACTACAAAGGCTGGGACACCCACAAGCAGAATTTCCAGACCCTGCGCCGCAAACTGCCGGAGTTGGACAAAGGCCTGGGGAGCTTGATCGAGGATCTGGCCACACGCGGACTCCTCCAGAGCACGATCGTCTGGTGCGGCGGCGAATTTGGCCGAACTCCGAAGGTGCAGTGGGAAGCCCCGTGGGGCGGCGGACGCAACCACCATGGCGCAGTCTTCAGCGCCCTCGTCGCCGGCGGCGGATTCAAAGGCGGCCAGGTCGTCGGCGCCTCCGACGCCCGGGGCGAGGAGGTCAAGGACCGGCCCGTTTATCCCTGCGACCTGATCGGGACCATCTACGACCTGCTCGGCATCGACCCACAGGCCAAGCTTCCGAATCCCCAGGGCAAAGACCTGCCCGTAATCGCCGGCAAGTCTGAGGGGGTTGCCAGCGGCGGACGGCTCAAGGAAATTGTCTGAAATGTCCCCGTCCCGATCTTCCCTCACCCCAGTTCCCATCTCTGCCTTCCGGCGGGCCTGGTTTCCGTCCCTCGCCTGGGTAGCCGCAGGCCTGATCGGCTCGTTGCCCCTCGGTGCAAAGGCCCAGCCTTCCGCACCCCATATCGGCTACCTCTACCCGGCCGGAGGCCGGCAGGGAACGAGGTTCGAGGTCACCGTGGGCGGCCAGTTCCTGGACGGCGTGACCAATGTGTATGCCTCCGGGGCGGGCGTTCGCGCGGTGATCCTCCAGCACGAGAAACCGCTAACCCCCGCTCAGGCCAATAACCTCCGGGAGGAGATGAAGAACCTCCAGGAAAAGCGAACGAGCTCAGCGGGAAGCCAGCGGAAGCGTGGAAACGCGGAAAGCTCGACCAACGTCTTCACGGCCGAAGATCAGAGAATGCTGCTGGAGATTCGGAAGAAACTGGCCGCTTTCGTCCGCCGGCCAGCCAGCCCGGCCATCGCGGAGAAGGTGAGCCTCGAGGTCACCCTGGCGCCCGACGCCGAACCCGGCACCCGCGAACTGCGCGTGTCCACGCCTCTAGGGTTGTCCAATCCCTTGGCCTTCTGCGTTGGCCAACTGCCGGAGTTCCGGGAGAAGGTGCCACCGCTCGATACACCGTTCGGCCGGAACGGCAAGACCGGACCGCGAGACGGCAGCGAGCCGCGGAACACCCCACCTACCGACCTGGTGGTCACCCTCCCGGCCGTCATCAATGGCCAGATTCTCCCGGGGGAAACGGACCGCTACCGATTCCAAGCCCGCAAAGGCCAGCGATTGCTTTTTGCGGTCAGTGCCCGGGAGTTGATCCCGTACCTGGCGGACGCGGTCCCCGGCTGGTTCCAGGCCACCCTCAGCCTGTGCGACAACAAGGGCAAGGAACTGGCCTACGACGACGACTACCGTTTCCACCCCGATCCCGTCCTGTTTTACACCATCCCGCAGGATGGCGATTACGCGATCACCATCAAGGACGCTATCTACCGCGGGCGCGAGGATTTCGTGTACCGCATCACGGCGGGGGAGCTTCCCTTCATCACCAGTGGGTTTCCCCTCGGCGGACGCGTGGGCGAGAAAACCACCGTCGAACTTCGCGGCTGGAACCTCGAGACGAACCAACTTGTGGTGGAGCCACAGGAGGCCCGTCGCCAACTCCTGTCCGCGCCTCGCGGAGAATACCGTTCCAACCTGATACCCTTCGCCGCCGAAACTCTCCCGGAGTGCCTGGAAAAAGAGCCGAACGACTCGGTGGCCAAGGCGCAGCCCATCACATTGCCCGTCATCATCAATGGCCGCATCGATCATCCCACGGATGCCGATTTCTTCCAATTCGAGGGCCGTGCCGGTGAAGCCGTGGTGGCCGAGGTCTGCGCTCGGCGCCTGGATTCACCCCTGGATTCCGTCCTCCGCCTCACCGATGCCGCCGGCCGGGAACTCGCCTACAACGACGACCACGAGGACAAAGGTTCGGGCCTCGACACCCACCATGCGGATTCGTATCTGAGTCTCACCCTGCCCGCCGACGGCACTTATTACCTCTGCCTGCGCGACGCCCAACGGGCGGGCGGCCCGGAATATGGCTACCGGCTGCGCGTCAGCGCCCCCCTGCCGGACTTCGCCTTGCGAGTCGTGCCTTCCAGCATCACTCTCCGTGCCGGCACCACCATTCCCGTCTCCGTGTATGCCCTGCGCAAAGACGGTTTTACCAATGAGATTCGGCTGGCACTCAAGAACGCACCGCCAGGCTTTGCGCTCAACGGCGCCCTAGTGCCTCCCGGGCAGGACCAGGTGCGATTGACGCTCTCTGGCCCCGCCAGCCCGCGGGAAACCCCGTTCCACCTGGCATTGGAGGGGAGCGCCCTCATCCAGGGCCACACCGTTACCCGGCAGGCTGTGCCGGCCGAGGATATGATGCAGGCCTTTGCATATCGACACCTCGTTCCCGCTCAGGAATGGGAGGCTGCCGTTATCGGCCGGTTTCGGGCCCGCGCGGGCTTTGCCAGGATCATGGATGAGCTACCCATCAAGATCCCCGCGGGCGGCACGGCGCATGTGCAAGTGAGCGTGCCGGCCAATACGTTCTTCGGCAAAGTCGAACTGGAACTCAGCGATCCGCCTGAGGGCATTGCCATGCAACGAGTCGCCGTAGCCAACGGGACCTCCGAGTTGTTGCTCGCCTGCGACGCTGCAAAAATCAAACCTGGCACGCGCGGCAATCTGATCGTGAACGCCTTCGTGGAAACCAGCGCCGCCAACCCCAACAAAAAGGCCAACGCCAACCGGCGGCGAGCTCCCGCCGGCAGCCTGCCCGCTATTCCGTACGAGATTACCGCCAGCGGCGATCCCTAAGCGATCCCCCCATCGTTTGGGCGGAATCCTGGGTTAGGATAGGGTCTACTTTGCCAAAACGAGATCCTCCACCCCTTCAGACGCTGGGGTTGGCCCGTCGGCCGCCTGGGCGGCCCGCGCTGCCGAACTATCGAGCGGCACCGGTTTGCGATCGCTCAACTCCTCGCCGGTCTTATGGAACTTCACGCTAACGATCTTGCTCACCCCGTGCTCCTGCATCGTCACGCCGTACAGCACGTCCGCCATCCCGATCGTGCGCTTGTTATGGGTGATAATGATAAACTGCGAATGGATCAGGAACCGTTGCAGGACCTTGATGAAGCGGTTGATGTTCGATTCGTCCAGCGGCGCGTCCAGTTCGTCCAACACACAGAAGGGACTGGGCTTGACCTGGTAAATGGAGAACAGCAAGGAAACCGCCGTCATGGTCTGCTCTCCACCGGAAAGCAGTGAGATGGTCTGCAACTGCTTGCCCGGCGGGCGGGCCACGATCTCGATCCCGCTCTCGAGCAGGTCGTTTTCGTCCATGAGCACCAGGTCCGCCTTGCCGCCGCCGAACACCTCGGTGAACATAGACCGGAAATTGTCCCGGATCTGTTCGAAGGCCTGCTTGAACATGTCCTGGGTCTGGGTGTTGATCCGGTTGATGACCTCCATCAACTGAGTCTTGGCCTCCGCCAGGTCATCGTGCTGCTTGCTCAAGAACTGGTAGCGCTCCTCGGTCTCCTCGTATTCCTCGATGGCGACCAGGTTCACCGGACCTATCTCGTCCAACCGTTGCTGGAGCACCCCGACCTGTTCGGCCACCGCCGCCCAATCGGTCGCCGCCCCGGCGGCGGCCATCTCGTCGGGCGTCATCACATGGACCTTGGGCGGCCCTTCGTCGGCCAGAGTAATGGTGATGCACTCGCTGCGGATCTCACCCAGGTTTAAATGGTATTTTTGCTGGATGCGCTCACGCAGGTTCTGCACGGCCATGTTTTTTTGCGCCAGCTCGATTTCGAGGCGCGAACGGCGCTGCTGGATTTCTCCCAAATGGCGGCGTTGGTCGCGCAGCGACTCCTCGCGCGTCACCACCTCCGTATCCAGCCCCTGCTTCTGGCCGGCCAACTCGGTGGTTTGCGCGTTGACTTGCTCGCGCGCGTGCCGCAACCGCTCCATCTCGCCGCGCGAGGTCTGGATTTCGGATTCGGCCTGCTCCCTGCGGGTGACGAAGGACCCGAGATCCGTCCGGCGCTGGTCGATCAGCCGCGTGAGTTCGGCCACCCGCCGTTCCAGCGATTGCGACTGTTGCTCATAGGACGCACACATCTGCGCCTCTGTGGCAAGGGCGACCCGGCTTTCGGTCAGTCCGACATTCGCCGCGTCACGCCGCTGGCGCAGTTCTTCGAGCCCGGCGCTCGCCTCGGCCACCCGTGCCTGGCACCCCTGCTCGCGCGCCTCCAACTCGCCCGCCCTTGCCGCCAACCCTGCCCGGTGACGCAACCCTTCGTCCTCCTGCGCGGTCAGGTTCTCCAACTCATAAGCCACGGTGTCCGCCTTTTGCAACAGCAGCCGTTGGGAGTTGCGTAGCGCGTTGAACTCTCCCTGGCGGGTCGCGATCGCCACCTCGCGGGCGCGCAATTCAGTCTGCGCCTGCTGCAAGCCGGCCTGGAGTTCGGTCTGCTCCCCTTGCAGGGCGCCGCGCCGACGGCTGATCTCCGCCACCTGCTCCTGCAAGGCCACCAGCGCGGACTGCAGTTCGGCGATCTGGTTCTTCCGGCCCAGGATCGAGGCGGCCCCTTTGCTCCCGGCATTGCCACTGTTCGCGCCGCCCGTATAGACCCCGTATGCGCTGAGTATTTCGCCCCCCAAAGTCACGTAATGGAACCCGCCTTGGGTTTCCTGCCAGGCCGCGGTGGCCGCCGAGAGATCGCGCACAATCCGCGTCGCCCCCAGCAACCGCTCCAGGAGCGGTCGCACCGCGCTGTCTCCCCGCACCACCTCCATCGCCGGCAGGGGCGCGCCGTTCAATTCCCGCACCGGCCACTCCGGCGCCGCGCCGGCCGGCGACTCCGATACGGCGACCTCAACCGTGGCAGCACCCGTGCCGCCGTTCCGCGTGAACACCAACGGGGCGATGCTCGCCCGCCCTTGGCGGCTCGCCGTTAGGTCTGCCAAGATCTGTTGGGCCGCCCCGGGCTCCTCGGTCAGGACCAATTGCAGGTGATGCCCCAACGCCGTCTCGATGGCCGTCACGAATTGGTCGGGCACCAGGATCTTATCCGCCAGCGACCCCAGCACGTGCTGAGACTGCTTGAGCGCGGCCAGGGCGCCCGCGCTGAAGCCCTCGTGACCGGCCTGTAACTGTTCCAGCACGCTCAGCCGCGATTTTTTCTCCGCCTGCGCACGCACCAAAGGGTCTAACTCCTTGGCCCCCTGGTTCAACTCCTCCTGGATCTGCCGCAACCGCTGCTGGCGTTCTTCCACCGTGCCGCGCTGGGTCTGTACATTGAGTCTCTCCGCCTCGACATTGGCCGCGAACTCTTCCAAACGAAGCTCCAACCGGGTCCGCTCCTCCTCCATCTGAATCTTCTCGGCGGTGAGCTTCTCCAGGCGGATCATATTCCCCTGCTTTTGCAGGTCCAGGGCATTGATCTCGTTCCGGAGGCGGCTCAGGTCCTGGGCTGCGGAGAAGGCCCCGGACTGCGCCTGGCGGAGGCTCTCCCCGCAACGGCGCAACTCCTCTTCCACGCCCCGCAGCACTTCCATTTTAGCGCCCTGCGCCTCTCGATGCGCGGCTAGCGCGGCGGCCGAGACCGCCAACTGTTCCCCCACCGTCCGCAACTCCTCCTGCGCGACCAGGCGGCGCTCCTCGGCCTCGGTCATGTCCGCCATCGCCTTGACGTTCTGGTTCCCGAACTCTCGCAAGCGCTCCTCGTTGAAATGAATTCGACTCTCGTGCCGCTCGCTTTCCCCTTTAAGCTCCAGCCCGCGTTGCTGTTTGAGCCCGATTTCATGCTCGATTTCGGACAGCCGGCCACGGACTTGGACAATCTCATCCTCACACTGTAACACCCCCGCCGAGTTGGCTTCGATCTCGTTGCGCAGGGCCTCCGCCGCCGCCTGCCGCTCGCCTATCTCGATCTCCAAAACATCGAATTGATGACGCGCCAACTGGGTATCCAAGTGTTGGAGATCCTCCGAAATCTGCTTAAACCGCCGCGCCTTTCCCGCCTGGCGTTGCAGCGAGCCGATCTGCCGTTTCACCTCACGCACCAGGTCGGCCACCCGCACGAGATTTTGATCCGTGTAGTCCAGCTTGCGCAACGCCTCCTTCTTCTGCGTCTTGTATTTGGTAATCCCGGCAGCCTCCTCAAAAATCATGCGCCGGTCTTCGGGCTTGCTCGACAAGATCTGCGTGATATTCCCCTGGGCCATGATGCTGTAGCTGGTCCGGCCCACACCCGTTCCCATGAAAAACTGCTGAATGTCTTTGAGCCGGCAGGCGGTCTTATTGATGAAATACTCGCTGCCCCCGTCGCGGAACACCCGGCGGGTGACGGTCACTTCGTTGTACGCGACCTCGACGCCGGCCGCGCGCAGGTGGTCCTCATCTACGCCACCGATCGTGAGGGACACCTCCGCCATCCCCAACGGCTTGCGGCCGTCCGTTCCATTGAAGATCACGTCCGCCATCTCTCCCCCACGCAGGGCTTTGGCCGACTGCTCCCCCAGCACCCAACGGATCGCATCCGACACATTGGACTTCCCGCAGCCGTTGGGACCGACGATTGCCGTTACCCCGGGCTGGAAATTCAAGGCCGTCTTATCCGCAAAGGATTTGAATCCCAAGACCGTTAAATTCTTCAAATACATGACTCGTTTCAACCAACCAAACCGGCTTCTCCAAGTAAAGGACAAACCACAAGATAGTGGATACCCCGATCCGGCAAGCACAACTAATAGATGAGAAACCGCAAAACACAGCACGATCGCAAACCGCCTCTTCCCCATCACTTCCGCTCCCGGCCGCCGCCCCTTTCTATACTCCGGAGCGGGCTGGCTTCTCAAGCTCTTTTCGGAGGAACTTCACCGACCACTGTAAGCCTGGATCACGGCGAAAGATCGGGACGGAAATCACCCGATTTCCAACTCGCCTTTGAGTATCTTTTCTACGAACCTCCCGTCGGCCGGCATGTCCCCGCACCTCGCGTGGGGCTGGGCCTTGAGAGAATGACGTTATGCGAATAGACCGGGTTTGGATCGCCACCCTGCTCCTGGCCGTGGCGGGCGCCGCCTCCGCCGCCACGTATCAGCCCTGCTCGATCGATCCCCCGCTGCCAAACCGGGAGTTTCGAGCCGCCTGGGTCGCGACGGTGGCGAACATTGACTGGCCTTCCAGGAAGGACCTGACCACTGCGGAGCAAAAGGCCGAGCTGATCGCACTCCTGGATTTCGCCGCGCGACTCGGGTTGAATGCGGTCATCTTCCAGGTCCGGCCCGCCTGCGACGCGCTTTACCCTTCTAAGATCGAGCCGTGGTCAGAGTACCTCACCGGCGCCATGGGCAAGGCACCGGAGCCTTACTATGACCCGTTGGCATTCGCCATTGAGGAGGCCCACCAGCGCGGCTTGGAACTTCATGCCTGGTTCAACCCTTACCGCGCCTTCCATTACTCCGCCAAATCCCCGATCACCCCCAACCACATCAGCCGCACGCACCCCGAACTCGTTCGCCAATATGGGCGGCTCCTCTGGCTGGATCCCGGCGAACCGGCCGTGCAAGACTATTCCCTAAGGGTCGTCATGGATGTCGTCGATCGGTACGACGTCGACGGCATCCACTTCGACGATTATTTCTATCCCTACAAGGAACATGATGCCCAAGGAAAGGAGATCGATTTTCCGGACAGCCAAAGCTGGGGACGACTGGGCGCCCACCCCAAAATAAGCCGCGAGGACTGGCGGCGCGAGAACGTCAACCAGTTCATCCAACGCACTTATAAGTCCATCAAGAAAGCCAAACCCTGGGTCAAGTTCGGCCTCAGCCCGTTTGGGATTTGGCGTCCCGGTGTTCCACCTCAAATCGATGGGCTGGACGCCTACGACAAACTGTATGCGGACTCGAGAAAATGGCTGGCCAGCGGCTGGCTCGACTATTTCGCGCCCCAACTTTATTGGCCCATCGAATCCCCCAAGCAGAGTTTTCCCGTCCTGCTCAAATGGTGGGCCCAGCAGAACACCAAAGACCGCCTGCTGGTCCCGGGCCTGGACGACACCCGGATCCGGGGCGAGTGGAAACCAGAGCAGATTGTGAACCAAATCCGACTCACGCGAAAGCAGCGCGGAACCGCGGGCAACGTCCATTGGGACTTGAGGAACCTAGCCCGGAACCCCGGCTTGACCGAGGCTTTGGCCCACGCAGCCTACAGCCAAGCCGCGCTGGTTCCGCCTGTGCCCTGGCTCAACCGCAGTCGCCCTGGGAAACCCGGATTGACCGCGATGATCGTCCCGCGTACTGGCGAGGTGGTCATCAACTGGAGCCCGGCGGGCAAGGAAACCGCCGCCCGCTGGGTGATCCAAACTCGGACCAAAGGCATGTGGAAGACCGAACTTCTCCCCTCAGGTGGTTCAGGTCGCCGATTTACTAGTCCACCGGACACCGTGACGGTCTCTGCCGTCGACCGTTTTGGTAACTTAAGCCCAGCCGCGGCGGTCCGCCGGCGTGAATGAAAAATAGCCGCCGAGATAAGGAGGCCGATTCTAAATCTTTGGCGCCACCCTTATCGAGCCAATGCCGACGCGAAAAACGGCTCGACGAAAGTCTCGATCCGGCCGTGGTTTCGACCGGCACTCAACCGGTGATCCTGGAAGGGCTGTAAGCCGATTTTTGTCTGCCCGCCCCGTTCCCAATGAACGAGTTGGGGAGAGAATCATTTGTCTCAGCAGCCAGTACCCGGGATTCACCCCGCCCCTCCCAGAGCAACCCGGCGGGACGCAGCGGACGCGCCAACCGACGGATCGCTTTGGAAAGGGCGGGGATGGAGCGAGCCGCTCCGCGATCCCCTATTTGGCCTTGCACCTGATGGGGTTTTCCGTGCCTCCTCGCTTACGCTTGGAGCGGTGGGCTCTTGCCCCGCCTTTTCACCCTTACCCAGCCCTTCCTGAACCCGCCGCTCACCCGAAGCAACCGTGGAACGTGTCCCATGGATGCGGTCATCACCTAGCCAGCGGCTTCAGGAAGGGTTGGGCGGTTTATTTTCTGTGGCACTTTCCGTCGGCGAAGCCTTTCGGCCTCACCTCCCGCGTGTATCCTGAAGCCGGCCCTCTTTCGACGACCTCTCCCGGTTACGCGGCATCACGCCCTGCGGTGTTCGGACTTTCCTCCCCCAGCTTGCGCCGGGAGCGATCCTCCGCCCTTCCAGAACCGCCACCACTATAGGCGGCAAACGGGCGCGGAGCAAGCGGTTCGTAGCGGGTTCCAGGCCACGCTGCGTTTTTCCGGGTTTCATAAAAAAACGTTAGCCCGGCGCGCATCCCTGCTGAGGGCAGCAGCTAGCGCGATGGGGGGCAATACCCGCGAGGGACCGACATAATCCCGGATAGCTTTGGCGACCTCCTGCACGTGCGGATCCTTGTTATGAGGCAGCATCGCCTAGTTGCGCCATCATGGCTGAGATTCCTGGAATTTCTACTTAGCGGGTGCCTGCTCTTCATGTGGGATGAAATACCACAAGCATCCCCACCCCGTCCCGGGCAGAAGTCCCGCTCGATGGGCGCGAACCGAGCCGTCGCTGGCCAGCGGCCAACCGACGTTGATTACGAAGCTCAATCCACCAACGCCAGATCCATGTCCGTGGTGTAATACAGGATCCGGCCGCAATTGCTGCAAGTGACAATGTCTTTGTTCCCCTGGCAGAGCACGACGAGCTGTGGCGGCAAGCGCATGTGGCAACCGCCGCAGACCCCTCGTTCCACGCCGACCACCACGTTTTCACCCTTGTTGCGAAAGAGTCGCTCGTAACGCAGCCGCGCCCCTTCCGCCACGGCGGCCGCCAGTTCCTCACGATTCCCTTGCAATCGGGCGAGCTCTTTTTCCAGATTCGCCTCCCGCGCGTTGAGCTGAGCGACCTGCTCATCCGCCAGCTTCTTCGCCTCCTGTGCGGCCTGCGTAGCGCGGGCGATCTCTTTGACCGTCACCTCGGCCTGCTCCATCAACGCGATCTCCTGGTCCTCGATCCGGAAGATGGCCTGCTTGCACATCTCAATTTCGTGAGCCAGCGCACGGTATTCCTCGTTCTTCCGCGTCTGGAATTGCTGGTTGGCGTATTTGCTAATCAGCCCCTTCTTTTCTTCGACCTCCAGTTCCAGACCCTTGCGATCGGACTCGATCTGTCGACTCCTGGCGCGCGCTTCCTCCAGGTCCACCTGCGCGCCACTCGCCTTCGCCAGCAACCCCTGCCGCTGGGGCTCGATATGTTCCAACTCCCCGCGCACACGGAGCAATTGGCGGTCACGCTCTTGCAAGATCAGCAGTTTTTCGATGGTGTCGATCATGTCCGGCGACACCGTACCTGTCCTCGCGGCGCAAGTCAACGAATAGCGGTGTCTTGGTGGTAGATCACCACATGGCTTGTCAGTGACCTTCCGCGCCAAATTGGAAGCCGTGCCGAACCACGACACCATAGGCAGGAAGGTCCCAGCCTCCCGGTCGCCCCCCGCACCGGCGACGAATCCGGCGAGGCTCGGACTGAACATCGACGGCTTGAATTGCGTCAGGCTGGGGGTAGGTGACTGCAACGGCCCGGATCCGGGTTAATTTGGCAGGAAGAAACCGCCACCAGGTCATCCCCCGATAGCAAACGCTGACTACCGGGTCGAGGCATGCGCCTATCGTTTCAGGAAGTGGGAGCTGAAATCCCTGACCGACCGGGTGAAGGTCCATTCCTCGGTTTCCGGCACCGTCCGTGAAGGGGCGCCAATCCAACTTTCGATGACATATTGGTCGGGTGAGCCGCCCACGAAGGCGTAGTCGTTGCCCTGGCGCATAAGAGACACATACCAGGTGGAATCGTCGGCCAGTTTCAAGCGATCCAGTGCCGGGTAGTCCGCAGCCCAGTAGATCAGGCTGAAAGCCATCTTCCGTTGGCGGCAAGCCGCTTCCAACTTCTTGACTTCCGGCCAGTTGCCGGGATGGATCCGGCCGCCCAGCGTGAAATGGCACCAGTCCACGTCCACCCGGAAAAAATCCAGCCCACGCACATTCATCTGCTTGAGTCTGGCCTCCAAGGCATCGATCCAAGCCGTCAATTCGGCCAGTGAAAGGGACGGATAGGGTTCGATGTCCCCGAGACGGACCTCGGGATAGTGCGCGCGGACCAGCGCGATGAACTGCGCGGTTTGCTCCACGGCGTAATCGGTGGATTGCTTGAGGCTGGTCTGAACACAACAAAGCGGCTCATCCATCGCCAAGGCATCGATGGATCCACCCAGCGAGGAGAATCGGTCCCACATAGGTCGTTGGGCGTCGAACGTCTTCTGGGCGGTGATTCCCCAAGGCTTTACGGCGCCGACCTCCAAGCCCAGCTTCAGATGCCACTGTTTCAACCTCGGCAGCCAGAGCCGCAATTGCTCATCGGTGAACTGCCGGTTCAGGACGTGATCGGCATAGCCCAGCACGTCAATCCTGGACCTGGTCTCCTGCCACTCGTCAGGTCGCGAAAAGAGCTCCTTGAGGGCTCGACCGTCGGCGGATGCGGGCGGCATCATCCACACCTCCGGCTTGGGGTTGGGGAGTTGGGCGTCGAGAGCCGCGGAAGCACACCCCCAGCACACCGAAGCCGCGATCAGCCATCTCATCTTCCGAATCATCATCAGCCGCTCTTTATGGACTACCACCGTCAAATGGTCACCAATAAACAGCGACCAAGAGGCCACAGGTCAAAGCAACGCCGAGTGTTCACCGCTGGGCGCCGTGCGAGAACCGATCCTCCATATCCTCCTGGACCGGTTCGGTAGGAACGCCGGGTTCCTCCATCACGGCCCGTCCTGCCCGACTCAAAGTGGGCTTTTCAGGAACTCGATGAACTTCTTCATTGGCGGGGACAACACCTTGGCCTTCCGGTGAACAATCGCTAACGGCCGAAAGTGTTTGCCTTCCAAACGCACCGCCACGATGGTTTGATTGGCGACTTCCTCGCGGACGGTTTCCTCTGGCAAAATGGCCACTCCCGAGCCTATCTCCACAGCTCGCTTCACGGTCTCGATATTGTCGAACTCCATCACATAGTCCACGTTCACGTCCTGGTCCTTGAGGAGTTTGTCCACCGCTTTACGCGTCGGGATATCGGGTTCAAAACCGACCACCTTCTGTCCGCTCAAGGCCTTGAGCTTAACCGTTTTTTGTCTGGCCAAGGGATGTTGCGGATGGCAGGCCAGGACCAGCAGGTCATGACGAAACGGCACAATTTCCAGTTTGGGGTCACGGGTGGGAAAGGCCACCAGTCCGAGATCAACGACATTGCCCACGACATCCTCGTAAACCTGGTTGGCACGGCGGTACTGAACCTGAACATTGACCGCCGGGTACTCCTTCATGAACCGCTGGACGTAAGGCGGCAGGTCATAGAGCCCAATGCTGAACACCGTGGCGACATGGATGTTGCCAGACAGGACGCCTTGGATTTCCTGCAGTTTGCTCTCGAGCGCTTCGTGGAGCTGGACAATCTTCTTGCTGTAATCGTAAAAGACCTGTCCTTCGTTGGTGAGGCGGAAGTTCTTCTTGCTGCGTTCGATGAACAACGCCTTAAACTGCTGCTCCAGCGTACTGATGGTCTGGCTGACCGCGGACTGGGTGACCTGATTGAGTTGCGCGGCTTGGGTAAAACTCTGGGCTTCGACCAAGTCGCAAAAGACCTTCATGCTGGTTATCTGCATAACTGATTGAAGGATTGAACTGAAGGACGCGGCAGTTGTCAACATCGGTCAATGGATTTTCGCGCCGCTCCAAGGACCCCTTGGGTCTAATGGGCGAGGGCAGGCAGCCGACGGCTTGGCCTTGATTGACTCATGCCGACGTGGAAGGATGAGGGCATGAAGCCAATTCTGTTCCTGGCGGCCGCCTGCTATCTTGGTGTCGGCGCAGGTCGGGGAGCTAATTTTACCCCGGCGCCCCAGTCCTTCCGCCAGGAAGTTGGGTCCCGGTTCGCCAAAACCAATGGTTCGCCTTCCGGGCCGATGCAACTCCTGGATCTCGGGCCCGACGGCTCGGTACGAACGTTTGGGGGCGGCCAGTGGTACGAGCTCCGGGACGCGCAGTGGCAGGCCACGCCAGCGCTGTCGTCGGCGACCGACTCGACCTTTGTGTTCGCGGGGACGGATGGGGAGCCGGTGACCGCGCCGATCCCATGGCGCGAAGCGCGGCAGTTACTGCGCGCCGGCAGCAGCAATATCGTAGCGAGCGCCAGCCAATGCTGGTCCGTCACGGCGGACGGTCGGGCGACATCACTCGGTTGGCCGGGAGCAGAGCGGCTGAACCAATTGGCGCGCTCGCCCGAGGGCAGGCTGTGCGCGGCCGCCAGTGGCGGACTCTACGCGCTAACGATGGCAGGTTGGACACGACTCGACATTGAAGACCATCAAGGGCGCTCCTGGGGGACTCAGGAGGTCTTGGGAGTTGCGTTCAACTCGCAGGGGTCCCTGTGGTTCGCGGTGAAGGCGGGAGTCGGTGCCCGGTCGGACCAGTTTGGGTGGCGTTTTTTCGAGGGAAAGGACGGTTTGCCGGTGAACGATTTTACCGGGCTCGCCGCGGGGCCGGACGGCGAGGTCTGGTTTACGACGCACCTGGGAGTGGTTCGGTATGATGGGGATGGTTGGCATTATCGCCAAGGACCCCGGTGGTTGCCGCATGACGACGTGGCGCAAGGGGTGGTGGATGGCTCCGGCGGGGCGTGGTTCGCGACGGCTGGGGGCATCGGCCGGATCGAGCGCCGCCCGATGACCCTGGCGGCCAAGGCCGAGTTCTACGAGCAGGAAATCGAGCGATATATCAAGCGGACTCCGTTTGGCTTCGTGGCCGAGGCGGCGCTGCGCCGCCCGGGGGACAAGGCCAGCGCCGATCCGCAGGACAGCGATAATGACGGCCTGTGGACCTCAATGTATGGCGCAGGAGAGTGCTTCGCTTACGCGGCCACCCGGGACCCGAAGGCGAAGGCGCGAGCCAAGCAGGCCTTCGAGGCGTTGCGTGGCCTGCAGAAAGTGACCCAAGGCGGCGAGCATGAACCGCCACGCGGTTACGTGGCGCGCACCATCCGACCGGTCGAGTGGCCGGATCCGAATGCGGGGCGGCTGGAATTCGATCGCCAAGCGCGGCAGCGCGATCGTTTGTGGAAAGTCTATGAACCGCGCTGGCCCCAGAGCGCCGATGGCCGGTGGTTCTGGAAGTCCGATACCAGCAGCGATGAGTTGGACGGCCACTACTTCTTCTACCCGCTTTATTTCGATTTCTGCGCCGACACCGAACCGGAACGGGAGCGCGTCCGCGAAGTGGTGCGCGACCTCACCGACCACTTGCTCACGCACGAATTCTCGCTGGTGGATCACGATGGGAAACCGACGCGGTGGGGAGTCTATGGCCCGGACCAACTCAACCATGACCCATTCTGGTGGCAGGAGCGTGGGCTGAAATCGCTCAGCCTCCTGAGTTACCTGGCAGTGGCGGAACACCTCACCGGCGACGCTAAATACGCGCGCGCGTCACGCGAGCTCATCGACCGCCATGGTTACGCCCATAACGCCATGTACCCGAAGGTCCAGCAGGGCCCCGGCTCGGGGAACCAATCCGACGACGAGATGGCCTTCATGTCCTATTACAGCCTGCTGCGATGCTCGCCAGACGAGGACTTGAAGCGGCTCATCCGCTATTCCTTTTTCCGTTATTGGGTCAACGAGTGGCCGGAGATGAACCCATTTTTCAACTTTGCCTACGCCGGGCAAAACCTGGCCACGGCCGTCCCCAGCGCCTGGGGCCCGGTCCCGCTGAGTCCCTGGTGGGGTTGGCATGAGGATGCCATGGCGACGCTCTACGGCTTCCCCCTCGATCGGGTGAATTGGCCCCACCGCAACCGTCAGCGGTTGGATCTCGAGTATTTGCCGCCCGAACGCTCCGAGGATCTCAGTTCGCCCGATGACCGCCATTCGCGCGGCTACCGTGTGAATGGGAAAGTCCTGCCGGTCGAGAACCGTTATTTCGGGCACTGGAATACCGATCCCTGGCAGCTCGATTACACCGGCAACGGCAGGGAATTGGGGGCCGGCACAGTCTTCTTGTTGCCGTATTATATGGGCTTGTTCCATGGGTTTATTGAAAAGCCCGGGGCGTAGCCCGGAAGACCGCTTCACCCGGCGATTTGGCGGGGTTTGCTTGTCGGCGTTTGCTTTGCCCCCACCGGCGCGGGGTGTTATCGTGGGCCACCATGACCTCCCAAGACCAACCGCATCTGGCCCGCGACCTCTGGCTCCCCTCGTTGTGCTTTGCGGCGCTCGGTGGGATGACCTGGGCGGTACGGGGGTGCTCGGGTTTTGGGGCCATGAACGGCTGCGTCTTTGCGGGCGTGACCTGGGGTGCCGCCTGGTGGTTTCTATCGCGGGGTCCGACCAATCGCCCATCTCGCCCGTATGATTCCGGTTGGGTCATTCTCGCGCTGGCCATGGGCATCGGTTTTTCCGGAAGCCGCGGATGGATGCAGTGGCCGAGCTTTTTTGACGGGCATTTGCAGACCGACACGGCGGCGGGAAAATGGGTTCCCATCCCACGGGCCTATGGGTTTCTATGGCTGTTTATCGCCGGGGTTCCCTGGGCGGGGCTGGGGGCTTGTGCCCTGGCCTGGTGCGGGTCCCATCGCCGCACGGGAGCGGCGGGCTGGTGCCTGCGGGTGGCTTGCGGCCTGGTGGGGGCGGTACTGGCAAGGGTGATCTTCGACCGCCTGCCGGAGGTCTTCCTACCGCTCTACCAAACGATGCAGCCGCAATACGCGGATCTGGTCCATAATCCGAACTTGCGGCGATTGGTGGGTGATAACCGGGCGGCCATGACCCACCTGGGGCTCTACCTCGGCTTCCTGGTCTTTGAGGCAGCACGCCGCGATGGGCGGGCCGTAAAGCTGATCCTAAGCGTCGGGTTGGTCAACGGCCTCGGTTGGGCGGCGCTGCAGAATTGGAGTTGGGCGGCGAGGTTTTGGCCCGGGGCGAATTTCAATTTCTGGCGTTGTTGGGAATCCAGCGGTGGTATGAGCATCGGCCTGGCTTACGGCCTGGCCTTCTATCTTGCCAATCGACCGGTGTCGGAAGCAGATCGGCGGCCCTCCGGAACACCCTTCGGCCACCCACACCCGAACCTGGAGCGGTTCGGAGCCTATCTCGGCCTGATCTTCGGGTTGGGGTTGTCGGTGAAGAACGGGTGGAAGGGCTGGGCCAACCTCTATATCGGTCGCGAAGAACATTGGAACGGCGTCGGTTGGGGAGTCGTTGGTCCGCTGATGATCCTGAGCCTGGCGTTGGTCATAACCCGCATTCGACTGCGTCCCCTGCCCCGCGGAACCGATTCCGACGTATTTCCCCACGCCTATGGGCTCATCTGGCTGGTGTTGCTCGTTCAAAACCTCATCGCCCAACTCATTACCGGCCCGCATTCCTCCTGGAACGAGACAGCCTTCAGCCTCTACTACCTCCTTTTGTTCCTTATCTCGGCGCTCATCGTCCACCATCACCGGAGCGCCACTGAGACCACCTGAGCCGTTACGCCGGCACGAGGCTGCTCATTTCGTTCTGCATCAAAGGTTTTAACAGTGGCCCAGCCCCTCAACTTGCGTGCAGGTGCGGATTTCTGGCCAACTCATCCAAACGGGCGCGCGAAACCCCGGCGACGGCGGCGTGAAGCTCAGGGAAGCGATGAAGCAAGGCCTCGAATTGGTCGCGGCCGAGACTCATCAGCACGCAATCCGTGCGAGTCCGGATGGTGGCGGTGCGAGGTGAATGGGTGAGCAGGGCGATTTCGCCAAAATAGTCGCCGTCATCGAGCACTTTGAGGCAAAGCTCGGGGCCCTCGGTCTGGGACCGAATCACTTCGACCCGGCCGCGCGCGATGACATAAAACCGGTCGCCGGGATCGCCCTCGCGGCAGACCACGTGCCCGGCGGGGTGCCGCTCCGTCACGAACCAACGGACCACCTCGGTGCGTAGCCCCTGGGGCACTTGGCTCAGGATGGGCAAGGTAGTGAGATGGTCCGGACTGATCTCGGCATAATCGCCTTGAGGGCTCACGACGAAGCCGGACTGCTTCCGCCAAAGCCGGGCATAGAGCCCACCGGCGGCGAGCAAGCTGGAGTGGGCGCCCTGCTCCACCAAGTGCCCCTGATCAAATACCAGCACACGGTCGCAGGCGGGTGCCTGGTTCAACCGGTGCGTTACCAGGATGAGGGTGCGGCCCAGTGTGACCCGCTGCAAGGTGGCCTGGATCGCCGCTTCGGTCCCGGGATCCAGGGCGGAGGTAGCTTCATCCAACACGAGGATCGCGGGGTTTCTGACCAGTGCCCGGGCTAGCGCCACGCGCTGCCGCTGGCCGCCGCTAAGGGCGCCACCACGTTCCCCCGCCAGCGTGTCGTACCCTTCGGGCAGGCCACGGATGAAGTCGTGGATCTCGGCCGCCCGGGCGGCCTCCTCCACTTCGGCGTCCGTCGCCTCCATGCGGCCGAGGCGGATGTTCTCGCGCAGCGTTGTGTTAAACAGGAAGCTCTCCTGGAAGACGACCCCGATTTGGCTGCGAAAGGAAGCGACGCGAATGGTGCGCAAGGGACGTCCGTCGATCAAGACCTCGCCGGACTGGGGATCATAAAAGCGCAGCAAAAGGTTGAGCACGGTGCTCTTTCCCGAGCCGCTGGGACCGACCAGGGCCACCCGCTCGCCGTGTGCGATCTCGATGTTCACCTGGTGGAGGGCCGCTTTCGCCTCCGCAGACGGGGCGCTCGCATACGAAAAACCCACGTTCCGGAACTCAATCATGCCCGCAAACGAACCCAGCCCGTCCGCGGCGGCGAGTTCATCGACCTTGGGCCGCTCGGCGAACAACTCCTGCATTTGGCGGAGGGCACCGGCGGCGGAGATGGCCGTCGGGTAGTATTGCGTGACGCAGGCGAGCGAGTTGCTCACGTTGAGCAGGACGGTTTGGAACGCCGCGAGCGTGCCCACGGTAATACGGTGCCGGGAGGCCATCCAGGCCCCCAAACCCAGAACCAGGATCTGGAGCAGGAGGATGGTAACGCCGCCCGACCGCTCGCCCAGGCTGCTCAGAAAACTCGACCGTACCGAGCGGAGCGTCAGGCTGCGGTTCCGTACCTCGAACCGGGCGCGTTCGACCGTTTCTCCCAGCGTCAAGGCCCGAACCAGCGTCTGGGCGAGCAAATTCTCCTGCACCACCGCCAGCAGGCGAGCCTCTTCCCCGCGGCGGTCCCGGCTGGCGCGGGTGGCCCTAGCGGCCAGCAGGGCGGGCCCCACCAGCGAGAGGGGCCAGACCACCACCGCGAGGGCGGCCAACCGCCACTCGAGCGAGAATAGGACCACCGCGCTTACCACGGCTTCGAGAGTGGGCAAGAGGCCCACCGGAATCGCCTCGGCCACCGCTCGTTCCACCGCCGCCAGGTTGCCCGAGAAGTGGTTAAGCAGCCCGCCCACCGAGTGGCGGGCATGGAATTCGTGCGAGAGCCGTTGCAACTGGCTGAAGAGATCCGTCCGCAGACCGGACAGCACCTGGGCGCTGATCCGGGCAACCCCGTAATCTCGGGCGAATTTCATGGCGACGACCACGAGCGCGGCGCCGCCCAGTCCGGCAGTAATGGCCACCAGCAACCCGGGGTCGCCGCCGAGCACCGCCTGGTCGATGAGAAATTTCAGCGCCAGAGGCATGCCGGCCTCCAAAGCCAAATCCAGAACCATGCCCGCGGCGATGATGCCCAGCAATCCCCGCGCGCCGGCGGCATGCCGCCAGAGGCGGGCAACCGCATCAGGCTCGCGGGCGGCCTTCATGCGGGGGTGGGGGGTTGAAGTCGTCGCGAGTAAATGAACAAATCGTCACCGGGCTTGTAATACTCGGGTATGGTGGCGGTGCGGGCGAAGCCCTGCGACTCGTAAAGCCGGCGCGCGGCGGTGTAGGCGTCGGTCGAAGAGGTGTAAATGACCATTAGGCGCCCGCCCTCGGTGGTGGCGACGCGCACGGCCTCGCGTAACAGCCCTCCGCCCAGGCCGCGCCCACGTCCCTCGGGCAGGGTGCAGACCCAAAACAAATCCCAGGTGCCCTCGGTCAGCGACTCCCAGCCAAAACAGGCGAATCCCAGCATCCGGCCGTCCAGCCAACCGGAGAGAAACCGGTAGTTGTCGGGTGCCGGCTTCGCCATGGCGTGGTCAAACATCTCCTCCACGCATTCGGCATCGCTGTCGTGGAATACACCCGAATGGACGAGGATCGCGCGCAAATGAGGTCGGTCCTCGGCGGTGGTTGGCCGGATCTCGAGGCTCATGACGCCTCCCCGTTGGCGTGGCGGGCGGCGGCCAGGAGCACCAATCGTTCGATCATCTCACCGTAGCTCCAACCCGCGGTCGTGGCCGTGTGGGTGAATCCGCCATGTTCGCCCACGTCGCAGTTGGCGTTGACATCGAGCACCATCGGCCGACCCTGCCGCAAGCGGATATCCACCCGGCTGTAGTCCCGCACGCCGCAGACCAGGTGGGCCTGGCAAGCCAGCCGTTCCACTTCGGCGCGCAGCTCGGCTGGAATGGGTGCGCAACAGTCCGGCGGCGTGTTCACGAACGCGTGCGTTTCAGGCAACCACTTGGCCTCGAAGGTGCAGAGCCGATCGCGCATTTCGGGGAACGCGTCGTAGCGGATGAGGCTAATACCCAGTACTTCCGGCGCCTGGTCCGGCCCCCACAACGCCACGGCATATTCCTCGCTATCAAGAAATTCCTCCACGATAACGCCGCCCGGGTATTGGCCAATGAGGGTGGCTGCGCGCGCGCGCGCCTGGTCCTGGTTGAACACCACCGAATCGCGGCAGATGCCAAAAGAGCAGTGCTCGGCCGCGGGCTTGACAATGGCCGGAAAAAGGTGAAACGCCAGATCCTCGGCCGTCTGCGAGGCAGTCCATACCGGTGTAGGGACCTCGCCGACCTCCAGCAACCGTTTCATAGACGGCTTGCGTTGCGTTTCATGCAACGCCGGTGCCCGGCTGCCGGTGAAGGCGTAACCGCGTCGCTCGAGCTCCTCGGCGACGCCGGCGTAGTAAAAGGCCTGGTACGTCGAGCCTTCACACAGGTTGAAGACGACCCACCGTCGCGGATCGTAGGGTTCGAGCGCGGCGGACAGGTCGTGGGTCACTTCCCTGGGGACGACCTCCCAACCCCGCTCGCGCAACACCTCCACCACCCGCTCCACCGTGTGGCGCGTAACCTCGGCGTCCACCGGAATGGTGTGCTCGTCCAGACCGTAAAGCAGGAGGACCGGGGGGCGCTTCATGACAGCGAGCATCGGCGCAGGCCGGCCTGGAGGACAGCGGCGACCAATTCGGCGTGGGTGCGACCCTCCGCCTTGGCCATCATGGTCATATCGCTGCGCGGCGTGATCCCGGGCAGGCCGTTGATTTCCAGGATGAACAACTGCCCCTCCGGGGTCAGGCGGAAGTCGACTCGGGCATAGTCGCGGCAACCGGTCACCTCGAAGGTGGCCCGTGTGAGGCGTTTGATCTCGGCAGCGATTTCCCCGGGTAGCGCGGCGGGACAGCGGTAACGGAACAAATGGTCCAGGTCGTTTTTGTGAGTGGAGGAATAGACCGGGGCGAGGTCCTTGGGGTAACCTCCGAAATCCACCTCCAGGATCGGCATGATGTGCAGGTCGCCGTTGTTCCCCACCACCCCGCAGGTGAGCTCTCGACCTTCGATAAAGCTCTCGACCAGGGCCGGCTGCCGGTATTGGCGCACGACGCGTTCGACCTGGCGGGTGAGTTCCTCGGAACCACGGACGATGCTGTCGCTGAGAATCCCCATACCCGTGCCTTCGTGTTTGGGTTTGACGAACAGTGGGAAGGGCATCGAACACTGCTGCGCGGCCTCCGGACCGTCGAACACCTGGAACGGCGGAGTGGGCAGCCCCGCGGCGGTCAGTAGCCGCTTGGTAGTCGGTTTGTCTTGCGTCACCGCAGCCGCCAGCGGACCCGGGCCACTGTAGGGCAAGCCGAGGATCTCCAGCAGGGCGGGCATGTGAGCCTCCCGGCTCTCCCCGCCAAACCCTTCGCACACGTTAAAGCAGAAGTCGGGGCGGACCTCCCGCAACCAGCCGATGACTCCGAGATCGGGCACCCCCTCCCGCGGCAGCGGTTCGCAACCTGCCAAACGGATCCCCTCCGCGTAAGCCTCGATGTATTTGGCCCCGTCCACCTCGGCTAGCGCGTCGCTGGGAGCCCCCTGCGGCAGGTTATACTGTGCATTAGTCGAATTGACCAACAAGGCCACTCGACGCCACGATTTCAAATTCTCACCCATATGTCGGCTGCGGAGACTGGCACAATGCCTCCGCCCTGTGCAACCCGAAAACGCGGGAAAAGGCCTTGGCAACAAAAAAGGCGTCCTGACGGACGCCTTTTTCTGAAATTCGGGATGTCGATCCCCGCCGTCCCCGGCTAGTCGGGGCCTGAATGGCTGCTGCACCGATGTTTTCAGGGGCTCGCCCGCGCTAGGCCGGCGGCCCCCAAAGGCGGCGGGGGATCAGGCCGCCGGGGCCTCGCCCACCTGGAAGCGGACGAAGCGGCGAACCGTCACCTCGTCGTCCAGCACTTTGGCCACGCCGGCGATATGCTCTTTGACGGAGATCTCGGAGT